>Ga0207428_10000605_pt1 | contig 42468 bp, 50 predicted proteins | sample RhiMethybrSRZTD1_FD_187600 | JGI IMG/M metagenome (GOLD analysis project Ga0207428, IMG submission 187600) | Populus rhizosphere microbial communities from Tennessee, USA - Rhizosphere MetaG P. TD hybrid SRZTD1 (SPAdes) (version 3) | ecosystem: Host-associated > Plants > Roots > Rhizosphere >...
TCATTTCTCCACGATACGCATTCGACTTACGGGTGCAGGAGAGTTGAGAATTGCTGTGTTTTCACTCGATGATATGCGCTCTAAGGCGTTAGATCCTCTACCTATGGCTCTTAGCAACAGGTATTCTCCTACTCGCATAGTGAATTTTGTTGAGCAGCGCGCATCATTTGAACTGAAAACTGTCAATCAGGGCGACTACTTCAGAATTAACCGAATTGTAATCTTTACGAAGGAAATATACAAGTCATATCCCGGTTCATAGTCATGGTGCAGAAGCGTTCAACTAAGCCGCCGCAATTTGCGGACTTAAAAAGTACTCTAGCACAATCTAGGGACGTTGATGGTTCTCTGTACCAAGTCGTTCAGGAAATTATTGAACGATTATCAGGTGCTCAGGCTGCTGTTTCGAGTACAACCATAATAGGTGGTGGACCGGGAGGTGGCGGCGCGAGTGACGCGGCCTCATACCTAACTGAAGATAATGAAGCATCTATATTACCGAATTCACGTCAGTTCCTTGCAAGATTTGGACTGAAATTCGATGATACAGTTGCCAACAAGAGAACGATAGATTTAGATTTAGAGTATTTAGGGAATTTCGCAGCCGGTCCTCTCTACAGTGACGGAGATGTAGTCGTTGGTCCAGATAATATTGCTTATCTGTGTGTAAAACCGACTAATGATCCTCCTGTAACATGGCCCGGTGTAGGTATTGCAACAGTTACAGGTCCACCGGGACCACCCGGACCTACTGGCCCTACAGGTCCACAAGGTATAGTAGGACCAATAGGACCACAAGGACCGCCGGGACCAGCAGGAGGAGCAGTAGCAGATGCTACATATTGGTTAGTTTCACCACACGCGAGTCTACCGAATGCGCGTCCATTAGGTGCGCTCGGAACTGGCTATGTAAGATCAACTGCGGGTGAACCAAGTGTAGTTGCGACGATACCACTAACTGACACTACGGGGATACTACCAGATAATCGATTGACTTCTAACGTAGCACTGAAGAACATCGATAACATGTTTGTACCACAAACTCTCGCTGCTTTTACTAGAATTTCTGGAAGTTATGGTGCATTAGAATTTCATGATACTGCTGCTCCAGTCAATAAACGTATCTGGAGAATGATTAATTATCAGGATGGTAATCTTTATGTTGAGGCGTGGACTGATGGCTTTGGAACTAATCAGGCCCAATTTGCATACACAAGAGTTGGACAATTTGTTGCACCATTCCTGCTAGGCAATGGCGCAGATGTAACGAATCTAAATGGATCGAATATCACGACTGGACTAGTTAATCCAAGTAGATTAGGTAGCGGAACGCCGAATGCATCCACATTCTTACGTGGTGATTCAACGTGGCAGTCATTAGAATCATTTCCGAGTGGATTGATTGTTATTAGTATGTCACCTTGTCCAGTTGGATGGACTAGAGTGAATTGGGATGGACTTTTCATACGTAGTGGTGTTCCGGGTGGAACTGGTGGAGCAGCAACACACTCACATGGTCCGGGCACATTTGCGGCAGGTTCGCATAATCATGGTGGTAACGTCAATGTCAGCGTGAATGTCAGTGGATCTACTAACAACGCTGGGAGTCATAATCATCATTTGAGCGCACCATTTGCTGGCACAACAGCATCTACAGGCGCAGCGAACACGGCTGATGCTGGTGGAAGTTTTCAGACTAATGCGGCGAGTCACACTCACAACTTTAGTGGAACAATTGACTCGGACACTGATTCAAGAGGAGATCACTCACATAATTTCAGCGGGTCAGGTGCAGGTTCAGGTCCAATAAGTAGCGAGGCACCTCCTGTTACGGGCGTGTCGGCTGCGGCATCCAATCTGCCACCATTTATTGACGTGTATTTCTGTCAGAAGAATTAGTTATGATTCTAGACTTTGAAGATGAAATGGGTGATCGTCATTTTCAGTTCTGTTTCGTTGGCTTCGTTCTCGGAGGATCATTACAACAGACTAAAGGAATGCAGGTGCTACGCACCGAAGTGGGGTTGTTTGAAAAGTTGGAAAGTATTAGTGAATTGAAGTCATGTGGCAAGAAAATGGTCAATGGAGAATCAGAGAGGCAATTGAAGAAGGAAGGAAGTAGACAGTTGCAGATTAGCATGGTTGAATTCGATATGCTGTTCAACTATGTGGCTCAAGTTCCGTGGCATACTGGTACTCCTTCACGCAATGCATTAGAAGTATTAGATTGGTTACAGTCATCAAGTAAGAGTAAACACTAATGGCGATTCCTGATCCAGCAACTACTAATTGGGTTCCTATCTGGAATCCTCTTACTGAAGGTCCAGTTGGTCCTGCTGGTCCTACAGGTCCGACTGGAGCTACTGGGCCACAAGGTATTCAAGGTATTCAAGGACCACAAGGTATACAAGGTCCGACAGGTCCGGGTGTTCCAGTTGGTGGTACTGCTGGACAAGTATTAACAAAGATTGATGCAACTAATTTCAACACTAATTGGCAGTCTCAGGGAGTGTGGCAGTCTTATACACCAACAGTAACCGCGTCAGGAGGTGGCTTTGCATTAGGTAATGGTACTCTTACGGGACGTTACATGGTTATTGGTAAGACTGTATACTCTATTATTACACTTAAGCCCGGAACTACGACTGTAGCGGGCAGTGGATTCTATACTTATAGTCTACCTACTTCATTTGTTGGTGATATCGCCATGCCTGCAATTTGGAATGGATCACCTACATATCAGGGTATGACTGGACAACAATTTGGAGCGGGTATTGTGTTGTTGATACATGGTACTGCAAATCTTCATGGTGCCACGACTCCTGCTGCAATGGCATCTGGTCAAGTCATTACAATTAGTGGATTCTATGAACTCCCATAAAATACGCGCACTTACTCCTGACGATGTGAGAGAAGTGGAAAGAATTCACTCGTTGCACTTCGCAGGTGAATTCACGATGCCAGATTTCATGAAATATGTCTGTGCATTCGTCGTGGAAGATGAGCAAGGAATCATTACGGCGGGCGGAATACGTGACATAGCTGAGTGCGTATTAGTCACGAACATGAGTAGAGATCCTAGAGTTCGAGCGCGGGCATTATACCAGATGTTAGACGCGAATACCTTCGTGTGTAAGAAGTCGGATTACGAACAGATGTATGTTTGGAGCCAGAATCCAAAATACACGAAAAGACTGATGAAAAACGGGTTCAGATTGCCCCAAGGACAGTCACTCATTTTCGACTTGTGAGGAGTTATGGGTTCTAACAACAACAAGAATCAGCAGGGTGATGACCCGAAGGGTAGAAGTCGTACTGCTATACAAGAGCAGACGAATCGGTATCAGCAACAACAGGGACCGATGGCTAATGCTATGGCCTATAATTATGGCCGTGGCTCAGAGGCCAATTACGGTGACTATACCGATATCATGAATCAGTATCGTGGCATTGCATCTGGTCAGGATGCTGCTGATTATGACCCTGGAGGTGGTGGAGGTGGCGGTGGAGGTGGTGGATTTGATGCATTCACCGTATCTCCGGGTCGCGCTGGATATTCAGATCCATTCGCCTCATATGGCGGAATGCAAGAATTCGCCAATACAGGTGGATACTCCGCTGGTGACATAGCGAATATGCGTGCTCGTGGTGTATCACCCATTAGAGCGGCGTATGCTAACGCGGAGAGAGAAGTAGGTAGACAGAGATCATTGCAAGGTGGATATTCGCCTAATGCAATAGCTACACAAGCCAAGATGGCACGGGAGCAGGGTCAGGCTGCGGCTGATGCTACACAGAATGTTGAAGCTGGATTAGCAGAAGCAAGGAATAGAGGTAGACAATTCGGCCTGACCGGCATGGCAGGAATTGAAGGTCAGAGGTTGGGTGCTGACGTAGATATCAGTAAATTCAATACAGGATTGGACTTTCAAGGTCAACAATACAATGCAGATGCTATGGCACGTGCTCAGGCGGCTAATGCTTCGGCTGGTGCAGCTTCTAGCAGTAGAGCAGCAGCGGCGAATGCAGCTAACATGGATGATAGATTCCGCGCATTAAGTGGAATGTCCAATCTCTATGGAACTACACCGGGCATGTCCAATGTGTTTGGTAGTCAATTACTCAGTGCGGTTGGTCAGGGTGGTAATTTTGGTCAGGGTGTAATGGGTCATTCTATTGCAGCCGAGCAACAACCAGGTCAATTTGATCAAGCTATGAGCCGTACTGGACGTGTTATGGATACTGTTGGTAGAGTTGGTGCAGCCGCAGCCCCGTGGCTAGATTATGCTGCAAGTAGAAATCGGGGTAGAACTACTCCAATGACTCCTACTCAACAGAATAGAGTATTGGGGAGGGGCTAATGGCTCTTAACTATCTTCGTCAACAGAATATATTCGATAATTATGGTGGTGGTGATCCATACCAGCAACAATATCCAAGTGGATTCTATGAAGATCCGACCATAAGACAGCCATCTTATGAAATGCCTACACAGATGCCACCTAATCTGCCGTTTGGTGGTCAAATCAATCCACGTCAGATGGGTCAAGAGCCTATGCAGTTAGATGCTGCACCATCTGACCCAAATGACTATTTCAAACGTCTGTGGGAAATGGTCAATAAGACTTATACGCCTGAAACTGTAGATAGAGACAGGCTACGTGGACTACTTGATTCATTCCCTGAACGTAATACGCCTGGATTTGGACGCACTTTGGCTGCAAGTATGGTAGGTGTGGGAGATCCAGCTAGAGGTGGCGGATTAGCTGGTGCTGAGTCCGTAATGTTTGCACCTTACATGCGTGACGTGCAGGCATGGAAGGAAAAAGTTGGTCCATTCGGCGCGGCCGCGGGTCAGGAGAATGCGGCTAACAATATCGAACGTCAATTAGCTGGTAATTTGGCTACTAATGTATTGGGTCAAGAGAGAATTGACAGGAATGCACAGACGGCACAAGCAAGACAGGATGAAATTAATCGACACAATAAAGCAACTGAACAAATAGCTAATGCCAAGATTATGGCAGAGAAATTCAAGCGAGATAATCCAGATTGGAAGTTTGATACTAAAGGTCCATATGTGATTGCAATGAATCCTGCTAATCCTAGGGAATCATATAACACTAAGATTCCAACTGGCGATATGTCAGATATGGAGAAGATTTGGTGGGAAACTGCCAAGGATATTGCAGTTAAAGGCGCTATTCCAGGTGTCAATCCAGCGTCTATTAAGCAGCCTACGCCTCCTGATGCGAAGGAAATTGGAGCTAACAGACAATTACAGCTAGAAGAAATACTGATGAGAGATCCAACTGGACTAGGAAGATTTATTGAACGAGGAGATGACGGATCATATAGATTGAAGCCGAGGCCACAACCTGCTGCTGCGTTGAATATATTTGGTAAGTCTGGATCACAGCAGGATAAGGATGTGCAGGATTACGATGCACTACTTAACAAGGTATATCCTAACAGTGCTCCTCCGCCAACTACTGGTGGTGGAATGCAATTCCCGCAGGGTAATATACCTGTGACCGGTGAAGGGAATCAATCAGTTATTCCTCGTGGCCCTGCTCCACCGATGGGAGCTGCACCTCCACCTGCTCAACCAAATATAACTGGAATCCAACAGCCTAGTAACACACAACGACTAACACCTCAGCAAGTTGAGGAAGGAATTCAGAACAAGACATTACTCCGAGTAAGGCATCCTGTAAATGGTGAAACAGGTACTATTCCCAATACCTATCAAGCTATTGAAGATGCCAAGCGCAAGGGTTGGAACATAGAAGTAGGTAGATAATGCCTCAAGGAATTCAGTATCCAACAGGTTATCAGCCGTTTACATATGAACCACCCGCGGTTCCACAGTATCCGTCTGGTTATCAGCCATTTCCTGAAGCTACGCCTATTGGCACGGCGATGGCAGGTCGGACTGGTATCTATACGCCAGACTGGATGCAGGATTATGGTAGTGTAACTAGTCCAACCACTACTACATCAGCCCTACGAGCTGGCTACTACATACCTGATTGGATGAAGAAAATTGGACCGGCTATTTATTCAGGAGCCATTGAACCACTAGAAAATTTGTTTGGAGAGATTCAATCAACGGCTAAGAAGGCTGCTTACGGTGATTTTACTGATGCTGCGAATTTAGCGACTACGACATGGGCAAATCCACTCAAGCAAACAGCGGATTTAGGCGCTAGAATCTTCACTGGTCAATTTCCTCTACCGGGTGCGACGTGGGAGAGTTCTGAAGAAGAAAAGAGAAAGGCTGGTATTAGTGAAGCAGCAGGAATGGCTGGATTACCTGCTGAAAAGGTTCTAAAAGCGTATGAAGAAGGTGATTATGCTACTTTAGGTGGAATGGGTGTAGGTGCAGCTGGTTTTAATGCACTTCTTCATTACTTAGGTAAAGGAAAACCTGCTGCTAGAGAAATAACTGGAGAATTACCTCCACCACCCGGAGGAGCTGCTCCACCTCCCCCACCATCTGCTGGAATAATGGACCCGCGCCAGCCTAGATTACCGGGCATGGAGAATGTAGACTTTAGTTCTCAAATACCTGAAGCGCGAATGCCGACTAGAGAAGTTGCTGATCCTAGAGCGCAGGGAATGGCAGCTATTGATGCGCAGACGCAGCAGCAGATATTTGAACTGACCTTGCAGCGTACTGAAGCACAGAGGATGGGAGATTTAACCAGAGTTACGCAGATAGACAATGCAATTCTCGAAGCTAAGATGCGCGCCAATGATCTGAAGCAGAATTGGCAGCCTACGCCTGAACCAGCGGCGCCAACATTCCCTGAGATGCCTACAGAACAGGGTGATTTGAGAGGATTTACATGGCGTCAGGACAATAAATTCACGAATCCTGCTAACATAGCACCTGAAATGCGTCAAGGTGTATTGCGTCCTACTCCATTTGAATTTCCACCTGTAGAGTCAATGGCTCCTGTTAGACCAGAAGGAACGCCATTTGAACAGCATATGCGTGCTCAGACTCAGCCACAAGAGTTGAGTTTGACCATGCCTGAAACTGCTGGACCAGAGCCAGCATTACCACCTGTAATTGACATGCCAACTGATAGGGTGGAACTACAACTGAGGAAAAATCAGGGATATGTAACTCATCCTACTCTACGTGGTCCAGAGGGTCAGTTACAAATGGTACGTGGTGAATTAGCTCAGATGCTACCACCTACTCCCGCTGCACCAACACTTGTTACACCACCAGCCGTTGGAGCTAGAGTTGGACCTGGTGGAACTAGTATGAGAACAGTTGGAGGTAATGCAGATATTACTGTTCCTACTGCACGAGCTGAAGCACCTGGATTCATTGAAAATATGCAGGAAGGTGGATACGAGGTTTACACTAAGAGTGGAGATAATACTATCTTCCGGCATAGATCCAATCTAGTTGGTACCAGAATTGGATCAATGGATATAGAGCAGGCTATACGAATAGTACGTGCTGGGCTTCAACGAGTAGCAAATAGTCCAGCAGGAACTAAAGCCCGAACATACTTGGATGAGTTACTTTCTAGAGCTAGATCAGGAGTGCGTGAAATACCTGAAGAAGAAGTTCAGGCAATTCTTCGGGGATTTAATCAGGAAGAAGTTCAGCAGCCTATATCTGGGCGGATGGGTCCATCTATTGATCCAACAGTGATGAGACAGGAACCATTACCATCTGTTGCAATGGAACCTCCACTTGACATACCGCAAAATCGAGCAGAACGATTGCAATTGAAGGAAGCTGATATTGAGGAGATAAATAGTTCCCACGATGTTGCTACAGCTAGACAGATAGTTGATTTCTGGGAAGATAATTTGCCTTCATTCCGTGAAAGTGCAGATACTGAAGCATACAATCACGCTCTAGATATGTTGGCTAGAGCAAATGCTAGGCTCACAGAACTTCGTGCAGGTAGAAGGAATCAATTGTCTCCCGAAGAACGATTGATTCGTGAGGCTCAAACTGCAGAAGAACTGAATGCTCTGGTAGATCATTTTGGTGATGTTATTAGTCTAGATGCAAATCGTGGTAATCCTGCTGATATGCAACGTGCACAGGAATTGAATCATTTAATTAATATAAGACGTGCTGAATTAGGTCCATCACCTCAACCTGGATCTCCAGGAGCTATAGTTAACAGACTGAGAACTGCTGAGGAAAATATTCGGAATGCTGCAACTAGAGAACAAGTACAAGCAGCACAACGAGACATGGATGAACTATGGCGAGAATCTTCTAGTGCGCGTGATAATGATACTAGAACAGAAGCTCATCGGATAAGAATGTCTGGTTATGAGAGATTACGACAGCTACGTGAGGGTGAATCTCGACCTGCCCAAACTCAAACTGCATCTCAACCTACAATTTCAGAAATGACAATATCTGAGCTTGGAAGGGCAGCTAGTAGAGCAACTAGACTATCTGATCTGACAGAAATACGAAGCAGATTGCTAACTGAATTCCAGGATGCATTAGATTCAGGTGATTATGCTTCTCAAAGTCATATTGAAGGTATATTACAAAATATCGAAAGGAAGATGGGTGGTGGAGAAGTTCAGGAACCACTCAATCTGCAAAATAAAACAGCAGCCGAAAGTATTCCAATTGTAGAAGGTCCGCAACCGCCCTATAAAGGCCCAATTCAGATGGGTGAGGAACCCTATGATAGATTAGCCCGAGCCTCGTATCATACACGTCAGGCACGGGCACAGATGAGTCCTGAACAATTAAAGAGGGAAAAGATATCACTAGCACAATGGGATCCAACTTGGGATGGCTGGGCTAGAAGGGAATTACATCATATACCAAATGGAACTCCTGGATTAGAAATAGTGAAGGAAGGGTATCATAGTCCTACTCCAACTGATTATTATGGGAGATATAGGGTTACATACAGGGGACCAGATGGTAAACCAGTTGTAACGGCAATTATTACACAGGGAGCAGATGGTACCAGAAAAGTTGGTACTCTTGCAGCTGATAGATTTAAGGACACATATGATCCTACTACTGGTCATGTCACTGGTAGAGTAAATAGAGGAGGACTGTTAGGTAGAGCAGTGTATCAAGTAGGCATGAAACTAGTTGAACTAGATGCAGCTGAGGCTTCTGGTACTATTAGTCAACATACTGCTAATCTCATTGAATCAATCAGTGATAAAGTCAGGGCTGGTATTGACGTAAACTCAGCTGAACTTGCTAATCTCATAGCACGACTAATGAAGATGAAGCAATATGAGGGTCAGCCTGTAAGAATTAGGACGCCCGAAGATTTGGCGGAATTAATCGCAAACATGGGGTCTGATGCTGGGCCACAGCCTGAATTACCATTTGAGCCTAGAGCAGCTAGACAGCCGAGAACTGCTGCGGAGTTGGAGACTCTACCTGAGCAACCTAATCTAGACTTTGCAGGTGGCGAACAGATGCCACTTCCACTAGAGAGTGCTGTGAATAGGGGTCCATTTGATTCAAATGAATATGGACCTACATCAGGTGAAACGAGAGGCAGAGTTGCTAAATTTGCTACGCCAACAGCACCTAAGAATTTATTTGAAGCAACGAAAGAGCTACAAAGAATTATAAAAGGTGGAATTAGTGATAATGAACCAAACATGCGAGCGTTGGATGCGCATGTACAGAAATTAATTGAAGCTCAAAAAACTGAGAGTGAAGCACGACTTGCTTCCAATGAAATGAAGGCTGCTTCAGAAAGGGTTGCTGATCCTGATGAAGCTGAAATGCTTCATGCATGGGCTATGGATTCATTAGACAAGGCTAGAAGATTAAAAGTAGAAGAAAATGAACGATTTGGATTTGGTCAAATTAGATCAAGGAAAGATATTCAGAAACATTTTACTCCTGATACTGCGCCGAAGATTGATCCTGAGAGCGGGGCAATAGATCCAAGAATGTTTGATCCGCGTGAGTGGATTAAACTTGAAGGTATAAGAAATACTATCACCAACTTTTTTAAGCGCGGACCGAATAAAGAACCGTCAACATTCGAGGAGATACTGGGCCTGCCTACTGCGGCGACTACTATAGCTGATGTGTCGATGCCATTAAGACAGGGGCTACCGACTATCTTTACTCCGGAATGGCGCTCCGCACTTAAAACCATGTTCACACATGGATTTACTGCTGAACGCGCTAAGATGGTAGATGATCAGATTCGATCAATGGACATCTATCAAAAGAGATTTGATGAGACAACTGGTAAGTGGCAGAAGTCATTCGCTGAAGAAGCTGGAATACCACTGATTGAAGGAACCAGTGTCAGCGCGAGTGAGAATGCTATAGCTTCAGGATGGATTGAAACAGGTGGTAACTTAGGTAAATTCTCAGAAAAATATCGTCAGACATGGGGCAAAGTAGCTAAGGTTAGTAACAGAGCAGCCGCTACATTCTTGAATCATCTGAGAGCGAATACAGCTAAGAGGATGTTCGATGCATCTCAGAAGATGGCTATTGAAGCAGAGACTACTGGTTCAGCTAGACCCGGACTTAGGAAGCAATCATTTACACCTCAAGAAGCAGCAGAGTTGAATGCGTATAACAATCTACCACTAGCTAAGGCTATTGGTGACTTCATCAATACTGCTACAGGACGCGCGCCATTGAAATTGGACATTGTTCCAATCCCAGGTGCGCCTGCATTGAATTTGGAGAAAGCTGCGAGCGGACTTAGATACCTTCTATTCTCGCCACGAAATATGTTCAGTAGAATGAGGATGTTGAGTCCGGCTACCTATGTCATGGCGCCTCCTCAAGTGCGTAAGGCTTACATGAAGTCCGCACTTGCCACTGCTTCGGCATGGTATATGATGACCCAGTTGACTAAGGTTGCAACCCAAGCATTAGGGTATGATGCAACGGTGAGTGATGATGAGGAGAGTGCAGACTTTGGTAAGATGAGGATTGGTAACACGCGGTTGGATTTGGGAGGCGGATTCCAACAGTTCTACGTAGCTGCTAACCGTATGTGGAGTGGTATGTATAGATCGTCTGCATCTCAGCAGCGACATGCATATGGTCAGGGATTTAGACCTGAAACACAGAGAAGTGCAATGCAAAGGTTCATGGTGAATAAGCTAAATCCAATGACGAAATTCGGCTATGACTTGTGGGATGCGTCTCAATACAATCCGTTCCATGTGTATGATCGCACTGCTCAGTTGTTCATTCCATTGGCAATACAGGATACCATTGAAATATTGAAGGAAGATCCGAATCTGCTGCCTGTGATGATGCCACCTGTATTGTTGGGTGGTGGTTCGCAGATATATGAAAAGGGTGAGAGTATCGCAAAGATTGTACCTAAAGAGTACGATTGGGTTGTTACGGGGGGTGGATTAAGAGATGTAGTAGATCCAAGAAATTGGCAATTATTTGGTGGTAAATGATCATTTGACTGGCTCTGAAGTCTGTTTATATCCAGCGATGATATGTTCCACCTGATACATGGGAAACTGAGCTTCCATGAAGTCTAAGAGTTTATCTGAATCATCAAGGTTCAAGGAATCATCTACACGCACGACGATGTAAACGATCGACGCCTTGGGATCTTTCGGAACTAGCTTCACTTCAAATACTGGACTGAGCATTTATAATCTCCTTAGCAAGTCTCCACGGACAATTCTTACTACATTCCTCTGCATTCTCAGTCATTGGAACATCTTGGTCTCCATAATCTACATACTTCAGAGAGCCACATGAGGAACAGGCGAATTTGCCATATCCCAGTGATTTGTATTGGAATTGTAACAGCTTCCTAATTACTTCGATGTGATTATCGCGCACAAAGCTATGACTCGACGTATGATGTAGGTCTTGGTTGTTTGCAGTGTATACAGTGGGGCATACGTCCGAACATCGTGTGCCCGCATATACATCTCCAAGGTGGACAGTTCCAATATGATCGAATCCACTCATAGTCTTGCTCTGCTGTCGATACTACCTCGTATTCAGTGTGTTTAGGTAGAGGAATTATCATTTCTTTCTCTCCCTTGCGGTGCGTAGGGCGGCCCCAATCTGTAGCAACGTATCATCCCATTGCGCCCACACCGGCCCACCGTAGTCTCCGCGCGGACGCGGTAACGTTAACACGGCCCGCAATGCCGCTCGCGCCGTCTGGAGCGCCTCAGTGAGCCGTTTATTCTCTGCTTTTAATACTTCTATCTCAGCTTTTAATTCTTCTATTACTTCGCCGTCAGCATTTATTGGTGTCATCTGCTTTTCCCTGCAAACAATCGAGAATATTCCTTCACTACTATGTCAGGCATGACATAGATGATTTGATTCCCTATCGATTCCATCTTGATTACACCAGACTGGTCGAATGATAGCATGATCTCATCTAGTTCACTCGCCTCCTTGTAGTGTGACCACATATTCTTGAGTAGTAATGCTCGACTTATTTGATGTGTAGGTCGAGCTAAGAATTCCTTGATGATGAGATTCTTGATGTGCTTTGCTTCACTCAATCCTTTCCTTCCATGAGTCATCTCCCTCACGTTACCTATTAACTTCTCACAATAGGAGATAGCTAATTCCATCGAATCGAAGTCGATGTATAGCTCTGGACTGCGGCTCAGACTAAGTAGCATTGCTACCTTTAATACGCTATCACCAAATCGATTCAATGTCCCAGTCTCATCTTTCATTTCCTGAGTTTCCATCTGGTCAATGAATCCATCATACCATTGTTGGTATCTTAGTCCTGCATGTGTGAAGTAAGCTGTCTCACCTGTTTCCCTTTCAATATGTGGCCTATTGTATTCTTCTGTCTCCTCTTTCTGTGCGAGTGGTTTGAATGGTCCTGACAACTTTCCAATTGTCTTTAAATACTCTATTGACTCTGCATACTTCGGTGGATTTGTTAATGGAACGAGTAATGAATTGGCACGGTTGCGTTTAGTTTCGGAGATTACAAATGTCCTAGCGAAGTATCCTCCATGTAAGTCCTTCTTTCCAAAGAAGTCATTCGAGTGCGCCTCATTCGTCGCGGTTAGCATTGTAATTGTAGGGTCTTTCAGATTGAACTGCTCCATCTTCAGTAGTGATCGCCACTCACCGATGTTGTATTGTCTGTCATACAAGTCGGTCAGAATGTCGGTCGCTACTTTGTCCTCAACTATGGAACTAGTCAACTCTGAACTACATATAAACGCCGTCGATTTAGCTATTACCTTTCCTCCAGGTTGTGTCTGTGCCGTTCCCATCTCCTTGAGAATACCTTGGATAGAGCTACGCCCACTGATAATACGGGTGTTGTTCACACCGCGCACCAATTGTTTCGCCATGCTTATAGGCGGACCCTTTTTCAGCCCCGACTCCGCATGAAACATGACGTAGATGTTGGGATACAAGTTGTATATCTGCCGATTAATCCATACGTTGTCTTTCACTACGGCAGATATTGCTGCCATACCGCCCCACAACCAAAAGTTGGTTGGACTTTCCAGCTCCGAGTGTTGGGAGAGTAGTTTTTCTAGCCATGTCAATTTTCTACTCCTTAGAATGGAATGTCATCATCTGCTGTTTTACTAGTTTCTCTTTTCCTGAACATTTCATCTCTTACATCTTCATCAGTCATTAGGAATTGTTCAGTTACAGTTAGTGGTCTTGCACGTATTTGTTCAGGTAGTTCAATCTTAACTGGCTCATCCTTCCGACTGAATTTCTTTAGGTCACGATAGTTCTCGCCTACTTCCACGTCACATGGAATCTTCAGGTAGCGACGTGGTAAGCTACAATGAAGGAAGTTAATCGGACGCTCCATCTCCTTCTTAGCTAGAGGGATAAAGTCGTCGAGATACTCGATTCGCACTGCGAAAAGAAGTGCGTCATGTGCTTCAAGAATGATTTTCGCCTCTGGGAATCCTCTCTTAATTCTGATACCAGCCGCTTTGGTATTATCAGTGACAGCTCGTTGTGGGAGATAGGCGAGTCCCTCTCGGAATAAGTCGTCACCCCATCGTTCATAGAATATACGCACACCACCTCGTTCTGCATCAATCCCCCAAGGCAGAGGCGCAATCAAGCGCCGGTTGTGTTTAATGCATTCGATTACTTCATGATGGAACACTTGCTGGATCTTAGGCTGTTTGGCGTGGAATATCTTTAAAGCCCTTTCAGCAGTAGCCTCATTAACAGTAATCGGAATCTTGTACTTACGGGCTTGCGTGTTAAGTTCTGTAGCTGCGCGTCGTTTGCCTGCTGCAAGATGCCCCGCATGGCGGAGAGTTTTCCCTGCGAATCTAATAGGGCTTTCATAACCCAATACCTTCTTAGAGTAATCAGATTCAGTGCCACCGAAAAACCAAGAAGCAGTGAGAGCGTGGTAATCGTGCTCATCAATATCCTTTAATGCTTGTTCATCACCTGCGAGATTGAACACTACACGCGCTTCAGCTTGTGACGAGTCAAGTTGGACGAAGATATAGCCGCGCTCAGGTTCATACATTGAACGCACATCAGCTCCGATATCACCATGCTTAGTGAATACCTGAAACGCTGTGCCCATAACTTTCATGTCTTTCTTGGCACCTTTACCGACTGTATCTACGAGGGGTCTTATTGGGGGATCTTGCTGACCTGTAGAAGTGCGACCTGTTTCGAGGCACATAAAACAGGTAGTCCGCATCTTACCATCGAAGTCTGGAATCGCCATTAGATAAGTGTTTATCGTCTTACGCACGCGCCGACGCTCCAAACACTTCTCTATCCATTCTCTATGTGCAGGGAACTTAACACCTGTCTGAAGATTTAACAGAGCAGTTAGCTCCTCCTCACCTGTTCCTTGTCTGTAGGGTAGTTTCCAGTCATCGAATAGTAGCTTGTGAACCTGCAATGGAGATGATGGATTGACATCCGCGCCTGCGAGTTGGAACATCTCAAATCCGAGTCGTTCATCCCACTCTACATACTTCTGTACTAGTTCACTTCGCACTCTCTCATTCACGTCGAATCCATTATTCTCTATCTCGGCATAGAAGTCGGGTAGTGTCATTAGGAAATTCTCATAGAACTTCCTTACACCCAATTCATCTACATCCTCATCCATCGCTTCTTCTATTTCGAGCGTGACACAACTATCACGCGCGCACCCCATGAATAAATCTCTAAGTTCCCCCTCATACATACCCTCGTCTTTGTAGTAGGGTTCTCGGGTATAGATAGATGTAAGGAATGCAAGCCCTTTTGGGAGTTCAGGGTTAATAGCAAATGCCTTGAGTAATGTATCAGAGTGGATACGTTGGATGGCAAAACCGAGTCTGCGAAGTTTGTCCCGGTCGTAATTGAAATTCTGTCCGACAATTTGTTTCTCCCATAGAATCTTGGCTAACATCAGCCATATAGTTGCAAGGTCTGAAGTAGGTATGTCTGATATGCTATCCTTATTCCACAAGGGAATACACATACCATGAGACTTGTTGAATGAGAGTCCGACACAGATGGGCAGGCAATGACCACCTGCCTCTATATCAACTGACAGTTTCTTACAGTCTTTATATCTGTCGAGAAACTGATATAGTTCACCGGAGTTTCGACATATCTGGAGAGTGCGGCTAGGCAATTCTAATGTCGGAGTCAGTGACTCGACATGTGCCCGCTTCATGTCGAATATCATTACTTGTCGGTTCCAATAACCTTTGATTTCTCCACCCGCAGCACTATGTAACAGATGCGCGGGATGATAGGTAGGAACAAACTTACGCCCCATACCCCACATGATAGAGCCTCGGTGTAGTGATATTTTAGTTTTCCCGGACAATGCCCATAGAGCAGTCCCACCGAGAGCGAGTATTGTGTTAGGCTTAATTTCTTCAATCTCTGTCCTCAACTCTGCTAGCTGCTGGTCCATATCAATGCCATGATCCCGAGCGCGGATATGGAATGGCAGCTTTTTGCGAAATTCGTTTGGAGGGACTTCATACTTGCAGACATTACTTATCCAGCATTCACCACGCCGAATACCAGCATCACTTAACAAGCGGTCTAGTTCACGGCCAGAAGCGCCGACGAATGGTTTACCTTGTATAGTTTCCTCACGCGCGGGTGCCTCGCCAAGTATCATTAGCTTGGCACCTATACTGCCCATACCAGGGACATATTTATGTTCCATGTCTGAACACCTCATCGATTATAGACATGATCCATGCGTATATTAGACCCTGGCCCTCATCATGAATGCGGCTGAGTCGATTGTAGTGAATGCGTTCCCTTATAGTCATTTTCTTATGATCAATTCTTCTATGTCACTTTCGCCCGGAGCTACGAATCCAGACTGACGCTTAACTTCAATAAATAAATCCTCCCCGGTTTCATTCTTTATATTGAAACCCAATATTTCAATGGGGGATTTAATTACTCTTACTTCATTCCTTCCCATGGTTGGGTCGAGGAAATAGATTTTACCTGCCATCACGCACCCCCGTATCGAGTGGCTTCTGTCTCCTTTTATTCCGCTTCCTGCGTATCTGCTTCAATTCTCTAATCAGTTCTTTCGTATTCTCCAATCTCAGTTCTTGATTGTGGATATAGGTATCCAGTTGATTATCATCCCACTCAGTGTGGACTATTTCCAGCAGCAGTTCGTGGTGATAGTTATTCATCAAGTGCCTCCACAATCTTGAATGCGATGTCAATTGTTTCGGCGACGGTAAGATTCGGAAACCTTTCTTTTAGTATCTGCGCTACTCTCTTGACCTTTTCGTGTTGAGTCATAATTCTCCAGTATCTTGGGCGCGAATGTCTTGGAGCAACATCTACAGAAGTAGATTTCGATGGTTATCTGGTCCATCAATGTTGCATCTTCATTGTGACAGTACGGGCAACTGATTCGCGTTGTCATTGGGTTCTTCTTTCTTCTTATCAACTACCCGAATGTGCACAGCTCTCCATCCTTTGCCCTCAATCTTCAGTGGAGTAAACTCCACCATCATTCCAGTCTTGAGTTCCAAGAATGGAATCGTATCTTGTCTGAGCGATGTCCAGTGAAAGAAGATACGGGTGAATTCAATATCTCTACTAGAGATAAATCCCCAACCCGCCTTACTCACCTTGATAACTCTCCCTATGACCTTTGGAATCTCATTCATTTCTCTATTCTCACATGTAGAAAACGGAGGCGCACCCGTAACCCCGCCGGTATTGGATGCGCCTCCTATCACTCTACAAACTACTGGTTGCTCAGGGCGAGTTGAGGCAGTAGTTTAATTGAGTGAATCCTCATCATCAGGAGGAGGAGGGATGAAAGTAGTTTCCTCTACAGGAACCTCATCTTCGTCCTCATCCTCATCATCGTCCTCGAACTCGTCGTCATCATCTTCATCTTCAGCAATGACAATGTCCTCCTCTTTTGCAGGTTCTTCCTCTGCTGGTACAGGAAGATCATCCTCTACAACTTCACCAAACTCCCCATCGAAGTGCATCATGTTATCCTCTGCTGGACCTAATGAAAGAGTGGACCAGAGTAGTATAGGTCACGCCTACTCTGGTCCATAATGCACCCACTGGACAGGACATCTTTATCCTGACTTTTATTTCGTCCATCTTCTCCCATGTGATCAGCATGGTAATGGTCCAGTATCCACATTTGTTGGCAACAAATGCAGACAGTAGGAATAGAACTAGCCGCGGAATACGCGGTACTTGTGGTTGCAGCGATTGATGAGACGACCATTGAACGTATCGTTCTCAATGAACGCTTCAATCTTCTTGCCTACAGCGGAGTTGCCATCGTACCGCTGGTTAGAGGCAACGTCAACACCCAATCCACGAAGGAATCCTTCAATGAATCCCCGCGCCTTGGGCTTGTCGTTGAACTGGAGTTCAATCGGAACACCAGAAAACTCCTCCGCGCCGCTGTCAGCGTTCTTCATGATGACAGTCTCGTAGTGGCAGTTGTTGGAGAGGCCATCCTTTGTAGGTGACCAATCACGATGTGCCTGAATGTCCAGCACATACCACGCAGGCTCCACAATCTTGTTGCGGAGAAGGTCAGAATCCGAGAACGTGAAAATAGCCATGTGTGCAGTCTCCTTCTAGACTTTTGTTAGAGGTACGTACGTTTCTTTCATCTTGTTGATGGCAGGTTTCAAATAGGTTTCATACAGAGGCTTGTCACCAAAGACAATCTCCCTATCCAATCCCAATGCCGTTCTTGCGAAGTCGTCACCTGTATGCTCAGTCAAGAGCGAATAATCTCCACCTCCTCCTTCAACCATTCCCTTCTTAATATTGAAGTGATACACTTCACCACAATAAGCAGGGATTTTCGGCGCAACTTTCTTGCCCGCAGTTATTATCGTGCGGGAAATGTGAGTTGTGTTGTTCGTCGTGTTGCGGTACTCAGCTTGCACTACGTGCGCGATAAGAATGATGTTCACCTTGTGAAATGCATTGATGTCCTTTGTCAATGCAATCAGCTCTTGCAATGCTGCACTCTCAGCATTGTAGTCCTCAATCTCATTGACTGCAATACCTGCAATGAGCTTGCCTGCGGCTGCACCTGACTGACGTGTTACGCCATACTTCATCTTCAGCGTTTGACGTAGTGTCATGTCACACATGCTGGTGAGAGAGTCAAATATCAGCGTCCTAAATGGACACGTTATCTGAAGCTGCTCCAAGCGCGCACGAGCTTTATTCCAGTTGTCATAGTCCGTGTAAGAAATTGTCTTAGGGTCAATTCCCCACTTCTTCATGGGTAGGTAGATACCGTTCATCTTCCTATCCCACGAGAACCATTCCTGTGGTACAGGAAATGATAACGCCTGAGTTGATTTACGTGTACCCGGCTCTCCTTTCATCATTACATAGAGAGCATCAAAGTTCACGTCGCTCATGTTAGGCATTCTTGAACTCCTTATCCATCGCTGCACGAATCTTATTGAAGATTGTGCGTGCTTCGGCTTCAGTTCGGTAGTAGAAGGTGTTATGAGCACCCTTGTATGTCAACGAGATAAAGAATGGTTTACCTACGTTGGTTGAACTAACGTATGAGGCTTCACCCCATGTAGCATTCCGAATGCCTTGGACGTTGACAACTACCCAATTATCCGATACACAGTTAGGCATTTACATCCCTCTCAAAGTCGAAGCTCAATTGCTTTGACTCTGGTTCCATCAATTTGATGATGACTTCGCAATCGTAATCATCAAGTGTTACTGACTGAATCTCCAGCTTTCGGTCTACTCGAACTGGAGCATTCAGCGGTAGGTCATGCAATAGTTCGAGCAATTCGCGGACAGTCATTATTCATCCTCCGCTGCTGGAGATATTACTCCCCATTCAACAAGTAACTGACGAATGAATTCACGTAGTTCTTCCTTCATTTCATCCGTTAGCAGTGGTTCTGGCTGTTCCATATCTTGTCCAGCCTGTCCATTCAAATCAGATTCAGGAAACATTAGTCATCTCCCCGATTAGTTGGGTCCCACACAGGACCAATCATGAATTCATTACGCAGCACTTCTTCCCTCATGTTCCTATCTGCCTCGCACACATGCTTGAACATGCAGGGACCAAACACCGTATCGCAGTGCGAGTAATTAGGAGGCCAATACTCCGACTCCGCATACTGAATGTACTTGTATGCGTAATAGGGCAGAATCTCAGACTGCCATTCGAGCAATCTATCTGCACTAAAACTCACGACCTCACGAGTCAGACGCTCATCTATCTTCAATGAAGTCTGTAGACCAATCTTATTCACGATGACATTCCGTGCTTTCAGCAAGAGACACTGACCACTGAATTGATTAGATAGTGTAGTCTTATCTCGTCGCTGTTTGAATGTCTTATGGTCCACTGACACTATGCCGATTTGATTCGTGTCTACTATCAAATCGAACTTCGCCTTCCACAAGATACGAATTTCATCATCCTCGTATAGTACTTCGCCCTTCACTTGCTCCGCAGATAGAGGAATCCATGCATCGTTCTTGTAGAACTCGAAATACTGCTCACATGTCTGCAATGCAAAGCGCCAGCCTACATTCCACTTCTCGCTCTGCTCTGCTGTATTAGTCAGACCAGGATATTCTCCTAGTTCATGCCCGCATGATGGACTACCTTCCGTCATGTTGCCACACTGGGGACATCCAGTTACATACAACTGACCAGCAGTCATAGCTTGACCAATTGATGTAGCGCGAGGGAATCCCTTAATCATGTGCTTGTAATAGACTTCAAGCACCTTATGAATTAGAGTCCCCACTTCTAGACTGTTCGACTTACCTTTGGTAGATGTAAATCGATGATTGAAACGTAAATCTGTGAAGCGACCACACCCCATTAGAGATGTGAGTGTGGTCGCGTCAAAGATTACGTTCTTTTTCGGAGGTGCAATGACATCTACCATTTACAGGTCCAGTCCTTTAGCCTTTATTTGCACGTAGATTCTACCCGGAGCTTTGTCGAAATACTTCAGTAGAGCAGGACACAGCCATCCTAATATTCCTGTATCCTCCTCATAATACCAGTTTCCGTTGTGTTCCTCCCTAATCCACACGAGAACTGTATCATGGTCAGGAAATGGCTGTGCAGAGAATACGAGAATGAATCCATCCTCTGCATTTGGTATACACGTAGTCAACATGTCAATCATGTTGTCTGTTCCTGACACGAATGGTTCTCTTACTAGTTCTTTACTAGGGTCATCAAATACCCACTGTGTCTCGAACACATAGGGTGCAATTACGTTAATGCTGTTCATTAGTTATAGCTCCATTAGTTTCTTGAAGTTTTCCATCTTTGCCCGCAGAGTCCGATTCTCCTCAGTCGTAGCGATAAGGAAATCGCGCATGTCCTTCAGCGATTGAATCATGTTGTCGAGTATCTCAACCGACACATCCAACTTCGCTCGAATACTTCTTGGTACAGCAGTTCCGCTCATCTTACGCCGTCGAGCACTTATCATCTGAGCTACTGACTGCTCAGTAGTATTGATGTTCAGTTCATTTGCCTTCGACATGAGCGCGCGTGCATTCTCGGCGTTCGTCTTGCTGAAGTCGATGAGTGGAATGAGAGGAGTTAGTTTCCCCGGTGTAGCAATTGGTCGTTGCACAGGTTCAGTTGACTTCGGTTCAAGCGCGAGTAATTCTCTCACTTGCTTCACAATCAACCCCGTGCCTTCTGGATTGAAGATAGTTAACTGTTTCTTACGTGCCTCAGCCAGTATCTTCTCGAATGCAGTATGTCCAATGAATCGCGTCATGAAGATTACGCGGACGTTGGACGGAATATCCTTATTGGTCCAGTGTTCATGCTGACTGTCCCAAAGAATTACACGCGGGTGAGTGCGAATCTCATCATTCAGATTTGACGACTTCACACCAACAATGAGTACAGTCCCGCCATTTGTTAATGGCTGGAGAGCTTTTCCTTCAGTCATGTTAGTCTCCTATAGTTCAGTAGCAGGTAGTTCACCTTCAAGCCAGTTGCATACGTCGAAGCGAAACGCCGTATCCATTCCCTTGTATTTCTTCACTAGAACGAGTTCATCGCGTGTGAGGAACTCCACTACGAGTACAATCTTATCCTCTAAGTGAATCTTCACACTTCTCCAGTTCATTTTATTCCTCTTTCCTCGACCTGTTAATTATCCCGGCCCAAGTTAATACAATCAGGACGACGATAATAACTTCTAGCATACCTTCTCTCACCATCATAAGTTGGGGGTGGGCCGCAGCTTCGAGTAGTACTAGATAACTACATTCGACTGCTGTTCATCGTCCCCAGATTCACCGCACGTTTGGTACGGCCAATCGACGCCTAGTTTTTGCCCACCATAACTACTCCTTTGAAGGAGGAACAACCTATAATGCGACTCAGGAGAAGCATCCACGAGTGTTCAATGGCAAGTTGAGAGGCTCGTGTTTAAGGTTATTCCCCCATCAAAAGATTCGTTACTTCACTTCCTCCAGATTTTGTGGAGGAAATACAACTCCCTCACCAAGTTTCCACTCGAAGCAGCAGCAATCACCACCATCAGTGATGATTACACGCTTCACCATACCTAGCTTCACACCTACTGACGTGGTGTAATGATGTGCAGCCTTTACAGCTTCCCCGATGCTCACCATACGTCGGACGTATTCATGTGAGCCATCCTCGAAGAACTGTACTACAGAGAATTCATTGTCCATTAGTTTTTATGCCTCCGCTCAGATTCGTTCATTGCACGAATTAATACTACTACATGCCATATCACGACACCCGCGACGACAAGTAGTAGTATCATGATTCTACTTTGCTGAGGGCGCGTCGATTGGAATGCCGCGTGATGTCATTTCCTCGCGCGCCCAATCAGTCAACTTCTTGTAGCCGTCCTTGTCCATACGGTTAAGCGCCATGAGTTCGCCGGTGGTGCAGCAGCCGTACTGTGGATGAATGAGAAACTGCAATACAGACATTAGTGAATCTCCTCTTGACTGACCTGCTCGCAGTGCGAATAAAATGCGTGGAGCAGAGCATCATGACGCTCCTCCAACTTGCGAATCTTATCTGACTGAGCCCTCACAACTGCCTGAAGTAACTTGACAGTCTCGATGATGCTCTTGCTCAGATTGAGCAACTTCTCATCACTCGCGTGACCACTCTTGACGATTGCTTCCAGCGCGTCGATGATTTCCATTTTCTGTCTCCTATTTTGAAATTGCGCACAAAGCTGAAGGACTATTCATCCTCTAATTTGGCGGCGTAAAAACACAACCATGACCAGAGGAGCACGAATATAATGAATTTCATGCTCATTACGGCGTTCCTTTCAGTATTTCGCGTGCTAGCTTTGTAGCATCCCATTCATTCTGCCCATTCAATACGAGCAATCTCACCATCTTCTGGACTATTCTCTCATGTCTAGCAGAAAGTACTCTATTCAATGGACGTGGACGCTTGGCCCACTTTATAGTCGCGGCCTCACGACATCTTTTCTTTGTTTCCTCTGACCTATGCGTAATTACCTCACGCGGAGATTCTATCCACGTAGAAGCTAGCTCTGACCACGGGCGCGGTGTCAGAGTACCGGCTACAATAGCCCGGCAATCTGACACTATAGCCCAGAAGTCTACTTCCAACTGTTCTTCCAAAGTTGGAATCCAATACGCTCTGTAGCGATTGTCACGCATTTAGCTAGCTTTCCGCGTCTTTTTCTTGTGCGCGTTGACAATTGACTCCGCCAATTCTTTCATGATGGAGTCCTCATTCCACGCTACAGCCTCGCCCTTGTTATGCAATGCATGGAATTGAATCCGCTTCCTTTCCACGATTCCATCAAGCTGTGGGTCTGTAGTCGTAATACCTTCCAAGTGCGCGTAGACGGCTGAGACAGAAGTAGCAGTTGAGCCTATCCTGATAAATCGTCCTTCGCACTGCTCCTCTTTACCCGGATTCCACTGCCTCTCATGCATCACGCAATCAGAGCATGTCTGGAGATTTAATCCTTCTCCACCTGCTAACTGACTAGCGACGAGTATAGCGCGTGGTGAAGCATTGAACTTCTCGCATACTTCATTCCGCGTGTATGAACTCTGCTCTGCGTTAATCTGCAACACAGGGAATTGGTCGCCGTATTTCTCTTTGATGTCCGTAAAGAGAATCTCTTGCACGTCCTTGTGATGAGCGAAAACACAGAGCTTCCTATCTGTATCCTCTACGAACTCATCCACGTATTCCTCTGTAGCAGCGATTTTAGCGAGAGCAACTAGACGGCGCATCTTAGCCATAGCAGCTATGATAGCCATCCCGCCCATATCCTCTACCTGAGCTTCATACCACGCTACAAACTCAGCGACCGCCTCGTCATAAACCTTCTCTTGTGTAGTGTCCATCACTACATTCAATTTGGTCCTGTTGACTAACGGCAATTCTGGTAGGACTTCAGTCCTCTCGCGACGGATACACAAGTCTTTCGTGTATTCCTTGAACGCCTTGATATTACGTATTCCGCCTTCCTTCTGATATCTGCCGCTCCAGTATGTGTCAACCCAGCGACTCTTGAATCCCGCCTCACTATGGAACTTAACAGGGTCCATCATGTTGAGAACGGGGAATAGTTCAGAACCACGGTTGTTCCACGGTGTGCCAGATAGTGCAATGACTTTACGCGACTTCACTATCTGTCGCACCATCTGCGTCCGGCTGCTGTCCACGTTCTTAATCTGCTGACATTCATCTAGCACGACACAGTTGATTCCAACACGGTCAAATTGCTTGATGTCGAATCCTGACGTTACGACTGTGCCGTTCTTCAATGTCCTAGTCTTATGCACCAGCATGTCGTAGCCGATGATGTAGTGCTTCAGACCAGGAATGAGCCAATCCTTCGACGTATTGACTATCTGCGGGACATGCTCGTCGCCCATCCAATGCAGAATGAATGATGCAGTCTGATACTTGAGCGCGGACTTGACGAGCCATAATGTCGGATATGACTCAGGATGGAAATACAGGTAGCCGCCGACTTGAATGGTCTTACCTAGTCCCATCTCATCGAATATCGCGCCGCCCTTGCTTACTGAGAGGGCCTGCTCTAGGAACTTCATTCCTTCCAATTGGAATGCGTAGGGACGCTTGCGATTGCATTTCATGCATGAATTCTTATTCCATTCATGCTGGCAATTAGCGTCACCACCCATCTGAAATTGATGGAATGGAGTTCCTTTCGGAATCTTCTTGAACATCATGTGTCCGCATTCCAGCGTGATAAACTTCATATCAGGCTGGTCATCACTCGGACTCACAATGGTTTTCTCGCTCTTAGTCTTTGCAACCTTCCCGCATACTTCGCACTTATCCTGCAAGCGCGTTACGGTGTATTTCGGAGTGCGAATCAGATGCTCGTCGAATGTAACTTCCACATCCGCGCCAGAGCGAATCGCATCGATAATCTCAGGAGAGAGTGAAAGGTTAGAGCACGGGAGAGTGTTGTCGCATCCTATTTCGCGAGCTTTGGCTTGCCAAATCTCATCATGCGCGTGACCCGGCCCCACTAATGCATGGGCTATCTCATGCAGAATAGTGTTCTGCACGTCCGGGTCAGGATGTATGTCGATATGGTGGGCAGACAAGATAATACACTTGTCCTTGTAGCTACAGAGTCCCAAAAATCGAGACTCTGCATTTTGGTTGAGACGGACTGACCAATCTGTCAAACCAAACTCGTTGAGTTTGGTTCTGAGCAAGTCCGCTGCATCTTTACGATTCATTAGTTCACCGCCTTCTCTACGATGAGAATACGGTCTGAGTAGATGATGATGGTATGCGCTTCAACTTCTGTGTGCGCATCCGGCCCATCATATTCGTAGCAGACTTCCAAATTATCTGGAAGCTCTGCAATCATTTCCTTCAATTCCTTGACAGTCATAGTTGACTCGTCCTTTCGGAGTCGAGTGTAATTAGTTGAGTAGGTCTGACAACTGCTTTGCAGCAGCATCAGGAGATAGATTCCGCGTAATGACCATCGACTGCACCTGAGCCGCTGGCACGTTGTATTTCTTCGCCGCGTCGTATACAGCCTTCTTATCGAATGCCTTACCCTTCTTAGCAGGCTGTACTTTCTTGACTTTGGTAGCAGATGCGGGCTTGTAGTCGATATTGTATTGCGCGAATTGAGCACGCAGTTCAGGACGCAGCTTAGATACTGCGATGTGCGTATCTACCAGCCACTTCCTATGCTCGTCCTCCAGATGTGCCAACTCCGCCTTTTTCACGAAGATGGCATTACCTATCTGGTCGATACGCTCTGCCGCGAGCTTCGCCAGAGTGTAGCCCTTTATGTCAGTGGGGATAGCAGGATTGGACTGAATTGCCTTATCCAATTCCACGAATGCTACAGTCTCCGCCACGAACACGTCAGACTTGACCTGAATCGCTGAGTCAATTACACGCGATTCTTCTACAGTCTTAACTGCTTTTGCTTCGTCCGCAATGCAGCTCTCACACATCATGTCACCATGCTGTAGCGTGAGCGCTACACCCGTCCGCTCGCAGAATTCGCAGTCGCCAGTAGTCTGTTTTGGAGTATGGTGCAACATTACGCGCCAACCTTTCGTGCGCGTGGCTTGTAATTCGACGAGAGTGAGTGCGTGTGATGATTGCATGTTCCGATTCTGTTCAAAGGAACAGAATCGCTTACATGCTGAATGTCAAGCGGATACTTGCGAACCCGCTTAACTCGCTTACATACTGTGCAGAAGAAACGCTTCACTGTGGACCGTCCTTTCGGTATCGGGTAATGCTTACATGTAGTGATTACATGTAGTCGGAGTCCGACCGACAGGCCCATTGTAGCACGAATCGCTCCCGAGGGTCAAGGCGGCCGTAAGTCGTTGACTTGAAAGAGTTTAGCGGCCATACTCCCCCCGGTTCGGGCCTCTTTGGTCGTTCGCCCCACTATTATCTGTAATCCTACATCCGACCACAACTACAATCCCCACCTACATGAATCTCGCAGTCAAGCGCGTGTTCTTCATTAGGTTCAATTACTTCAATTTCATCCTTCTCCTGCTTCTGTCTCATTTCATCTTTTTTCATCTTCTTTGCAGAGTTCTCACGCGCGATACGTGACATTCTCTGAAATGGATCTTCTACTTCCTTAACTCCTTTCATCTCCAGGAATTTTCCGATATTCTCTAATTCCTCAGTGCACGCATCGCAGTTCGGCTTATCCTCTTTCATGTGATAGGGCAGCAGCTGAAATTCTTTCATGCAAGTCCAACACAATGATTTACGTCCTACGGGTTCTGGCAAGTTCTTAGGCACGTAGTGCGAGCATCCGTCTATACCTGAGCAATGCCACAATCCATTGACGTGACGATAGTATTGGTGCGTGTGATTCACTCTACCTGTTCTCGCCATTTTGCGCCTCCTGAAATTACATGTAATTGCCATCCTAGGGGGAGAGGGTCACATAGTCACCCGGACGGACGGACAGAGGGTAGTCTACCCTATGTCGCGCCCCAATGCAAGTCCCCTGCCAACTTCATCCAATTTTCCCAACTTTTCCTTAATTAATAAAAAAAAATATAAAAAAAAGAATATGAAAAAAGAAGATGAAAATACGGATAATTGGATTTGGGTTGAGCGGCGGGGACGCAAGGTTGTGGGGAGTAGACTCTATATCCGTCCGTCCGTATGTGTGTCTCCCCCTCTCCCCCTACTGACTATATATAATCTCATCACATAGAAAATGCGCACATAAATTATATGTAATTCCTGGAATTGTATGTAATCGATTACATCGCGATTCAGCTGCATACAGGAATCGCGCACATAAATTATATGTGGTTTAAACTACTTGTAATCGATTACATTATGGCGCACAAAAACGCGCACAAAAACAGGTGGGGCAGGATGCGGCCGAGGGTCCGCCGGCGGGTGCCTGGGGAGTGGGGGGCGGAGCTGGAGCAGGAGAGTGCAGGGGTGTCGTGGTGACCACCCCCGCATGTGCTGGCGCTTACGCCGTGCGACGTTCGAACTTCAGCCGGTCGCGATGCTGACGCGCGCTGACGATACGTCCAAAGACCAGCTTCAGCGCCATCTCGTATGGAACACCATACGACATGAGAGTGACGAGGCCCTTGCGGAGACGCTTGAACTCTGTCACGTTCAAGCTGGTAATGCATTCCGGTGTCATGTTCCTGTCCTTTCGGAGTTTCAGGTTGCGACCGGATGCAGGCGTTATTACCTGCATCCGGTTGTCGGTGTTACCTACTCAGCCCAATCAATGCCGAGGGTGTTGGAAGCAAGCTCACGGGCCTGCTGCTCCGTGTATTTCTTGCTCGTCATGAGAACCTTGAACATGTCCTTGAGACGAACCTGCTCATTGTTCTCCGCCGTCTGCTTTTCGTATCCTGCTTCCTTCATTGCCACAGCATACGCCTTCTGACGCGCGTTGTTTTTACGCTCCGTGTTGCGAACCTTTACTTGCTCGTCGTTCGTCAACTCGTCCTTCGCGGCTTGCAGCTCCTCGAAGGATTCATACTCCGTCCACGAATACGGGTATGTAATCGGAGGGTCAATCGGCTGAGTCCACGCGGTCTTTGCTACCGCTGTGTCTTTTTCGTTTTTCATACTGTCACCCCCTTTCCGAATCGAATTTGCCTTACCAGTCCATCTTACTTGAAGTCGCCATCATCTGTCAAGGCGCCTTCTAAACTTGGTCGCTAGGTCTGCGTCTTATCGGGTTCGCCTTGCGGCTTGCCGTTGCGCTCCGTTGCGACGAGGTAAGAATACCACAGTCCGCCCTGCTTGCAACATCAATGTGTAAGGATTATGCTAATGAGACCAGTCTCATTAAGCGGGTCCAAGTACTCTGCGTTGCAAAGCTCATAAGCCGGGCTTATGAACTTCGACCGGCCATAAATTTTTCTTATGGGCTCGCGGGCGTGTAAGATATACACGGGGGGAGTATACCCCTGTGTAAAAATTACACCCACAAGTAGTCGGGTGGGCTTGGTAGAAATCGCATGAGTCATGTCCGAACTGTCAAGTTGGTTCCATATAAAGAGTCTCATACATATAATCAGGTAGGGTAGATACCCGATTCGGTTCGGTCACTGCAACTCGTTGATTTCAAACGAGTTAGAGTGGACTTGACAGACGGGCGCGATTCGTGCTATAGTCGGACCCGACAGCCGACATCTGTCCATCTTCTACATCATGTCATTACATATAATCGTATGATATGAGGATGAGTCATGCCTATTGGCTTGGTAACTGATTCTGAGATGGAGAAGGAACTAGCTAATCTGGTTCCATCTAAACCACAGACACGCGCTCAGATTGTAGATAAACCAACTAGAGGTAGAAATGAGGGCGACATAAATGTGCCTGATTCTCTGCGTCAGATTATTGGCGAAGAAGCAGTAATCAACGGGCGTCAGAGCGCGTTGCAATTAGCCAAAGACTTTGGAATCAGCCCTTCCTCAGTAAGCGCGTATGCGAATGGTGCAACATCCACCACGACATACGACACACCGAAACCATCCATAATCCAGCATATAAACAAATCCAGAATGCGTGTAGTGAAGCGCGCTGGGAAGAAACTCAACGCTGCATTAGAAGCACTCACGCAAGAGAAGCTGGACTATGCCGACGCGAAGGACTTAAGTGGCATAGCGAAAGATATGTCAGTCATCATCAAGAACATGGAGCCTGCTCCGCAGGCGGCAGATGATGCGTCGCAGAAGGCGCCTCAATTCGTGATCTTTGCGCCTACATTCCGTGACGAGCGCAGCTTTGAAACAATCGAAGTAAAGGAATGATCATGTTAAGACAACCAATCAAAGTGTTGTATCAAGATCCATTCGCGCCTGTTCTGCTCAATTCGCCGGGATTAGTTGTGACGGATGAACAGAAGATGTATATCCGTGAAGTATTGGAGACTGCGTGTTCAGATAGTAGATTCGCTCAGAAGGCATACGTTGCAATAGAGCGAATCCTAGTAGGCGGATCTGCTGTAGTACCAGCAGTCACTTCACTCACTCCAAACTCTGCAATCATTGGATCTCCGTCATTTGATTTGCATGTGCGCGGGACGGGATTCACTCCACTGAGTAAGATCATATTCAATGGATTTGAGGAACCGACTACATTCATTAGCGCGACAGAACTAACCACCGGCATAAACATGCCGTTGTGGGAAGCACCAGTCATTGTGCCAGTTCAGGTGCAGAGTAGTGACGGCGTGTTATCAAATGCAATGAACTTCGAGTTCAGACCTGTTGTAGCAGTTCGTGTTGCAGAACCAGATCCAAATCAGAAAGTTCTACAGACAGGACAGCAAAAATGAAGCGCGCAAAGTTACGTGCGTTCAAATGCCGACATGATATTCATCGTTGGTACACGTATCTAGTTGGTCTGTATGAACATCAACAGTGTCGCGATTGTAATGAACATCGAGTAAGATCGGCAGGGGAGTAGAGTTATGCCAGTCCAACTACTACCAATCGGGCCTCCAGTAACTATGCTGGCTAATGTCGTGTATGCATTGCCAGCCGTGAAAGTCACCATGTTCACTGACGCTGCTGCACCTACTGTAGCGCAATCTAATACACCAGCATTCACTGCGAACGCAGCAGTAACATTTACTGGTGGGGCAGCAGCATTGGCAGGTGGATTCATTCGTGCAACTGCTGATACTCTCGTCGTATTAAAGAGGGATTAATTGTGATGAAAAGATTCGCACTCGTTCTAACTGTTGCGGTAGCAATAGGATGTGATTATAACTTCGTAGGACCAACGATAAACAATAACAACTCTAATTCAAATAATAACGAGAATAGATTCGACATTCACGATCTGATTAACTTTGCGCCCGTACCGAATCCTACTGCTCCTGTACCAGTACCACCACCGGGAGTAGGAACTGAGACTCCACTACCAATTCCAGTGACGGCGCAAGCAATTGCCCAGAAGGTAGCAGATACTAATCCCACACTGTTAGCTAGATCATGCCCTGAGACTTACGGTGAATCTGGTTGGGCATTCCTTGACCTTGTAATCAAGACGCTACAGAGTAGCGACATGAGATGGGGCTATCTAGTTAAGATGGATGGAACAATTAGCCGTGATGTCATTGCATACCGTGCAACTAGTGATAACACGGGCGCGTGGGGAGTTGACATCATCATCGATCGCTGTGGCACAGCAAGTAAATTCAGTTGGCAGGTATTGGGCTTTGATCCGCTCACTGTATGGTCATTAGTTCGTAACGGTAGTTGAGAAAAGAGAGAAGATCAGATGGCATTCCTTGGCGCACTTGGTAAAGCAATGAAAGCACCTGTCAAAGCTGTAGGAAAATTGCCGGGAATGGGTGCTGTGCAGAGGGGTGTACAAAAAACTCCCGGCATAAGCGCAGTAGGTGGTAAACTAGGATTAGGCCCTGCTAAACCACCACAGCAGGTACAACAAGCACCGCCATTAAACTTGCAGCAAGGGCCAATTAATCGAATGCCACAACCAGCATTGCAGAATATGGCGCAAGCAGGAGCAGGATTAGCCGGAAGATTTGGTCAGATGCAACGACCGCCAATGCCAATGCAACCTCCTCCACAAGAAATGCAGGAACAGGCACAAGGACCAGATCAGGAGATGGTGCAGCAGAAGATACAACAGATGCAGGCAATGCAACCCAGAGGATTTGGTGTAGGACCATCAATGGGTGCGCGCCCGCATGTCATGCCACGATTTGGTAGAATGATGCAGCCACAAGAGCAACCAATGATGGATCAAGCGCAGGGAATGGGTGAGATGCCTATGCCTAATGCTTCAATGGATGAAGATAGAGTCAATAGATTCAGGCAGATGAGACAGGGTGGAATTGGTCCACGGTTCGGTGGTGGCGGTCCAGTTCAGTACTAGTCAAATGAATCCTGATCTAAAGAATACAGTAAATGAATGGAAGCCTGAGCCTAAGCAGGAATTATTCCTCTCTATTCCGGTCAGTATAAAGGAAGCGTTTTACGGAGGGGGAGCAGGTTCAGGTAAATCTGACGTGCTGTTACTGTATGGAATCGTACACAGATGGCACGAACATCCGAAGTTCAAGCAAGTTTTCATGCGACGAACATACCCTGAACTCCGTAATGAAATTATTCCACGATCTAGAGAGTTATACAGAAAATTTGGAGCGACGCTCAACAAGACTGAGATGTGCTGGACATTTCCGCGTGAAGATCAGTATGGAGCTGCTGGTGCAACCAGAGCAAATGAAGGGGCTATGATCTTTTTGGGTCATTGTGAGAATGAGGATGACGTTCACCAATATGACACGATGCAAATCTGCCTCTACACGCCGGACGAACTCACGTCCATCACTGAGTGGATCTACACCTACATTACCTTCCAGCGTAATCGTGCCCCGAAAGATTCTGGACTACCATCCATCACGCGCGCAGCAGGAATGCCTGGAGGAATTGGACATACTTGGACTTATAAACGATTTATCAAACCTTACCCAAAAGGTGGAAAAATTATTGTCGGTAGAGGAGGAAACAAAAGAATCTACATTCACTCGACGCTCGAAGATAATAAACATATTGACCCAACATATAGACAATCTCTACAAGGTATTACAATCGAAGCTGAACGAAAAGCTAAATTATTAGGCGATTGGGATGCATATCAGGGGCAAGTGTTCGATGAGTTTCGTGACAGGAAGTTTCAGGACGAACCGGCTAATGCATTGCATGTGATTCCAGAGTTTGAAATTCCTCAATGGTGGCCGCGCATGGTCATTGGAGATTGGGGATTCGCTGCAATGACATGGATTGGATGGGCTGCGATATCTCCGCTGAAGCGCGTATACATTTACCGTGAGCAATACTGGGTAAAGACGAAGATTGCGGAATGGGCACCACATGTTAAAATCTACATCGACAAAGAGAACCCGCGCCTCATCAGATTCTGCAAAAGTGCAGGTCAAGAAAGAGGACAGGAGCACACAATTCAACAACAGATTGAGGATGAACTTGGTCAATCTGTCGAACTCAGTAATAATACTCCCGGTTCGCGTATTGCTGGAAAACTACTCATACACGAATACTTACGGTGGCAGCCGAAACTGATTAGCCAAGATGTAATGCCACTATATAATGAAGAATACGCGATGTGGATTATGCGTAACCGAGGCATGGGAGAGTACAAATCGTACCTCGTCTCATTCGATCCACAGGAACCTGAGACTAATATTCCGAAACTCCAAATCTTTGAGGGATGCGCGCCAATACTCGTCGAAGCAATTAAGGCTTGTAGCTACGACAAACCAAAAGGAAACAAACCCGCAGAAGATATTGCAGAATTTGAAGGGGATGATCCAATCGACGGACTGCGATATCTCGTGGATGCAGCAGAGGGATTCTTCGATGAGTCTAATCAAGAGTTCAAGAAAATCCAAGCACAAGAGGCGTTAGTAAATAAACTGAATACAAGTAACGATTGGACTGCGTTCTACCGTAACATGGCGAGAGTAGAATCAAACGATTCGATTAAACCTGTGTCGAGGTATAGACACTAATGACTACCGGCGACTACAAAGTTTCATTGTCAGTAGTTAACCCTGATGGTTCTGCAAAGAATCTGAGGGGGACTCTAACTCTGTCCAATATCGTTCCACCTGACATAGATCCTCCAGATCCAATTGATCCTCCAGTCATGGGAGACATAGGATTAACCTATGTGAGGAAAATTGGCCTACCTAGTTTGAACATGGGCTTTGCATACGGAGATTGCACGGGCCGAATTGTAGATGGGAAGGTCAGATTATTGTTCACAGGTGACGTAGTGTTAGGATCTCCAATCAATGAAGTAGAGATTAGTGACGAGCCAGTAGCTACGTTGGTGAGAAGTTGGAATGATCCATACAAAGGTAAGCGCGGAACATGGATGCAAGTCGCTTCCATGCTATCCAGTTCTAGAGGATACAGAGATTTAGCAAAGAAGTTGCATTTACCGCACTTACATCAGTTAGCAACTCTGTTCTTTTTACTTTACTCGAAAGCAAGGAAAGAGGGAAAGTCAGGTAACGATTGGGAATACGTAGACTTCGCGGGGAACAATTCCGTCGTTACAACTGGTCACTACTATCATCCCGAATTAGATCTTTTCTTCACCACTTATGGCGATACATACAACGTAACAGGTAGACCAGATTGGAATTGCGTCGCGCTCCAATTGAATGACGATGGAACGACTGAAGCATATGGACCATTCAGATTCGCCGGAATGGACCCAGATGGTTCAATGAGATTTGGTACAAGAATTTCCTCCTGCCTACGCGCGCATCCCGTCAGTGGATTGGTTCTCACAAGTACCGCGATGTCCAGTGGTAATTCAGGATATCCTTGGGGAGCTAATCTGCATGGTGGCGCACAATGGCCTACCCGAACAATGCCAGTAGGACCGGGTAATGATTTGATGTTACCTGATAAATACCTGTGGCATTACTACATGGGGACAGAAATTGATCGTGTTAGTGGCATTGCTAATGGTCCAGTTCGGTCGCAGAGACGACCGATAGATGCATATATTTACGATGGGGACGCGAATCAACAAAGTAATTTCATCAATCCTATACATTACAACGGCATTGGTAGCTGGACTGATAATGATACGCTTGGTGGATTTGTTCCTCTAGAAGATCGCGTCATGTTCTTCGCTGGCGTGTCAGGAAGTCCGATACTTGATCCTACTAACTGTCTAGCGTGTCATATCTGGTATGCGACAGGGCTAAACAATTACAGATGTCCGCATGGATGTGATGCAGTTCCGGCTGGTATAACTGGGCCTGTGGCGACCGCGAGATATCCCGCCGCATTTAACTACGATTGGTCTGATTTGAATCGAGTGCGCGATGGAGATGCAGTAGATTACGAGCAAGAACCTACTGCATGGTCTAATCTTGAGAAGGATTACGACATCGTCACCGCGCCGGTTAGTTCAGTAGGCAATGCGAAGATGAATGCCACTGGATTCTTCAATGCTGCGACGAGACGGTTGTATACGATCGCTCAGGGTGCGGACCAAGGCGAAGTTACGTGGGGTCTAATCAACGCATACATTCATGAGTGGCAGGTGCAATGATTTCTGAGCTTTTTAGAAAATGGTTCAGGCTCGATCCTGTATCTTGTACGACGTGTGAAGTCCTTCGGGATCAACTCGATAAGAGTGAAGTGGAGCGAAGGGAGCTACTTGCACGGTTACTAGAGAAGGATAAGCCTGAACCTTCAATTCAACCTGCTGAGGAGATGAAACCAATTACACCTCAGTTCATTCCGTGGCGTGTGAAGCAGCAGATGTTGGAAGCAGAAGATAGACAACGCGCAAAACTGATGAAAGATAGAACGAAAGAAATTGCGGAATTAGAGAAAGAAATGGGCGTGAGTGATGCCAGCGAAAAGCGCGAAACAGTATAGATTCATGCAGGCAATAGCTCATGGCGCGAGTCCTAAGAAGGGAATTGGACCGTCTCCTGAAGTTGCAAAAGAGTTTGTGAAAAAGACGCCCGCGAGTAAAAGGAAAGAGTGGAGCAAATGATTAAGCTCATCCTGCTCGTCTTTGCGCTCGTCTGTTTTGCACTAGCAACACTAAGTATGACGCAGCCCTACCACCCGCGTTTAATTGCAGCAGGATTAACATTCCTAACTGCGTCAATGATTCCGTGGCCGACTTAAAGGTGTAGCATGGGCTTCAAATCTGTATTAGGAAAGATAGGAAAAGTCGCGCTTACTGCTGCGCCATACGTAGCTGCACCATTCACCGGCGGAGCGTCACTCATGGCTACTGGACTAGCTAATAAAGCAGTTCAGAAATGGTCGCAGAGTGATGCTAATAAAGCTATGGCGAAGGGATTAGCGCCATCCAAGTTTGATGCTGTGCTAGGTAAAGTGGGTGGAATATCTGGTCTAGCATCATCATTCATTCCAACTAACGCACTTGGGGCAGTAGGAATGTTGGGTAAAGCTGCAAAGGCTGGTGATGTTGCGAAGAAGGTTGGAACTGCTGCAAAAGTTGGTGGCGTGTTGAGTAAAGCTGCTAAGATTGCTACACCCGCGATGGCAGGTATCGGTGCAATCAATGCTCTACGTGGATCTGGTGGTGGCTCATCTGACAATGCACCAAGTCAATCACCATTAGGAAATGCTGTGACTAGAGGGGGCGCAATGCCCAGAGGTGGATTCAGATATAGTGAGAATCCAATGAATCAATATGATCAATCTAGTCCGAATCTGGCTACATCAATCTTCCAGGGTAGACAGGAAGCAATAAAGAATCAGCCATTTCGTAAGGGATATGATGTAACTACACGAGTAGGTGAGCCTGATGAAGCGGGCACATACGAGACTAGAGTAACTAGAATGCCGAAGATTACAACAGGTCGGCCTGACCAAAGAAAACGTAGGGTAGGATAATGCCCAGAGAATCCCTCGATAACTGTATAGATTGTGGGAATTTTAACTATAGTAAAGGCACGGATAGACGTTTTGGAAATCGTTGTAGGGATTGTTTTCTTAAACGTGAAAATGAACGTCAAAAGGCATGGACAATAGCTAATCCTGAAAGACGTAAACAAATTGTAAGAAAGAAAGATTTTAAAAAAGCTTATGGTATTACTGAAGATTTATATAATGCTATGGTAACAAAGCATTTAGGTGGATGTGCAATTTGCAAACAACCATGCAGTACAGGAAAGAACTTATGTGTAGACCATAATCACGAAACAGGTGAAATTCGTGGATTATTGTGTCGTAAATGCAATATGGTTATAGGACTTCTAAATGAAAGTGAAGATTTAATTTGGAATATGTTGGAATATTTGAAGCGAACGACTTGGAATAAGGAAGTAGCATCATGAAAGAACTAGACGATCACACTAAGGCTCTACTAAAACAAATTGTGGACCACTTTGACGATGAGGACCGCGCAGTCAGAGATAGACAGATTCGTACGTGGAGAAGACTAAAATTGCTTTGGGAGAATATTCAACATACATACTACAGTGAGGTAGCGCATGACTGGCGTATTCCTGAAGCTGAAAGAGTCGGTGAAGATAGTGATCAGGGGTATTATGACAAACCAGTCAACATCTATCGAGCTTACCTTGAGTCAATAATTGCCGCACTCAGCGTCACAGTTCCTCCTGTCACTTGCTATCCTGACGATGCTGACAATCCTCTAGATGTAATTACGGCGAAGGCAGGAGATAAAATCTGTGAATTAATCTTCAGGCATAATAATGCTCCATTGTTTTGGATTCATGCATTATTCGTGTATTGCACAGAGGGCATGACCGCGTGTTATGCATATCCAAAAGAGGATGAGAAATACGGAACATATGAGAAAAAGAAATACGAGGAATCACAAGAAGAACATGAATTGAGTTCATGTCCGTTCTGTCAGGCTGAAATGGGAGATAAAATCGTAAATCCCATGACTGAACAGCAGATGCAAGAACAAGCAGCAGGATTGGTTCCAATTACTAATCCAACCGAAGATCAGTTCATGCCAGGAGATGAAGATGTTCCAATGAATCAGATGGAAATTTGTGAATCTTGTGGGCGAACTGTTCTGCCACAGAAGAATTATGAAACTCTTACTGTAACTAGATTAGTTGGAATAACTAAGCATCCTAAATCTCGTATATGCATGGAGGTATATGGTGGGCTCTTTGTTAAAGTTCCAGTATGGGCTAGGACACAGAAAGAGTGTGCCTATCTCATCTACTCTTACGAGACACATTTTGCTAATGTTCTCGAAGAATATCCAGACTTGCATGAAAAAGTCGGAAAAGGATCATCCCACTACGACCTGTATGAGCAGTGGGGACGAACATCGCCCCAATACAGAGGAGAACATCCAGTCAACAACGTCACAGTAAGGAATTGTTGGCTGCGTCCATCATCCTATCATGTTCTGAACAAGGACGAAGCTGATGAATTGAAGAAACGATTTCCTGATGGTGTGAAAGTAGTGGTGGTTGATGACTTTGTGGCTCATGCTTGTAATGAAGCTATGGATGACTGCTGGACGCTTACTTACAATCCGCTGTCGGATTATATTCATTTCGATCCGGTTGGCCTACTACTCACTTCGGTGCAGGATATTACAAACGATCTTATCTCACTTGTACTCCAGACTGTAGAACATGGGATTCCACAGACGTTTGCAGACCCGAAAGTGTTGAATTTCAATGCATACCGTAATTCGGAGGTTATCCCCGGTGGAATATATCCTGCTACTCCCAAGTCGGGGAAACCGTTATCAGAAGGGTTCTACGAAGTTAGGACGGCGACTCTTTCACAGGAGGTTTTACCATTTGCCCAGAAGGTTCAGGAAATCGGTCAAATGGTATCAGGAGCTTTACCTTCTCTCTTTGGTGGTCAGATGAGTGGTTCTAGAACGGCCTCAGAATATAGCATGAGCCGTTCACAGGCATTGCAAAGATTGCAATCTACGTGGAAAATGTTGACGATGTGGTGGAAGGATATCTTCGGTAAAGTAATTCCGATGTATATTAAAGAGATGAAAGATGATGAGAAACAGGTTAAGAAGGATGAATTCGGCAACTTTGTGAATGTATTCATTCGCAAAGCTGAACTAGAAGGAAAGATTGGAAGTATTGAACTAGAGGCGAATGAGAATTTGCCAATTACTTGGAATCAGCAGAAGGATACGATCATGCAGTTGTTCGAGTTGAACAATGAGATGATCCTGAATGCATTGACTACACCTGAGAATATTCCATTCCTGAAGAAATCACTTGGTATTACTGATTACGTGATTGCAGGAGAGGATGATAGACAGAAGGAAAATGATGAAATTCAACTGCTGATTAACAGTGAACCGATTGAAATGCCGCCTGATCCTATGATGATGGTGCAAGCCCAGATGCAGGGCTTGCAGCCACCGCCGCCACAACGATTGCCGAGTATTCAGCCGGATTATGATGTGGACAATCATGTTCTAGCAGCAGATGTTGATAGAAGATGGTTGGTGTCGGATGCAGGTAGGCTAGCTAAACTAGAGAATCCTGCTGGATACGAGAATGTGTTACTGCATATGAAGATGCACAAGGACATGGATATGCAGAAGCAGATGGAGGAAATGCAGAAACAGATGATGGCGCAACAAGGTGGAATGATGCCGCAACAGGGGCCACAGGGTCCGCCCCCAGCTAGTACTGGTACCCCATTAGGAGAAGGTCAGTATGAACCTACAGTTCAGTAAATTATTCGCTACTCCTGATTCACCGGCTGGTGCAGGTGAAAAAGAAGAAAGTCAGGAAACATTCGAGCTGTTGAATGCCGAAGAAGAACCTGAAGTATTGGATATTACTCCGAAAAAAACTGGAGAAGAAGATACAGAAGAAGATGAAAAAGGAGAGAAGGAGGATAAAGAGGAGGAAATTGATGAGTTAAAGGAAATTGAGGAAGAACTAGAGGGACCAAAAGAAGAAGATTTGGAGTTAATGACTCCTGTTCGCAGGAGAGAGATTCTAGCAAAATATCCAAAACTATTCAAGGACTTTCCGTATCTTGAGAAGGCGTATTACAGGGAACAACAGTTTACTGAAGTATTTCCTACGATTAATGACGCGCGCGTGTCGGCGGATAAAGCGAGTATGTTCGACACCGTAGAACAGCAGATTATGTCAGGCGACATAACCTCGGTTCTACAGGCGGCGAAAAGTGAGGATCAGGAAGTATTTAATCGAATTGCGGACAACTATCTCCCGACGCTGAGGAAAGTTGATCAGGGTGCATACTATCATGTGTTAGGCAACGTCATAAAAGATACCATCATTACGATGGTTCGTGAGAGTAGAGCATTAGGAGAACAGGGCGCACCGTTACAGGCAGCCGCGAACATACTGAACCAATTTGTATTTGGTTCACAGAATTTCTCTCCGCCAGTTAATCTGTCGAGGCAGCAGCCTCCAGAGGAACAGCAGAGACAGCAGCAGATTCAACGAGAAGATTATCAGCGAGCCTATGATGCGTTTGAATCAACACGGGAACAATTGCAGACGAAGGCTGATAACGTGTTGATGGCGACGATTGATGGAAACATTGATCCTCGTGGCACGATGACTGACTATGTAAAACAACATGCAGTCAAAGAGGCTTACGATAAGCTGGATGATCTGCTGAGTAAAGATCGTCAATTCCGTGGATTACTGGACCGCTTGTGGGAGAAGGCACATCAAAGCGGATACAGCAAAGAATCTCAGGACAAGATTAAGTCTGCCTATTTGAGCAAAGCTAAGACACTGTTACCATCAGTGATTAAAAAGGTCAGGAATGATGCTCTGAAAGGTTTAGGCAGGCGTGCAGATTCAGTAGAGAATCAAGAGGAAGAAGAACAAGAGACTCCTAGAAAGAGTCCAATTACGCCCGGCCGTCCACAGGCCCCCTCTAGTGGAAAATACAAGAAGGCGAGTGATATCCCGCGCGGGATGAGCACATTGGATGTGTTAATGAAAGACTAGAGGGGAATTATGGCTGTAAATGAGGCTCAAGTCGCGGCACTTGAGTTGGAGAAAGTTGTTCCAAAAGTCCGCGTACTGTTTGAGCGCGATGACAAGTTCTATGCGAACATCAAGAAACGGGATGTGGAGAAGATTTCACACCGTCAAATGCGTGTTCCATTGGAACTCCGACCCGGAGGTAGTTTCCAATACTTCAATCCTGATGGTGGTGATCTGGGTCGAGGTGGTGGGCCTACTTTTGATAAGGCCGTTCTGAACTGTGTTTTCTTGAGTGAGAACATTGAATACACCAAGCTGACACAATGGGCTACTGATGATGCGAGAAAGGCTATCATCAATAGTGTCCGTAAGCTGACCGCAACTGCTTTAGACGAGATGAGAAGGCAGTTGGATAGTCAGATGATGCAGACTGGTGATGGTGTAGTTGGTGTAGTTACCACCGACACTCCTGCTGGCGGATCAAACGTACTCACACTGACAACTGACGGATTTGGCGCACGACTGGTCAGATACGGTCAGACGGTGCAAGTATGGGATACGGGCTTAACCACGAAAAAGGGTGAAGCTCTTATCACTCAGTGGGATGTGGAGAACAAAGTAATCAGTTTGACTCCACAAGTCGCTGGCGTAGGTGCGAGTGATAAGTTGGTGACTGCTGGTTTGACTGCACCAGCTTCATTGCCTGCATTGTTCGGTGTGCCGTATCATCACTCGAACGCGAGTGCTGGTACATGGTTGGGATTCTCGCGCAGTACTACTCCAGAGATTCGTGCAAATCGAGTCAACGCGGGTGGTTCTGCACTTACTCTGCCACTTCCACGTCTTGCTATCAACAAGATTGGAAACAGAGTAGGCATCGAGAATTCATTCTCACCGAAAGCATGGACGCATCCATGTCAGCAGCAGGCTTACGAGGAGATTGGTCAACTCGTAAGCATCATCCAGAAAGCTGCAAAAGAAGAATCACTGAACATGTATTTCGGTGGTTCCAACATGCAGTTGGCTGGTGCACCAGTTACTCCGTCGTTTAACTGGGACAAGACACGCATTGACTTCGTGGTCGATGAAGTGTGGGGACGTGGTGAGATTCTTCCGATTGGATTCTACACTACGGACGGGCGTAAGATTTTCGAGATTCGCGGCGCATCTGGTGGTGTGGCTGCGGCGGAAATCTTCTACATGGTCGTGGGTATGCAGACATTCGTAAGTAATCCTGCTGCGTGCTCATACATCGACTCGTTGGCCGTTCCAGTTGGATATTAGGAGGACATGATGCCTATTGTTGCAAGCGATTGGGCAGCGTTGAATCCTGCCAACAACGTCGCGCCGGTAACTGTAGCCAGTGCAGCTATCATCGCACCGACTACATTCCTCACAGTACTGACGGGTAACGTAGCGATTGTGACGATTACACCGCCAGTACAACACGGACACATGCTCGCAATTCAGTTCGCCGGAACTGCGGGTGTGACGGGTGCAACTGGTAACATTCTGACTACTACTGCATCAGTAGCAGGTCAGGTCATGTTGCTCGTGTACAATCCCAACACGCAGAAATACGTTCCTGTTGGCTAGTTAACATGCTAGTGGCTGGGACACACTCGCCCCGAGTGTGAGGCATTAGCATATAGCGGTGGGTGGTGGGCGGAAAGAGGGAATATGATTCCAGGAACAACGAGTAAACTGAGTGAAAGTACTGTGGCGAGTGCAGCTACGATTACTGCCAAAACTGACATCGTACTCGTTACAGGAACTACTGCAATCAATACAATTCTGCCAAATTTTGGGGGAGGCTTTGGCGGATTCCTTGTATTGATTCCAACTAATGCTGCGGGTGTGACACTTGGAACGAGCGGAAACATTCTGGTAGGTGTTGCAGCCGCCCAGAATCGCGCTCTATTCATGGTGTTCGTGCGCTCGCTTGGTAAATGGATCATCAATTCTGGCGTGTAATTGAGTTGTGGTGGCTCCCTTAATGGTCTAGGCCGACCTAGAGCATCACATATCACGGTATACAGGGGGCGAAGCCGTGATTAGGTTAATTATATGGAATCAATTGAAACACTCAACCAAAGATTAATCGATGAATTCGGTAAAGACAGTGACACGAACAGGCCAGTGTTCAGAATAGTGTGGGCAAATGACCAGACAGAGAAAAAATTAACTGGTTTTTTGGAAAATGGCGTTCAATTGTTGTATCCCGTTGTGATGGAAGTGAAAAAGTATCCGTATTTAAAGGATACATACGTGCTAGAACGTCTAGTTGTAGTTCCAGAAGAAAATATGAAGGAACTCCTAGACATAAAATTGAGTTATGAGCCGATTTGGGCGTATCGTGATGGTGATGACAATCCATTACCTCCGATTTGGTCCGCGACGAAGTTCATAATCGACTGTCTCTACGCCGCGCTTGGTAAAAAGAGTTTGGCGAAATACGTGGACGACGAG
>Ga0207428_10000606_pt1 | contig 42462 bp, 43 predicted proteins | sample RhiMethybrSRZTD1_FD_187600 | JGI IMG/M metagenome (GOLD analysis project Ga0207428, IMG submission 187600) | Populus rhizosphere microbial communities from Tennessee, USA - Rhizosphere MetaG P. TD hybrid SRZTD1 (SPAdes) (version 3) | ecosystem: Host-associated > Plants > Roots > Rhizosphere >...
TAGCACTTATTCAGCTGCCAAGTGAGTTGGTTTCTTAACTGTTTTGTCCTTACCCTTGAATTCCTTTCGATGAGTTACAATAAACCAAATAACTAGAGGTATACTTATAGCGGCAGCAAAGTACCATCCAATTTCCATTCCATGATGCAATTCTATATCACCCCCGAATTCCCGTTTTGTGGACCCTTATTAATGACGTTCAAAAGATAAGAGATACTCCAAAGATTACTGGCATGATAACTAGGGACCTTCTCTCGCACAAAAAATTCTATTATTGATCCACACAACAAGCCTGCTAATTATATGGTCAGTGGTATAGTATAGGTATTGATTAACTTTGTTATTGAATGTAGAACAATTTATTTGTTGCCAGCTTAGTTTATCCCTCACTCAAACAGTATGCATTTCAAGTACCTTTAGGTAGAAGCAGCCTAGAACCAAATACATACATAGATGTTGCCAGCATCTGTTTTGAAATAAAGTGATTACTGGAAGCAGATACAGACTTACACTAGTGTTTATGATTATTGCTGTTGCAATCTTATGCATATCCCTCTGGATTGCATACGTCGACATCAATTCAGACATGTTTGCTGTAGCGAACATGAACAACGATAAATTTGGTATATCAGAACTCTTTCCTACAGCTAACAAGGGAGAAACATGGTTCTTTAATTCTAGTCATCCAATTGACGGCCAGTTCGATCCGAACAAGGCAAACATCACAAGGAACCCTGACGGTAGTTGGCATGTTCAGCCAGGAATAACAAGAATGCTAGCTTTCACAAAAAGCTCTGGAGATCTTTCTGATGCGATAAGATCAAATCTTTCCACCTATAACTATTCACAGCTTTCCCAAATAGGATACTGGTACAAACCCAGTGATTGGAAAAATGTGGAAATCACCGGTTACTTTAGACCCTTAACAACTGAAGGTTATAATGATATTTCTTTGGTCAGCAGAAGTGTCAGGCATAGTACTAGTGTCAATGAAGGTTGTGGAGGTTCTTCCTACCATAATAATATCGGCATAGGTAACGGAACATTCAGATTTAAAAAGGAAATGTGGCACGTAGACTACATGATTACTCCTTATTATAACACTAGCATCGGTTCGATTCTTAATAAATGGACAGGCTTTAAAGGTATCGTATATAATCTTGCCAATAACTCTGTAAAATTGGAATCTTATGTCGATAAGGATGCTAATAATAAATGGATTAAAGTGGCAGAATTAGTTGATAACGGAAACTGGGGGAATGACATGATGCATTGTAACGCTAGAACAGAAGGGGCCGTAATAAGCTGGGGTTCGCCTATGATAATATTCAAGTCGGACTATGTAACGTATGATTTCAAGAATCTATCTGTTAGAGAAATAATTCCTCCTAAATAAACTACCAGAACACAGGATATTTATTTAGTCTTTACGCTTAGTATACGGAATTATTCAAAAATTTTAAAGAAATACGAGTATGGGATTAAGTGCACTATTCTGAAAATATTACAAACAATCATCAAATTAATTATTGTTGACTCTAAAGATTGAATTATTTTATGATGATCTTACTGAATTTGGTAGGAATCTTACTGCTAATGGTAAAGTTAACAATCCTGTTAATTCCTAAACATCATAAATTGTGCTCAAAATATAAGATTCAATATAAACAGACTTTTTATTGCACCTTTTTTAATTTTTTATCTCAATTCTTGGCAAGTAAAAAGCAAGTTTGAATTAGTTAACTCTGTTAATCTATGCTAAAAAATAACCATCTAACTAATAATATCTATAACTCCCAAATGGCGTCATTCCATAATCTTAGACTGCTAGCATTTCTTTTGTCTTTACTACTGTTCGGTGTTCTAAGCAGCGCTGTCCAAAATCAAATGTTTAGAGTAGTTGCTATAGATAAGAGCAGTGCGAAGGATATTACAAATACTGGTATCTCCAAGCAGAACCAACTTACTACACGTTCAATGGATAATTTTACTTCACACATTATTCCTAAACAATCTGTTCTCACTGATTCCTCGAATAAAAGCTTGTCAGGAGAGCTGTCTTCTAGTCTAGGTTTTAAGGGAATTAAAATAGAAAAAAATACCAATGCAAACGCAATTAGTACAAGTCATGTTGCGAATGTTACCAAAAATACTATAGAACCACTTATAAATTCTAACGCAATTAGTACAAGTCATGTTGCGAATGTTACCAAAAATCCTTCCGAATCTGGTCCTAACACAAACTCTGCTACTATTTCACACGGTAACATCACAACACCTGGAGCGACACCAGTAGAAGGGGTAAATATTCTAAACACAAATACCAATGCATCCGCAGGTCAGCCACTATTATCTCAGCAGGAGACTGCTGGCGCTCCGGGTACGATAAATCAATCGTCTATGGCGCAAATTGATTCGGATACCCTAGATCAGACTACCCCCCCAGAAGTAAGTCTTGGGCAACAAGTATCAAACGAAACTGAGACAGCTGGTTCAATACTAGCTGGAATTTCTACATCAAACGCGAATATTGAAAATAATAATATTACTAGCATTCAGAACGTTATAAACGACATTGCAATAGGCGCTGCCCAAAGTGGGGGAAACTCTCAAAATGTCGCTTCTCAAATTTCTAATGAAATTGTCAAAAATCCCAAGGGCTCTGTAGCAAACGCGATTAAAGAATTGGCTACTCAAATTTCTCGGGGAAATGTAGATGAGCTTAACATAGGAACAAAACAGATAGGGAGCCTAATTGCAAAGGGAAATAATATACAACAGACACTAGTACAAGTTACGAATAATATTGTAAATAACATAGAAACAATCAAATCAACAGAGAATAACTTTGATAGAGTAATTATACATCAGTCGACACCATCAGATCAAAAAACACTCATAACAGGAACTTTAGACTTGATTAAGAATGCAAAACAGGAAGTTGATGTGCCCAGAGTCCACATTAAATTCCATGGACATGAGCGTAGCTTGGTATTGAGTTTCCTAACAACTAACAACTATAAGTACGAAATGCCGTTTAGCAAATATAATGGTGCCTTTACCCTAGATGATAACGATTTTATGGTGAAGCTACTAAGCGGTGACGGGAATATTCAAGCCGCATCGGTTGCTCCCATGTTCACAAGTGGAGAAATAGGCGAAAGAATGTTTCTGGATAAGGAGGTAAACCAGGGAAACGTATTCTTCTCAATGAAGGGTGTAGATTCTGGCACATACTTGCTCGAAGTCTATGTAAAATTAAGCAATGGCTCAATTGGAACATTTGCGAGAGGATCAGTTACCGTAATTTAACCTATTAGCATCCCTCTCTATCTTACATGAGTATACAATTGATTTATAATCGAATCAATCTATTCCTAATCTCCGTAGTTGATATTGTGTCATAGTCATAGCATTAAGAGATAAAGCATGCGTGAGATGAGATTGATTATTCCAAGTAGATTGTTTAAATTCAGGGTTACAAAATTTGGCTGCTAGCTTTATCATCTCCATCAAATTATACCACCAGTAGTTCTCTAATTGCGCTAGTGTGATATTCGACACGGTTCCCATTGCCCCTCGGACCAACGGGTTAATGGTTTGTACAAATTTGTAGCGATTTCTAAGAATGGATTAACAATGTTAATTGATCCATATATGCTACTTACCTCCTAGTATTCAGTATGGCATTTGAAAATGTCCTACTGGTAGTGATATTGATTGGCGTTGTACTTTTTGGTGCGAAAAAACTTCCAGAACTTGCTAGAGCTCTTGGAAAAGCTCAATCAGAATTTGAAAAGGGCAAAAGAGAGTCTATTCGTGAAGCATCTACGGAGGTTAACAACAGTATGTCGAAACAAAACGAACTCACTTCAGAACCTAAGACTGATAATGGCACAATATAATTTGAAGGGTCTGGACGACTCGAAAAGTACTTCGGACAAAATTATTCTAGTATTTAGTCTTCTAAAAGCTTGACCGGTCCGCATTGTTCTGTAAAAAATTTTTATTGATATGCTTAGTAGTTAAAGCGATGAACCCCAAGTGGACTATTGTGAAATTCCACACCATTCACACCGAACCCGTACTGCCCATCTGATACCCATAAAAAGAAAAACTTAAAGCTTGGCTGTTTATACATAATACCAGAATCCTAATTTTGGACCGATAGCGTAGCTGATACCGGCGGCTCCGGTCTTATCAATTCAATCCTAATTATTAGTGTCGATTTTAGGATTGGGATTAGAAACCACTTCGAGCGTGAATATCAAGTTAACTGTTTTGGAAAAAAAATTAGGAGGAAATGGTTATTGTTCCTTTCATCGTAGTTGGATGATACAGACAATGGTACGCCAGAGTTTCCCCTTGACTAATTGCTGGAACTACAAGTTTGCCCGATTTGCCAGCTAATATATCCCCACTAGTTGCAACTTGGTTTGCTCCCGCGGTTATGATCAACTGATGTTTTGAATCTGTTGGATTCTTCAACTGGACGACATTGTTGTCATTAGGTTTAAAGTTTAGGGTTGGATTGGTTCCCTCTTTGTTCATCCAAGTGTAAACTCCGTTCTTCTCATTAGCATTTAATTGAAGTGTGTTGGTTAAGTTTTTGCCATTTGTTGCGGTGACCTGACTTTTAGCCGGGCTGGCCATAGGTGAAGTTCCATAAGAGGACACAAGAACGCTCTTAGCTGGGGAACTGATGTCCTGAGCAAAGGCAGATTTTTCTAGTTGTTGCAGAGCTCCTGATGTTGACAGACTCAGCAATGCTACATAGACTAAAGATGCTGCGATCACTATACCTAAGCTTTTTGTTTTATTCATTTGTTACTCATTGTACAAACAAAGAATAGTTATATTGATTCCTTACCTTTGTTTAGTTACCTTTGTTTAGTTACCTTTGTTTAGTTACCTTTGTTTAGTTACCTTTGTTTAGTTACCTTTGTTTAGTTACCTTTGTTTAGTTACCTTTGTTTACCTATTCTTTTCGCCTATCACATGCTCCAAATTAATTTACTGTCCTCCTTATCTGCATTTGCTTTTAGGTTTGAGTTCCATTAATCCTGAGTTCTGGCAGCATACTGCAAGACCAAATTGTCCAAATAACGGTCAAAGCTTCCATTAGTAATAATATCGTCTGAATAAAGTCCTATGGCTATTACCTTTCCCTTTAGATAATTTAGCTCGTAGGTTGCGACAACTATACTCCCTGTTTTGTTAGAGATATCCCTAGAGATATTACTAGGTATCGTTGCGTTATAATTTAGTAAAATTACATCTTTAGGATTTGTAGTATATTGTTCCTCATGAGGTAAGTAGTCGAAAGGATTGTTTACAAACTTGGATATGCCACTGATATAATTACTTCCAACCCACTGGGCTGTCTCGTTCTTCCACCTTTCGGCTACACTTCGCCAAGCAGACATGCCGTTATACGCCCAGCTATGACCTTTAACAAGTGTTATGGTATCCGTATTGTTATTGTATTTAACTTCGGCATAAAATACATTACCATCTAGAATGACCATTGTACCTCCAGCTCCTACGAATTGCTTCAAGTTGTCATACTCCTTCTGAGTAACGTATTCCTGATGACCAAGAATTAAATCATCATAAGCATTACTTCCGTTTGCTTGAAATATGGAACCCGCATCAACATCCTGATCTGTTAGAAAGGCTACGCTTGAATCCGGTGTTATCCATTTCAGATCTCCAAGCAAGTATATCATAGCAAGTCCTGACGCACTCTTAGATGGCTCATTGGTAACTTTACTGGACAATAGATTCAAGTCTGTGGTAACATTTACACCTCGTGTTACGTTAATGTATTTATTATAAAATACATAAAAGGCGTTATTATAGGCCGCGGCCGTGAATGTGGGCATGACTACTGCTATTTTCACTCCTTTACCAAACTCTCCAGTATGAGAATTGTTGTTTGGTACAGATAACTCCGTCTTGTTCTGGGAGAATACGTAGGTATTATTTTCTGCAATATATGGCCTTTCTCCCGGTTCAGGTACTGTTTCGTTTAAGTTTCGCATACTTTTTGTGATGGAGAGTGGGGACCCAGTAAGTGTTGATGCATTTGCTATTGAATTATTATTCCACGAATGTAAAATTAATGGTAAAGGATATTTAGAATTCGTACTAGCTGTACTCTCAGGTTGGGTCTCACTAAGAGCAGAATTCGTAAATAGTAAGGGAAGAGAAATGAGATTGATTATAAGCATGATTACAAATAGTAGACAGATTGCAGATGGTTTCTTTGATTCAGACATAACTTCTATTTTGTTACCCTTCCTATTAACTATGATTAATTTTTTCAAGTAATACAATTCTGCAACGAACCGCTGAATTATTTAATTGCATTATTCAGATTCCAGCTGAAGAATATTCTTGTAAATAATGACCGTCCAAATAACTATGTATCAAACAAGTGATGTGAATATTCCCAGTTCAATATTTAATCCTAGGTCAGAGAAGATGGTAGATTTGCTTCACAAGGTAAAGCATAATTAATATATGAATTATAATGCTATTTATGATAAAAAGAATGTTACTCATTCAAGTGCATATCAAAGAGGCAAGGCATGTGTGAAATGGAAATAGTCTCTAAGACACTCCTAAAATTTGTCATCATCACAACTATGATTCCCATATGTTTTTCAATACTAGGTACGAACTCGGCCTTAGGTAAAGTCTATGTGGAGATCACAGCTAATGCCAGTAACAATTATCCTTTATCGTCATTTTTTAATCCATGGGCTAATAACTCGAACATTTATGCAAATGCAGACAGGTACCCATTAAATTAATTTGGAAGGCAGATGCAAAGTATACGTTAAGTAAGAGAAGAAAAATTACAATTATATGTACTGTCATTGGGGTTGGAATACTAGTCCTTCTGGCATTATTTATTACGAAACCTGAGTCATTATTTCCTAAAAGTAAAAAGCTTGACAGATTTGGAATAATGGAGATTTATCCTACAAAGGTTGAAGGACGAGAATGGTTTATCAACATGGAAAATCCCACAAATGACGAGATATTCAATCCTCAATCCAACATAACAAGACAGAGTGATGGTTCGTGGCAGATAAGTGGCAGACAAAATACTGGAAAATACAACAACGAAGTGAGGATGGAAGTTAATACCCTTAAAGGACAACAAGAGTGGAAGAATGTGGAAATCACAGGCTATGCTAAGGTAATATATGCAAATCCACCATTTGACTCGCTTGACTGGTATGCAAGAGGAGGCAAGCACGATAGCTTGGTACCTTGTGAGGGTACGTCCCTAAAAGGAAGACTAACTGTTAGTGGTACTGCCTCATGGATAAAAGAAATATGGCATATAGGAGGTTACACAAATGAAAGAGGAAGGGTTCAAGCTACAGACTCAATAATAGATAGATGGATAGGATGGAAGGTTGTAATGTATAATGTAGATAAGGACAAGGCAGTAAAGATGGAATCCTATCTAGACGATAAAGATAACAACCGATGGATAAAAGTTACAGATTTGATAGATAAGGGAGGATGGTATTCCAATTATCCAGATTCTGTATTTTATAGCGCAAACTGCGGCAAACCCAAGGACTATATTATCACAAATGGAGGGCCCATTGCTACATTCAGATCTGACAACATGGTTTGGGACTTTAAGGACTTGAGCGTGAGAGAAATTCAACCACCAACATGATAGCTAAAAACGTTATTCTGTGAAGGGTTCTGCCGCTGATACCGTTTGTACAAACGCATCCGTAGACATTAACATGGTTAATTCATATTAAATACGTACTAGTAAAATAATATTGATACTATTGGCATGATGTAAAAAATTTGAAACCATTTGAATATCTGCATTATAATAGGAAGACTACTTTCAGGAAAAACCAAACTCGAAATATAGTATACCATCTCTTTAATTTAATTCCTGTATTAGTTGCGGGTATAGCGGCAGTACTCGTCATTCTGATTGTATTTGATGGTTCCTTTTTCATTCCACTTGTAACTTTGCTGATTTATGATAAGCTCATTATAAAATATGAGATGATAGGATTATTTCTAAATAGTGTTTTTTCATCCATCATTCCAATACCCACAGAACTAATCACATCTATACTACTGCTTTCCAAAGTGAATAAAATTCTCATATTCATTATATTGGATGCTGGTTCAATTGTCGGTGGATATTTGGCATACTTTATTGGTATGAGGTATCATTCCTTTATACAAAGTAGATTGAATGGGCTCTTAAAGGTAAGATTTTTGTCCAAGCTTTTGAACATAGTAAACGGAAATGCAGGTCTCCTACTAATTCTGTCTCCTTGGTTGCCTTTCATAGGAGACGGTCTCTGTATTCTCGCTGGATCGGCTGGATACGATCTACGTAAATATTTGATATACATCTCGGTAGGTAAAACCATTAAGACGTTTGCAATTATTATTTCACTAGCATCGATTGTTCCTTATCTTTAAATGATAGAGGGGTTTTGTTATACTAATGGTTTGTAAAGAAAGAGGAAACCTTTACAAAAAAGGAGGACAATCTTATCACCCTATACGAATCTACTTCCATGATTATTCTATGAACATATATTTGATGCAGTACTAATGAAAAAGAAATTCTGTGTCACAATTGCAGTAATTACTTTTATGATAAATGTTATTATTCTTTCTACCCTTTCGTACAATATCACATTAATAAATCTCGCCTATGGGGATCAGGAGCCGAACAAAAAGCAGTCTGGTGAGAGAGTTATCTTTACTTCCGACGATGGTGTGTCACTGGTTGGAAGTTATTTCAAGCCTAGTATAGGAATCAACAATTCTACACCTTCAGTGATTTTACTACATATGCTAGGAAGTGATAGGGGGACGTGGGATAATTTTGCACAAAAACTTAGTCAGAATGGTTATGCTGTCCTCTCTGTTGATTTAAGGGGTCACGGAGAAAGCATCAAACAGGTTAACAGTACGATATCCTACCAGTCATTTATGCCGAGAAATTTTAAAAATATGACTCTCGACGTAAAGGCGGCAAAAAAATATCTGATCGAGGAAAGGAATGCAAATCCAAATCAGATATCTATAATAGGAGCAAGCGTTGGCGCCAATTTAGCTTTGAATTATGCAGCCTCTGATCAGTCCATCAAATCGGTAATATTACTTTCCCCAGGACTTAATTACACGGGAATATCTACACTCGACGCAATAATGAAGTATAAGAATCCAACTTATATTGTGGCAGCAGAAAAAGACTCAGAGTCAGCTAAAGATTCTAAAATATTGTGTGAAAAGATAACCTGTGCTGAAAACCTCCGGATATTTGAAAAAACTAATGATCATGGTACGGACATGCTGTCAAACAAAATGCTCGGATCCAAGCTGCAGGATATAATATTATCTTGGCTCGATTCGACTTTTGAATCCAAGGATTAGTTCTGACACTCAATCTCAATCGTTACTTCATACTTATCATTTGAAACAAAAATTGTGTCCCCATTAAAGGAAAGTCTGGTGGTGATCTACTAAAATCGTATTTGGGATTTGAATTGGTATACTAAAAGAAATGAGCACGAAATAAAAAATGGATTTATGAAATAGAGAACAAGTTATGATGACTTGTTAGACGCATTGATGTTAAGTCTAAATGGTTATACTGTTAATTAAATTGTCTTGAGTTTGAATCATCATTTTATAATATGTTGGAGATAAACATGATAACGCAACCATTCATTAGGACTGGTGGGTTATTGGTTGTTTCTTGTTCATCAACCATAACTCCTCCCACCAGTTCTTTGATTATTGTAATAAAAATAGCAGAGAAATGGTAAACTTTTCTATTCGTTATTGAATATAGTTATTTATGCTTCCAAAGCATTTGGATAATATACTTTAGAAACTAGTTTATGATAGCAATCATTACATACGAAAATATCTAAAAATTGATTTAGAGAATGGATATTTTTTTTACAATGGTCGCATTTCATACTCTCCATTGTACAATTATGAATTTTATATCTTAAATAGGTTTTAGTGATTTTGTCTAGGATTTTTTCTTTTAAAAGGGGTTCGTCCGGAAAAGTTTCACTAAACCATTTCGAAATTTCTTTATATCTTTGTAGTTCCATAATTTCTAATCAAATTAATGCTTAATTAGAGTTTTTGAAAAAATTATTTGATTTAAGAGAAGTCAGGCTAACAAATAAAATCAGTTAGATTTAAAGTAGAAACACAATATAGATATTCATAATTCTTATCACATTCTTCTATTCGAAATTCACATGACTTGGCACCAAAGGCATTATATAGTTTCGCCTACCCTTGAGATACGACGTCTAAACTCAGCAACTGGTGGAGGCTCGGTTGTTTCTTGTCATTACCAACGGCCTTGTCTACAAAACCCATCAGTTGCTACATTCATAATGTTTGCTAATAAGTAGTAACTTAAAAAAAAGTGACGTTACCTAATTTTATAGGTAATTTTAATATTCTTCCTCATAGTAGTCAGAATCTTTGAAACAGCGTAATATTTCATAATCTGCTAGACTGTTTCCAAGTTCCGCCCTTCCTTCCACACATTCTTTCGTCTCTTTGTCTTCTAGTTTGTAAATTTTAGAATCTTTGAATTCATCCCAATCCATGTCATCATCATCATCTTTACCATTGTCTATGTCCTTTACAAGTTCTTTCATTGTATCGTCATCTTTCCAAATGTTTTTGTCAGCATTTGCAGGAGCGTTATCACTAGCAAGAACATCTATTCCAATTGTCAAAATTATTGTTAAGAGAAGGTTTCTTATCGGTTGGATCTTGTTCATTGTTTCAAGATCGAATAAGCCCGTAAATAAATTTATCTATTTTTTTTAACTTTTTGTTATTTTTCTTAGGGATTATCGAGATCTGCTCAACTAATATGTAGAATATTTCAATCATAATAATGAAATTATAATATTATCTATCATGAACTTAACACTATCTAGATTTTCTAAGGCCATAATTGCGACATTGGAACCTAAATAAACTAAATAATTTTAATAGTCCATCAGAAGTAAATTATTTTATAACTCTGATCACTAATAGATCTGTGGAAATCATCCAAAGTTGATTTTATTTATTATTATGTATTCTGAGGATATTTATTAAGATATTAATTGGGAAAATTTTAATGAAACTTAGGATGGGTGGTCTAGACTGGTTATGATACCTGTCTCACACACAGGTGGTCGAGAGTTCAAATCTCTCCCCATCCATTATGTTCCATTGCAATAATTTTAGAAAACAATTTGGACAATTAAGAAAGCCTTTTTCATTCTTTTTATTAAGATGCTTTTAAATCATATTGGGATAAACCTTTTTTATATGATATTAACAAGTATTGCAGTTACCGTTTGTAATAAGCAATGGAGTAATTTACCATTCTATTTTGATTAAATTGCTAAAAATAGTTACATCCATAAAAAATATATGGTTTTGTAAAAGAAATTAGAATAGTATTGAAAAGAGAAGTCCTAAATTATCCTGATAAAAAGCATTTTTCTCCGAAATCCAACCCAAGATGGGGAAAAGAGGAAGAAACTGAGATTTTTAGTCAAAACGTGAAACTATTTAGAAAGGGTAAGATAAGCGAGGATGATTTTCGTCGTTTTCGACTTCAACATGGAGCTTATGGGTCTCGTTTACAGCAGAATTATAGTATGGTCAGGATCAAGATTCCTAGCGGTGAGATGACACCAGAACAGCTTGAAAAGATTGCAACACTGTCCGAGGCTTTCTCAATTGGCTCAGCCCACGTTTCAACTCGTCAGAATATTCAACTTCACTGGGTACAGCTTGAAGACGTAAGTGAGGTTATGAGGGGTCTAGTTGAGGTCGGACTAACAACAAGAGAGGCTTGTGGCAATACGATCAGGAATGTCATGTGTAGCCACTTTGCTGGGGTCTGTCCGGACGAACAGTTTGATTCTACTCCTTATGCTAAAGCAATTGCTCGATTCTTTCTCAGAAATCCTGTATGCCAAAATTTGCCAAGAAAATTCAAAATTAATTTCAATTGTTGCGCACAACATGGTCTGGTTCGGATTGCAGATATTGGTTTGATTCCTATGAAAAAGGACGGAATTAATGGATTCAAGATATACCTAGGTGGTGGCCTTGGTGCCGCTTCATTCATAGGACATCAGTTAGAGGAATTTACTTCTGAGGACAGATTAGTATCTACTTGTATGGCTGTAGTGAGGTTGTTTGATAGACTTGGTAATCGCGAAAATATGGCTAGGAATAGAATGAGATATCTGGTCAATGAAATGGGGTGGGAAAAATTTCAGAAAATGGTCATTAAGGAAAGATCAGGTGTAGAGATGACTATTTCACTTGATACATTAAATAGATACAAAGTAGACTCGGAAAGCCCTAGCATCAGGCAACTATCCAATGGTAAGAAATTACCCTTAATTAATGAAAAGGTGGATATTAATAGCGACCCATATAAAAGATGGCTTCATTCCAATGTGGTGTCACAGAAACAAAATGGTTATTTTGTAGTATTTATTACGCTTGGTGCCGGTGACATAACATCTAACCAGCTTCGGTCCCTTGCAAAGACTATTCGCGATTACTCAGGTGAAGGCTGTGCAAGAAATACCCCAAATCAGAATTTTGCAGTAAGGTTCGTTAAAGCTAATGATTTACCAGAGTTTTACAACGGTCTTGCTAAAGTTGGACTTGCTAATCCTGGTGCTCTCACTATGTCCTCTACTGTAGGATGTTCTGGAACAACTTCATGCAATCTAGCAATTACTAATTCTCATAGACTGGCAAAAGAGATACAATCTAAATTCATAGAGCTTGGATTGGATACTGAAGATGATCTTAGGGACTCAACAATTAAGATCAGCGGCTGTCCCAATTCTTGTGGTCAACATGAGATTGCAACAATTGGATTTTATGGTGGGGCTTCAAGAGTAGATGGAACTATGACTCCTACATATACGATGTTGTTTGGAGGAAGGGATGGAGAAGAGGGGATGCTTGGTAGATCTGTAATGCGCGTGCCCGCAAAAAGAGTGATAGCTACTTTGATAAAAATAATTGAGATATACAAACAAGAACGAAATGCAAATGAATCACTTGCAATGTGGATAAGTAAATTGCTTAATGGAGTAGTTAATGGCAAAGGACAAATAAAGAACTTGGATGATGTAAAAACAGCTTTGGCGCAAACCATCTCATTACCGACTCCTAATGAAGATCCAGAAGCATATATGGATTATGGTAACGATATTAAATTCAGTGCAAAGACAGCTCGAGGGGAATGTGCGGCTTGAAATATACTATCAAGCAAAAAAAAACTAAAAACATTTTATCAAGAAACCATACGCTCAGCAATTCCCAAGATATCATTACAAGTGCGGATATTCTTAGAACTTTGATTAGGAGAAACTCAGTAAGGGTGGTAGATGTCAGGAAAGAGGATGAATACAAGAAAGAACATATAAAAACCGCGATATCAATTCCACTTGCTACAGTACTTGAAAATGATTCCTCAGAGAGAATAGTCCAATTGCTAGAACAATCTGGAATTTCTGACAACACGCCGGTAGTTGTGTACGATGATACCTTTGGTGCACTTGCTGCGAGAGTAGCCTGGACATTCCAGTACGTGGGACATTCTAATACATCGTTGCTTGAACTAACCTTTGCCAAGTGGAAAAGTTATGGGTTTGAAACAGAAAAAAAAGTTAACGTCTTTCCAGCTGCCAAGCATTCCCTCAAGGAAAATAAGGAAATATATGCCACCTATGATGAGGTAGAGAAAGCAAAAAGTGAGCAAAATAAAATTTTAGTAGATTCTAGAGAACGGCTAAATTTTTTGAGCGAGCATATTCCTGGAGCTACTAATCTACCATACACTATGTTAGGAACAGCTGATTCGATATTAAGGAACCCTCAGGAAATTAAGAGGTTCATGGAAAACAGGGGAATATCTACTGATGACGAAGTCATTACCTATTGTGGGAGTGTAGGAACTCTGTCAGGACTCGCATACTATGCATTGAGGATGGGCGGTGTGAAGAAAATTCGATTATATTCAAAATCATTTAAAGAATGGAAAAAATTGGGAAAACCAATTGAAGAATTTAAAGATGCAAATTTCTGGGATCTCTCGGCAGAATAGTCAAAAATTTTCCTCTATAGGATAAGGTAAAACAGATTATTCAGATACCGTTTTGAGATATTTCAAAAGTTTTATCGCATCACGGGCTTTTAAACTATCTCTATTTTTCAGTATATAGTCTCTAAAATTCTCAAGTTCATCATGAATTGACGGAAATTGTTCCTGTGTCAACCTTATGATATCGTCATAGTTTCTATATGGAAAGTAAATGTGTTTCGCAATCTTGACAAATCTCTTTTTGGTCTGTTTGGTGATAATTCCTTTTTTATACGCCAAAAACAAATTGAACCTGATGTCAATCAAAGCCTCGGACTGGAGAATATTTTTATCCCGAACGAATGTTACTGCTACTTCATCATCAGCGTTTAGGATACCCTTCTTAAATAACTGAAAAATCTTGCCGATCCCTTTCATTCCAAATTTTTCTAATTCGACGGCTCTTAACGCACCTAGACTGGAGGCGCCTATTAGTTCAATGTTTTTTCTTGTGGCAAGATGATACACTTCAATTGGTGAAGGAGGATAATCGTGCAGGAATACTCCATCTATAAATCCAACATATTTTTTTTCATCTGAAATAAGTGATAATCTCAAAAAATCACCTTTCTTTGCAGGATCCCTATAATCTGCGTCTAGAATCTTACTTGCCTCTTCCCTATTTAAGGTAGGTCCCAGATATACTATTGGTTTGATCATATAGTAAATGACTCTCTCCCTCTTTTTCCAATGACTGCTTTAGTTATCTTAAATGTTTCTAGTCCCGGGACAATTGTTCTTACTACAGGTATCATTATCTGAGGGTTTGTAAGATCTACTACTATTACCTGTGTCAACCCATTTGAATTTAATCTTGAAAGAATAAGTTTGATATCATCCAAAATATCGTCATTTACATAAGATTTTATTTCTGAGAACGGGATAGAATTTTTTGATTTCATAAATTGCCATGTCTTTTTTTCATCACTATTAGTATTTCCGTAAGAGATTTTTCTGAGATCATCTCTTGCACCTTGAATATTTGCAGCACGAGTTTGCGAAACTTCGGTGATTGCTCTGAGTAAGGCTATTCTTGCATCTGGATGAGTTCCATGACCTTCTGCAAGATATCCGTAATCTTCAGATATCCACTCAATACTACTTGCATTAAATGTTGGTATTCCAATTGTGGATGTTATATCTTTAATTATAAGTGGTATTTTGGCATCGTTGAATTTTTTTACCAAATTTGAAACGGGTTTAAAATCTATATTTGATATATTAACATCAGGAAATTTTGTATCATCATCAACGAATTCTTTACTATCAATAGGATCTATCTGCAATCCATTGTCTGAAAGATATTTTGTCATATTTCTTAGGGCATTATAAGGTAATGCACTTGCGTTCAACTCTGCCAAGCTTGTCGCATCCCTTTCAATAACTTCACATAGTGAGTGGCATATTGCCTCTTCCAATACGTTGCCTGAAGCAAGACCGTTAGTATGGTGATAAGCAAATGGGTTTACTGCAGGCGATTTGGGAGAATACCTAAATAGTGCCAATGGTGTGGGAACCAGGACCTGTTCATTATTTATCAAGTCATATCCTGGCAGAAAATCCATGATCATTTCCTCATCGTATTCAAATAACGTTGGTTCAACTACATTAGAAGGGTGTAGTGTTTTTGACACTTTTGAAACATCTTTGTAACTTCCTTGAATCATCTTTTTTTGATCGCTAGACGGTAAAGAACAATATCTTTCAATACTCTCCATCAATGCACTTACTTTCGCATCCAATCTTGTAGGCCCCTTTCCACTATAGACCCAAATATAATCTTCCGTTCCAGGCAAAACTGCAGAAAAATTCGGTATTCCAAGAATATCCATATCTGTAATATCTGCAAGCCTTGTGATTCCAATATTACTAGAAACTAGAAGAACAGTGCTAAGAGTTTCTTCTGCTGATTTCATTCTGGATGACACTATACCTTTCAACTTCTTCTGGCTTCTGAGCAATATTGGCTCAAGTTCCATAGTAGATTTGAATAATTTGGTATCAATATCAATTTTTCTAAAATTAGAAATATACGAAATAGTATTAACTAAACATCTTGGAATATACAGATAATGATTCGAAGGTAATTAGTGAAATAGTTCATTTGGCCCATTCTGATCCAGAGTTTAGAATAGAATTTTTTAAAAATCCTAAAAAAATATTGGATCAGTTCAATGTCTCTGATAATGCAAAAATGTTGATTTTGAAATTCTTTAATGAAATGAAAAATTAGATTCAACTTGAAACGTTTTGATTATTATTTTCTGGATACAAACAAGAAATTTCTAGATATTAAATACATAAATAATTGTACCCCGTTTCTGACCCACAACTAGTCATTGATAGCCATACATTCAAAATGTACATCTCCTAGTGCACTCTCTTCCGGGGCTACTTCGTCAATTTACTTTTTGACGGAGTAATAAAGAACATGGTGTTAATTCATTATAAATATTCTGTTTAGATTTGCAATAATTCTGTAAGGTCAACTTCAAACGCAGCTACAGGCATCTTTATTTTAAAACTATCTATTAGTAAAGGTGAAACTTCTCCTATTTGTCCAGTGGCTTTTTCCTTATAGACTATATCTGCACTTCTTCCTCTTATGAATGATGAATTTTCTGATGGCCTTGTTTCAAATTTAGCCTTAAAGCAAATTTCCATAAGCGTTTGAAGTACTGCTTTTATCTCACTATAGGTCACTCCATTAAAGGCACTAACACAGCACAAATTCCACCTCTCAAAACTGTCTTTTTCAGGTACAAATACCTCTCCTATTTCAAACAATTTTTGAGGATACTCTTCATGAATATTTTTCGACAACGAAAATAGCAAAGATGGTAAAAGTGATCTCCTTAATACATCATGTTCATCGCTCTTAGAGTTATTCACCGTAAAGAAATCAAATTTATCTATTCTCATCCTTTTGTAGTGAATATCTTTGTTACTTAAAATGAAGTTAATATTTTCTATCAGTCCCATCCCAATCATGGCCTGACGAATCTTGTCAAAAAAGTAATTTTGCCTGCTTCTGTTACCATTAAGCGAATATTCTGGCAGAGAGGGCTCCAAGTTATAAAGTCCGTATCCGATTGCTACTTCCTCTACAATATCTATGGGACTAAATATATCAATTCTGTAACTTGGAATCATACAATTAATTCTACCTGAATCAATAACATTTGCATCAAACCTACTTTTTCGTAGACAATTTACTATCTCTTCGTTTGACAATGATAGACCCAGTACCTTATTTATGTAGGCTGGTTTAACGTTCTCCAAAATATTATTTGTGTTTGAATTGTAAGAGAAACTACTATTACTATCCTGTTTTATAGAGACATTTTCCAAATTAAATCCAATATCCCCTAGTGTTGCCAATATATTTGCCAGAACGTCATCAACAGTTTTTTTGTCTACACCCGTAACTTCGACAAACAAATTATCAACTCCTTCTTTAATCCTTGTAGATTCGCTATTTATTATGGGAGGAAAAGAGATCACAGTATTCCTAGAGTCTTTTAAAATCGGGTAAATTGATCCCTCTAGGAGTTCTCCAAATTTTCTGCCTGATTCAGTTTTGTCCAATATCTCAGTCAATGTCAGCGCAGAAGTATGGTCAAGAGGAGTAAAACTCAGATTATCTAATGATGTAGTGTAATCCAGGGGAAACTCAATCCTGTCTAAATCATGGAATCCTACGGACGCCTTTGATCTTCTTCTTCCGATTCCATTATGCAGATCTTCTTGCATAGAGACAATTTGCTTTATTGTTTTGTTATTCAACTTATGACCTCTAGCAACTATGCCTACAATAAATGGCCGCACGTCTGAGACCGATCTATTCACTCTAATCATATTTTTCGTGTTTTCGATAACCTGAAATTTTGGTATTCCTAGATCTTTACCAAGCAACCCGTTTAATGCTCTGGCGATCCCATAAAAAGTAGAAAAATCTGGACGATTTGGACTATATTCTAATCTGATACATTTGTCATCTCTGTACTCTTGATCTAGTCCTATATATGGTAACATGTCTATAATGTAATCTAAATCATAACCAGGAAATAACCTGCTGATATCTTCAAGTGGAAATTCTATAACTGGCATATTGGTTGCATCCTTAACCATGATAGTTTATTATCGTAGAGTTCACGTACATCACTTAATCCGTACCTAATCATAGCAATACGTTCAAGACCACCACCCCATGCAAGCACATTATTTAAAATGCCTACAGATTGAGTTACCTCAGGTCTGAACATTCCCATACCGAATAATTCGACCCACTTTCCGAGTTTATCTATATACACCATTGATTGCAATGAAGGTTCGGTATAAGGAAAATATGTTGGCCAAAATTTCACCTTGTCTAACCCAAGTTTGGAATAAAATTGTTTTTGTAGACCCATCAGATCCCGTAAATTTATTGTTTCACCTATTACAATTCCTTCAATTTGATGAAACTCCATTAAATGCTTATACGACATTTTTTCATTCCTAAAAACTCGCCCTATTGAAAAAATCCTGCCATAATTCAACTTATTTTCTGAAAGATATTTTATAGTGACCGGAGTAGTATGAGTACGGAGGACTGTTTTCTTTGATTTTTCTAAATCCCAATCATAATTCCATTCTGTTTTGTGAAAGTTTGATACTTTATTACTAATAATAGGATCTATGTCTTCGTCTGTCAAATTTGATAGATAGAATGTATCCTGCATATCCCTTGCCGGATGGTCTTGCGGAGTAAATAGTACATCAAAGTTCCAAAAGCATGATTGAATTGTGGATCCTTCAATTTCAGAAAATCCCATCGAAACAAAAATTTCTCCAATTTCATTAATTACTTCGGTTAGAGGATGTGTCCTTCCAATGCTGTAAGTACGAACAGGTGAAGTGACATCTATTTCCGCAAATCTCTCATTTTTCCATTTTCCAGTATTTAGTATTTCAGAAGTTATTGTTCCTATTTCATTTTCGTCCTCGCTACTAATGGTTGACGCTATTTTTTTACCCTCGTTCGTAAGAGAGATTACGAAGGATTTTTCTATAGTTTCTTTGACATACCCTGGGCGTTTCTTTAAGAGATTAAAGCCTTGTAATTCTTTATTTGATAATTCTGAAAGTTTGATCTTTTTTAATTTTGAGATTTTTTCTAAAAGAGTTTCTTCAAGCGAAAGCCTTTCGGAGCTGTTTGTTATCTTTAGAGTATCTGATTCTTTGATCAACCAACCGTTCCTAACAGCATTTTGTATTCCAACACTAAATTCAATATTTGACATTTGACAGAGTTTGGCAAGTGTGCCAATCTTGGTGTTTTTTTGACCTGTTTTTTTTATCCCGTGGATTATTCTTCTTTCTGGTAATGTTAAATGATTTATAACTGATTTATCTTCTAAAGATGAAGGCTCTTGTGCTTTTGAAATGAGTTTTATTATTGATTCTTTCTGAATTGACACTAAGACTATTCCTTTATACTTTAACCATTCAATTCCGCGTCTTACATTATCTAATGAAAGGTTTGCCATGGTCGCTAATTTTTCAATATCCATTTTATTGTGTTTTACAAGTGTTAGAAGAATTTTTTTCTCTATTTTATGCAGGTTTGGCACCGTCATTTAAATATGGATCAGACATTGATGGAATACTTTTTAAACGTTTAAAGCTCTCGAATCATGTATATATAATAATATGAGTAGTTCATTCAATAAAGATTATTCTGATGATTTTGAAGTAACTCCTTGGAAAGTAGAAGGACCCGTAGATTATGCTAGGTTAATAAAAAAATTTGGAACTCAGGAAATAACTGAGGAAATACTTAAAAAAATAGAATCATTTACAGGCGAATTGCATCCATTGCTAAAGCACAAATTCTTTTTTTCACACAGAGATCTTGATTGGATACTCAACAAGTATGAAAATAATGAAAAGTTTTATTTGTATACTGGAAGAGGACCATCTGGGATGGTTCACCTGGGTCATCTGATGCCGTGGTTTCTAACCAAACATTTCCAAGATAAATTTGATTCTAATCTTTTATTTCAGATAACTGATGATGAAAAATTCTTGTTTGGGAACAAGACAATGGACGAAATTAAGAAAAATGTTTATGAGAATATCTTGGACATTATCGCAATAGGTTTCAAAAAGAAAAGAACAAAAATAATTATCAATACAAGACACATAAGACAGCTTTATTCGAACTCATTAGAAATAGCAAAAAGGATTACTTTTTCAACTGCAAAGAGTATCTTTGGTTTTACTAATTCAACTAATATTGGAATGATCGGTTTTCCGCCTCTACAGGCAGTACCATGTTTTCTACCTACCATAATTGAGGGAAAGCCCACACCAGTGCTGATACCCGCCGCAATTGACCAAGACCCATATTGGAGATTAACGCGAGACATCGCAGAAAAAATTGGATTTTACAAACCTGCGCAGATTCATAGTAAATTTTTACCCAGTTTACAAACAACAGGAAAGATGTCTTCGTCAGATCCTGAAACTGCCCTATTCACTACTGATGAACCAAAAATAATAGAAGAAAAAGTCTCAAATGCATTCACGGGAGGACAGCCAACAACTTTGCTTCAGAAAAAATTGGGAGGGAATCCTGGAATATGTTCTGTTTTTTCTTATCTCAAGTATTTGTTTGATACGCCCATGGAATCCAACGAGAGGGAACTGAAATGTAGAAGCGGTAATCTGCTGTGCGGGGAGTGTAAACATGATTTATCGAACCACTCAACTGCATTTATTTCAATGTTCCAGGATCGGAGAGAAAAAGCTAAAGACATGGTTTCGGATTTTATGTATAGTGAGGAAAGTTGAATAGTTGGATAAAGTTACGAGATTTGAGTGTCTTGACTCTTACGAAACCGAAAAACTAGGCAGCATGTTGTTACCAGATAAAGATAGTGTACATTTTGTGGTTGAAGTAATAAAAATCATAGATAATGAGATTGTTTTAATGTTAAAAGATAAATCGTGTCATGCAGTTCTTATGAAAGATAACATAAATGCTGTAAAATTGAGGGAATTTGTAAGAGAATTAATTTTTGGTACGATGGTTGTTATCAAGACCTTTGGTCAAGAAAATGTATTGAACGTTGTACATAATACTTCATAGAGTATCAATTAATGCAGATGAAATTATTTTAATTTTATAAATTATAGGAGAGGTAAAATAATCAATCCTTATTTAGGAAATAAATGGGATTATATCTTAATGTTGATTATTAGAAAATTAATTTGTCTAGAAATTTAATTTGTCTCCATTTATGTCTATTTCACCCTCTCGTATTCTAGTTGATGATATTACCTTACCTTCTTGATCCTCAACCAAGGGTACAACAATTATTTCTAATTGAGGCATACCTTTTATTTTTCTTAATTCATTAATCTTGATACAATTTTCTTTGGTTGCTTCGGTAGTAACGATGGCCTGTACATCCCTAGTCAATACCGTGGGGCCATAAAAGTCATTTAACTCATAAATCAAATAGTTGGTTTTATTGAATTTATCTTGGATGAATTTTTTCAAATTCTTTAGTCTAACCGAATACTCATTAGCAATCTTTTTCTTTTTGAATGTTGCATAATCATCACTACTAATACCAATTATTACTTTCTTTCCTACATCGAAAGCCTTTAGGAGAAGCGTATAGTGTCCTCTATGCATTATGTCAAATGTCCCGCCAGTGGCTACGGTATCAAACATTAACCCTCAGTTTAACTTGATATTGGATTATACTACTTACCCTTTTGAAATATCTTTACACACTGTGGAGGACAAACATTTTCACAAGCCATACAGAAAATGCAGTCTTTTTCTCTAATCATGAATGGTTTTTTTTCTGAAGCAGGATGCCCTGGCGTATCTAGCCATTCAAATACATTTACGGGACAAGCTTCAATGCAGGCACCATCAGCAATGCAAATATCGAAATCTACTGTAACCTCTGTTCCCCATATTCCAACCTGTCCTGGAGGATCAATTGGACCCCATACCTTTATTCCTTGATACATGCCCTTTATCTGACGCTTTGATTTGAATTCAGGGTCTATGGGACCTTCTATTTTTGAATAGTTTGTGCCGCTACCGGTTAGAGAAATAGTAGTTTGTCCACCCGGAGCTGGGGCAGCAGCCGCTTGTTCAGCCGACGGAGGATTTAGCGCAGTTTGAGGTTGAGAGGGTGTTGTCGAAACGGCGGGATTAGTAGGTGGTGTTAATTTTTGTGGAACCTGCGGAACCGGAGTCACTATATTTTGCCTTTTAACAGAACACAATTGATCGTGAACATCCTTCATGCTATCCAGCGTTACTGGGTTACTGTGAATTAACAGAGTGCCACAAGATTCGCATATGTACTCCATTGTATCAGACAATATATTCAATAACTGAGTCCCTTATCAATTTTATGAACCCGTTTCTCGATTAGCAATGCATTATGAGAATATATCTTGAAAGGTATTGGAAAAAATATGAGCACAGTCATTGAAAATGCTATTCCAAAATAAAAAATATCCTTTCATTTTTTAGATTTTATTAATTGTCGGGACTTGGACTTAATTATTGGAAAGAAGTCATTGGGGTATTAAGAAACATAATCCCAGTTTACGATAAAGTCAACAAGAGCATCTCTTTGGGTCAGGATGATAAATATCGTGAATGTGGTTTGAACGGCCAAATTCGACCTGGTGATTTGATTTTAGATGCAGGTTCAGGGTTCGGGAATATGTCATCAAAAGCACTAGAGATTCTAAAAGATGATGCCAGGATAATCCTGCATGATCCGATACATGAAATGTTGCATTATGCTCAGAATCTAAGAAATCAGAGGCTTAACCTTTCATGCGGAGTCTTTGAATATATGCCATTTAGGGAATCATGCGTAGATGCTGTCTTGTGTGGGTATTCTCTACGTGATGCCTTCTCGCTAGTTGAGGCTATTTCTGAAATACACAGAGTTCTCAAAAATGATGGTAGATTCATTATTGTCGATATTGGAAAGCCAGATAATGCATTTTTTAGAACCATGGTCACATTTTATCTGAAATATATCCTGGGAATAATAGCATATTCTGTTTCTGGTAGGAGAGGTTTGAGATTTAAGACTTTGTATGGTACTTTTACACGATGGCCAAATAATGGTATTCTGAATGATCTCTTGATCAAGAAATTTTCCAGAGTAAAATTTACTAAAAAACTATTTGGAGGCGCAATAATTGTTGTGGCTTTTAAATAATTTTGAGTAGTGAACAATCAGCTGACTTGAGAAAAAGTAAATGTTAGCTATTCAAAAGCCAGATAATTGTCTACTCTTCTATTTATAGAGATATTTCATTTTTATCAAAGTCATATTGAATTATCGAAGCACAACGGACATTATTGCGATGATATTATTTACTGCCATCAATGGGGAAACAAAATCATCCATAATGTCCAAGGCACATTTGAATTATAGACAAATAAAAAAATACATAAAAATTTTAGTCATAAATGGCCTAGTTATTGAGAGAAATAATTTATCTGAAGGCTTTACCACATACCAGACAACAGACAGGGGAAGAAATTATTTGGAAATGTACGAGGAATCAAAAGCATACAATTTTACTTCAAACTTGTATGTATTTGGAAAACAATCGGATCAGACCCTTCTTTCCATTTAAAAATGAATGTATCTAATGAATCTTGATTGAGAACTATATTTATTCAATAGTTTCTAGAGTATTTGCTTTTAATATCAAATCATAGTAACAACTTTTTTCGTACTTGTCTAAATAAATTTCTTGAAGGCTAGACAAGTTACTTTATTATACGTATGTTATATAAAATATGTCTCTATTAATGGTTAATTCAATATTTACTTTGTTCTTATGATTATACTGATAAAATTACTGGAAAAAGCAAAAATTCATTTACTATAAGAGTTATTGACGAGGTTTTTATTTTATACAATATTATATGTTTCGTGGAATCAATCAGTAAATTAGATGTTATATATGTTATCTTAAAGAGTGCTAACAAAAGCTGTCACTATAGGGAGTCATACTCTAAACTCAAAAGCTATCTCACGATGTCAGATCTGATGAGATTTATTTTCGAATTGAAAAAGTACGAACTTTTAAAACCTTTGGGGAATGAAACTAGCTATATCATTACTCCAAAAGGAATGCAATATTTACAGATTCATGAAGAATTAACCAATCAGATACAATTAGAAATTAATGGGGATTCAGGTATTTTCAAGAGACCTATTGCATTTTTGAAGTGGACAAATTTGTTTAAGAAAAGAGGGTAACTAATTTCAAAAGTAAACAACCACAATTATTGCTGGTTGGAGTAAAGTTAATTAAAAACAAAGAAAACCCTTTTTCATTAATATGGTTGATAAACAAAAGATCCAAAATATTGTTGAATCTTCGAAAGGCAATCCTAAAGTCATCACTGAAGAATCATCAAAGGAAATTCTTAGCGAATACGGGATTAAAGTACCACATTATGCACTTGTGACAAATACTGATGATGCAGCGCAAAAATCAAAAGAGATTGGATTCCCATTGGTTGCAAAAATAGTTTCGGCAGATATTTTACACAAGACAGAGGTCGGTGGTGTTAAAGTAGGACTAAATTCTGAGGATGAAGTTAAAAAGGCCTTTGATGATATGTTTTATAGACTTAAGGAAAAATTTGATGTTAAGGGAGTCTTATTGGAAAAGATGGTTCCAAATGGTGTGGAATTAATTATAGGACTCCAAAACGATTCTCAGTTTGGACCTTCCATAATGGTCGGTCTAGGTGGTATTTACACGGAGTTATTTAAGGATGTTTCATTTAGAGTTCTTCCAATCACAAAGAATGATGCATTAAAAATGTTGGAATCACTAAGAGGTAAGGACATTCTCAGAGGATTTAGAGGTTCAAAACCGATTAACATGGATATGTTAAGTGAAGCAATTGTAAATATTGGGACGTTAGGAGTAGACATGGCTGGAAAATATGAGAGTATCGATTTTAACCCAGTAGTACTATACCCAGATGGTTATTTTGTTGTAGATGCAAAAATTATCCTCAAGGAAAAATCTTCAGATGACGCTATTTCAAGAGCCAATCCCGATTCAAGTCATATGGATTTATTCTTTAATGCCAAGTCTGTAGCATTAATAGGAGCATCACCAGAGCCAGGCAAGATAGGAAATTCTGTTATGGAAAGCCTTGCAAAACATGATTACAAGGGAAAAGTTTATCCCGTTAATGCAAAAGGATATTCCGAGATAATGGGTGTAAAAGCATACAAGAACCTCCTGGACATAAAAGATACTATAGATGTTGTGATAGTAACTGTGGATCTTAAATTTGTTCCAGATCTTCTTACAGAATGTGGAAAAAAGAATATCCATAATATGGTGATAATATCTGGGGGTGGTAAGGAATTAGGGGGAGAGCGTGCTGCTATTGAGAAACGAATTCAGGATCTATCTCGAGAATTAAATATTAGAATAATTGGTCCAAATTGCATTGGTATTTTTAATGGAGAAAATAGATTGGATTGTGCATTTCAGGGACATTTACGAATGTTAAGACCAAAACAAGGGAACGTTGCTTTTCTTTCCCAAAGTGGGACTGTGGGTATCGCCTTTATGGAGACATCCGACGCGTTTGGATTAAGTAAGATGATATCCTATGGTAACAGATCGGATGTTGATGAGGCGGACATGATACACTATTTAGCTCAAGATCCAAATACAAACGTAATTGGCTTGTATGTGGAAGGACTTGGAGATGGTCGCAAGTTTATGAATGCTGCTAAAGATGTAATAAAGCAGTACCAAAAGCCCATAGTTGTTTTCAAAAATGGCCGATCAACGAAAGGTGCAAAGCAAGCGGCGTCTCATACAGGTTCACTAGGTGGATCCTTTGCGGTAATAAGTGGAGCCTTTGAACAAACAGGAATCATATCCTTGGATAGTTACGAAGAACTTACTTCTGCTCTTAAGGCATTGACATGGCAACCCGTACCAAAGGGAAATAAAATTGCCATGGTAACAAATGGAGCTGGACCAATCATAGCAGCAATTGATAATTTCGAAAGGCTGAATCTGGAATTGGCACAACTAAGTGATCAAACTATAAAATCATTCAAAGAACATTATCCTGCCACTTACGTAATTGGTAATCCGTGTGATGTTACTGGTTCTGCATCCGCCGATGACTATCGATTTGCGATTCAATCATTCCTAGACGATCCCAATGTAGATATCGTCATGCCCTGGTTTGTGTTCCAAGATGATCCGTTGGAAGAAAAAATTGTCGATATTCTAGCAGATTTTCAAAAACAAAAGAAAAAACCGATACTTGTGGGTGCCATGGGTGGTCCGTTTACTGAAGAGATCTCGAAAAAAATTGAGGAGTTCAACATACCAGTATATCATTCGGTAATCACCTGGATCACTGCAGCCGGAACTCTGGCAAAATGGCATAGAATTAAGGAAAGCCTAAAATAATATTTGTCTAAAACCCTTTCTTTATTTTCGTTTTGCTGCTTTTCTAATTTTCAAAAGGTTATTATAGTTTATTTGGGCAATGTATTGATAATGGAAAGTACACACCAAACACAGTTGATTACAATTACTCCAAAAGCAGCAGAAAAAGTCATGGAGTTTATGAAACAAGAGAATAAAGATAGTTTATATCTGAGAGTTTATGTCTCAGGTGGGGGTTGTTCGGGTCTTTCATACGGTATGGGTTTTGAGGAAAAGCCAGATGAAGACGACAGCATTATTGATGAAAACGGCATAAAGATGATTGTGGATAGTTACAGTCAAAAATACCTTAAAGGAACGAATATTGATTATATTGAGAGTCTAATGGGATCTGGTTTCAAGATAAATAATCCAAACGTGACCAAATCATGTTCATGCGGACATTCCTTTTCAACTGAATAAAAAGACTTTTTTAATCATATTTTTTAGATTATTTGCTGTGCTAGTCTTTAATACTAGCTTAGATGATTAGGGCCAGAATCCTCTTATCTTTATTGCATCTACAACTTTATTCAATGCAACAATCATACTTGCCATTCTCATATTGGTATTATGTTTTATATGGGTATCATAAACCCCTAAAAATGCATTCGTGATATTTGTATCCAATCGATCATTAACTTTTGCTTCTGTCCAGTATTCTCTACGTAAATTTTGCAACCATTCAAAATATGAAACGGTAACTCCACCTCCGTTTGCCAGAATATCTGGTATTACCAAAACTTTGTTATTAAATAATATCTTGTCAGCTTCAGGTGTAGTGGGTCCATTTGCGGCTTCTGCAACGATCTTGGCGGTTATTTTTCCAGCATTTTCTTTTGTAATTTGGTTTTCAAGTGCTGCAGGAATTAATATTGTACACTCTGTTTCAAGTAGTTCTTTGTTGGAAATCGGTTGACTGCCTTGAAAATTTGTCACGGAGCCGTTTTTTACTTTGTGTTCCCTTAGCGAAGCAGTGTCGATTCCATTTTTATTAATTATGCATCCCTTTGAATCACTTGCTGCAATTACTTTTGCCCCTTGTTCTTCAACTAACTGAGCAGCAAATTGTCCAGCATTTCCAAATCCCTGAACAACCACACTCGCATTTTTCATGTCAATATTGAGCTTTTTGGTAGCCTCTCTTACTGTAATGGCTAGACCTCTACCAGTTGCTTCATTACGTCCAAGAGAGCCTCCAATTTGCACAGGTTTACCGGTAATTACTTCAGGTTGAATGTAATTTCCCTTGATTACCGAGAATGTGTCCATAATCCATGCCATCTCTCTGCCACCGGTGTATACGTCAGGAGCAGGAATGTCCTTGTATGGGCCTATGATGTCCGAAATTCCATAAGCATACCTTCTTGTCATTCTCTCTAACTCTCCCTCGGACATACTTTTTGGATCGCATATTATGCCACCTTTTCCACCACCATAGGGAATATTTGCAATGGCGCACTTCCATGTCATCCACATAGAAAGAGCTTTCACTTCCTCTATTGTTACCTGTGGATGGTATCTGATTCCTCCCTTAAATGGTCCTAGAGCATCATTATGTTGAGAACGAAAGCCTGTGAAAACTTTAATGGTTCCGTTATCCATTTTAACAGGAATAGAAATTGTTAACACTCTCTTCGGCTGAGCCAAAAATTGATGTAGACCTTTATCAAGTCCAATCATTTTTGAAACTTCGTCAAGCTGAGTGAGCGCCACTTCAAATGGATTGATTCCGCTATTTCCAGAATTTGACATTACGTGAGTTGAAAAAATCAGATATTTAAATTTTGAAAAGGACTGATTTTACAAGACTCTCTAAGTCATCTATTAATCCTATCGGAAATAAGAAGCCTCAATTCTTCGTCATTTTTATTGACATAATCGATCCCTAAAGATTCTGCTATTACTTCAAGCTTATGACGTTCGTTATCTACAGCGCCAGCTACACGCGGTCCAAGGTAGTTAGAATCTTGATCAATTTTCTGTGTGAGAGTCGAATTACGCATCTTTTCAAATTCTCCCACCGCCTTTCCTATGGTTCTGGAAAATTCAGGTAATTTCTTGGAACCAAATAGAAGTATAATTACCAGTAATCCGATCATTAACCATTCGGAACCACCGACATTCATCACGTAATTCTCAAGCATATGAGTATGTTAGATCCAACGGAATGAAAAATAAGTCTTTGCTAAAAAAAAGGGATCTTGACATATTGGTCCATTGCTATGCTTTAAAACGGGTCTTTCTGAAGCATTGTCAGAGGCTTTACAAGTATTGCCGACCAAAACGGCTAGGTATAACTTTATGATTTCAAGACAAAAATTCATTAATCTTTGATATGTAGGCTATGTCAATAAATGACATACGAGAGAGAAGAAATAGCCCTGAAAGTTCGAGAGTTTATCGAATCGTTAAACAATGAATGTAAAGCAGGAGCGATTGTTATAGTAGAGGGTAGGAAGGATGGGATTGCCTTGAGGGAGATAGGGTTTAAGGGCGAAATTTTGGTTTATAATAACTTTAAAGGAATTATAAATTTTGTAGACCATGTGTCTAGAAAGGGAAGAAAGGTCATACTCTTGCTGGATAGAGACAGAAAGGGTAGATCCCTTACCTCAAAAATCCTGAAAAAATTAGAAATACTGTGTCCACACGACAGTCTGTATTATAAAAAGAAGTTTGTAAAGATAACGCATGGTAAGATAATGTGTATTGAAAACCTTTCTAACTTTTGTTTACCGTTCGTAGAGAACTAGACCTGTAAATTTCTTCTTTGTCAGCATTTTTAATCTAAGTTTATATCTCTTGTGACTTATTTTAAAATCTGATGCAAAGGAGCATTGTAAATAGCTATGAGCTGAGGAATGATTTTCCAATTTTTAGGAAAAAAATTAACGGTAAGGATTTAGTGTATCTTGATAATGCTTCTACAACGCAAAAACCATATACTGTGATTGAATCAATTACTGATTTTTATTCAAATTATAATTCTAATATTCACAGAGCGGTTTATCAGCTTGCTGAAGAAGCGACGAAAATGTATGAGCAAAGTCGGGAGAAAATTGCAAATTTCATAAATGTGCGTCCTGAAGAAATCATTTTTACTAGAAACACAACTGAATCAATAAATCTTATTGCGCACTCTTGGGCAAGGTTAAATCTTAAAAAAGATGATGGGGTAGCAATAACAGAAATAGAACATCACAGCAATATAGTACCCTGGCAGATATTATCTCAAGAAATTGGAACACGATTAGAATATGTGGGAATAGATGAAAATGGTTTTGTAGATCTTGAACATATGATTGAATTAATTTCATCAAAAAAAATAAAATTGGTGTCCTTAAGTCATATGTCAAACGTACTCGGCACTATTGTGCCAATTGAAAGGATCATAAGAATTGCTCATGAAAATGGCATACCGGTAATAGTAGATGGTGCGCAGTCAGTCCCTCATATGCCAGTAAACGTCAAAAATATGGATTGTGACTTTTTGGTCTTTTCTGCACACAAAATGCTAGGTCCCACCGGAGTGGGTGTATTATACGCAAAAAAAGAACATCTTGAAAAGATGAAACCATTTTTGGGCGGCGGAGACATGATTAAAGAGGTCTTTAAATTTCACACAGACTATAACGAAGTACCCTACAAATTTGAAGCAGGGACTCCAAACATTGCAGATGTCGTAGGTTTTGGTGCAGCAATAGAATATTTAGAAAAAATTGGGATGGAGAACATTAGAAAACACGAAATTTATTTAACAGATTATGCTCTAGAATCAATGTTATCCCTCAAACATGTTACAATATACGGTCCAAGAGATCCGAAGGCCAGAGGAGGAGTTATCTCATTTAATATTGCGGATATACACCCTCATGACCTAGCAACCATAATGAATGATCATGGAATTGCGATACGATCTGGTCATCATTGTGCCCAGGTATTGATGCAAAGGCTTGACGTGCCGGCGACATCTAGGGCAAGCTTTTACATTTATAATACTAAAGAAGAAATAGATAGTTTCGTTAATGCTATTAAAGAAGCAGGGAGAATCTTTAAGATATGAGCGATGACATATACAGGGAGATCATATTAGATCACTACAGGAATCCAAGAAATAAAGGCAAATTGGAGAATGCCGATGTTACAATTCATGACAGTAACCCTCTTTGTGGCGACGAAATAGATATCCACTTGAAGGTAGATGGTGGAGTAATCAGCGATGTAAAATTTGAAGGCAAAGGATGTGCTATTAGCCAAGCAAGTGCCTCTATGTTAACAGAGTTGGTCATGGGTAAGGATTTGAGTATCGTCAAGGATTTGAAAAAGGAGGATATTCTTGAAAATATAGGATTAACAAATCTAGGACCTGCTAGAATTAAGTGTGCACTTCTTTCACTCAAGGTACTAAAAGTAGGTATGGTGAAATATTATTCAGAAAATGATCCCGAATCAGCAGAACATATTAAAAGTGAATCTTCACTTTATTGATGACTATTTCAACCAATGAACGATGTATTATTCTGATTATTGGCAAAAACATGCCCAGATGCTGGTTTGAGAATTTTCTGGTAATCATGATTGATATATATCCGATCATTTGAATTCGTAACGATTCTAGTTATATTCATACTATTTACGATATTTATCTATCTTGGATTCTTTAGCTCAATAGATAATTTTGTCTTCAATACTGTTAACAGTTTAAGTCCTAACCAATACTTGCTCTATTCTTTAGTGGTCATTTCGTCTTTTGCAGAGGTAGTAAATCTGATTTTTGTAGCTATAATTTTTACAGTTATTAGAAGAACAAGAAAAATGGGCATGATACTCATGATAACAATAATGATACTTGCCATCCTGGTGTCATATATGAAGCCATTAGTTGCTCAGCCAAAACCACCAGAGTCACAAAAAATACCTGCCCTTCCAAGTGGTTTTCATCTTGAGAGTGATAGTTTGCTTACTGAAGCACGTAACTTCTCGTACCCTTCAAATCACACAGCAATGATAACTGCCTTCGCTTACATTGTGGGAACTATCTTACAACAAAAGACGAAAAAATATTCATTTCTTATTTGGGTACTGCCACCAATGGTTATGTTTTCAAATTTGATTCTAGGATTAAGTTATGTGAGCGATTTAATTGGAGGTTTACTGATAGGGTTAGCTATTTCAATAGCAACGAGTAATATTTTGAAACTTCAAGTCCCCTTTGTAATGAACAGATTTAAAACTGCTCATCAATAGTTTTTTTCTAATTTTTCTGCCATTTTTGGATTCAATAACAACCAGCCATAATTATCGTCATCATGAATATATCTTAAATCTCTCAAATTGACGATTAATTTATTTTTCTTTAAAGAGATCATCAACTCACCGTATATTGCAGCTCCTAATCTCTTTATATCATGATCTGACTTCGAATGACGTGGTAATAATATTCTCCAACTAAACTCTCCTGACTGGAACTTTTTGTAATGATAAATAAATTCATCGATCATTGGTTTAATTTCAGATACATCGCTTATTTTACAGGTTAGCCGTACCGGAAAATTTACAAGTTGTGATGAGTTCATACTATTTTTATTATTAACATCTACTAAAATAATAAGTCATTTGATCAGTAAACAAAACTTAATAAAAATTAATCCAATCTGATAAGGTTTAAGAATAGTTAATTAGACATTTTGAATGTACTTGACCATATCATCTAAAGTTGCTACTTCTAATAAATGGACTGAGCTCGAACATAAAGGCGTCGCTTTCCCTCCAGATTATGTCCAACGAGGTATTAATATCAAAATTTTAGGAGAGATTTTTTTCTTGAATCGTGAGCAAGAAGAACTCATTTATGCTTGGGCCAAAAAGAAAGATACACATTATGTGAAAGATCCTGTTTTTCAATCCAATTTTCTTTCTGATTTCAAGAAATTAATCCCTGATCGAATTAAATCAATTCAAAAAATTGATGATCTCGACATGACTGAAGCGTTTAATTTGGTTGATAAGGAATTAAGAATTAAAGAAGCTGAAAAAATAAGAATAAAATCGCTTCCAAGAGAAGAAAGAAGAAGAATTACTCACGAAAAAAAATTGGAGAAGGAAAAACTAAAATCAATTTATGGAACAGCTAAAATAGATGGAATTGAAGTCGACGTCGCCAATTGGCTGGTTGAACCCCCTGGTATCTTTATGGGAAGAGGGCTTCATCCGTTAAGGGGAAGATGGAAGCCTAGGGTCTCTGCCAATGATGTAATACTAAATCTAGGTGAAGATGCTTCGGTACCCGAAGGTCCATGGAAAGCTATCGTTCATGACCATTATTCAACTTGGCTGGCATCATGGACAGAAAATCTAACTGGAAAAAGAAAGTATGTTTGGTTGCACGACTCGTCATACTTACGACAGGATAACGATAAGGCAAAATACGATATTGCAAAGAAATTAGAAAATTACATTCCTGCTATTGAAAAAGAGATAATTAATCAGATGCTATATGCAAAGGATACAACCAGAAAGAAGGTCGCGACTGTCTGTTACCTCATATATAAATTAGCCATGAGGGTTGGTGACGAGAAAGATACTGATGAAACAGATACGATTGGTGCGTCTACTCTCAGAGTAGAACATCTTAGATTTCCAAAAATTAATGACAAGGTACAAATAGAATTTAACTTCCTTGGTAAAGACAGTGTTCCGTGGCAAAAAACTCTGGAAATATTCAGTCCTGATACAAAAGCGCTTTACGAGAATTTGTTGTTCTTCATGAAGGGAAAGGATAAAACTGACGAAATCTTTGAAGATATTACATCGTCCAAAGTAAATAAATTCCTCCGCTCAATAGATAAGGACAATCTCCCTAATTTGACAGCTAAGGTTTTTAGAACGTACATTGCTACTGCGATTGTAAAAGAGCACCTAACTGCACCTATTTTGAAAGTTAATAAAAATGGAAGTGAATTTAAAAAGATATACATTGCAAAAATTGCAAATCTTCAGGCCGCAATAACCTGTAACCATAAGAAAGGAATAGATCCTAAGAATCCTGCTAGCAAAAAGTCATGGGAGAAATTTGAACAATCTGTAGCTAACAAAAAAGAAAAAATTAAACAAATAGAGCTTGAATTGAAGGATAAAAAATGGAAGACAGAGCTACAGAAATTAAAGAAGGAACAACGACTGGAGAAGCTGGAATTCCAGTTACGACTTCAGCAGGAGACTAAAGATTACAATCTCGGTACGTCACTAAGAAACTATATTGATCCACGTGTTTTCAAATCGTGGTGCGAATATGTAAATTTAGATTGGACAAAAATTTATACAAGCACTCTGCAAAAAAAATTTAAGTGGATCGAATCGTATTCAAGAAGTGATCTAAAAAAATATCTGGACATCAATAACACAAGATAACAAATCATATGAATATTAATCTTAAACCCTTTATGATATGGGAAAGCTATGGTGGACTAATATTATGTCTTGGTCACAATACCGATAATTCAGACGCTGAAAGGTCTTTCTGCATATCGGGGTTATTTCTATATTGAAAGTTTTTGCGTTATCAATTATTTTAGTATTATTTATTTTCTTATCTGGAACTATTTTTAATAAAGTACTATCCCAAGTGCAATACCAAGTTAACTCAATATTTATTGGAATATTGTCAAATGGAGACTCAATTGTGCAATATGATCTTAGAATGAAAAACAATTCTAGCGAAATTATGTTACCGTTAATCGGAGGCAACATTAGTGATATTTTGGTAAAAAACTATCTATCAAAATACTTGGGATATTCATTCAACTCTGTAACCAATGAAATAAAGATCAATACACAAAATGAATCACAATTAAGAATAACTTACCAAACTCCAGGTCTAGTTAACAAACAGGAAAGGGAATGGAGCTTTTTTATAGATTCAGATTTCCCATTTACGGTAAAATTACCAAATGATGCAGTAGTGACGAATTTGGGAGAACAGTCACCATCACTAATTAGAAAATTGGGTGGACAGAATTTATTATCATTTGATAAGGGCAAGATTTCTATAGATTATGTTATTGGCTATGCAGGAACAAGAGAACAAGCCATAATATCTATAAGTTCCGCTGAACTGGACCTGGCAAAAGCAGAAAGTGACCACGTTGGAATTAATCTAGATGAGGTCAAGAGTATTCTAGATACGGCCAAAACTGCAGTGAATCAAAGTAATTTTATTGAGGCAGAACGACTTGCAAATAACGCCAGTGATATCTCAAGAAGAGTTGCAGAGTCGTATGAAGATTCCAAGGACATGATAAGTAACGCCACTCGTAAAGTAGAGGATGCACAAGCCATGAATACTGATGCTTCACAAGCATCGGAATTTATCTCAAAGTCAAATATTGAATTTTCCCAAGGAAATTATCCTAAGGCTCTGGAATATGCTACTTTAGCTGTAAATAGTCTTGAATTGCCGAAGCAAGAACAGATATCACTTAGTTCAACTTCATCTACATTTTTACTCTTAATTCCGGTCGCGGCATTAGTTGGATTTTTCATAATTGTAAAGTACAGAAGTAAAATTATTCCACACTTACAGTCAAGTAGGTTCAAAAAAGATACTTTGAACAACGATTTAACACCTAAGACTTTGCAAGAAAATAATCTTACTGAAAAACAATCTCCTATGAAAGAACAGATAAATATCGATAGTTCTACTCAATCAGATCTCCATAGATTAGTTGCCGAGGTGATAAAACAAAAAGGAAACCTGAAACCAGAAGAGCGGGAAATACTTTTTTATATTTCTGAAAAGGAGGGCGCAGCATTTGAGGGAGAGATTAGGAATAAGTTTATACTGCCCAAAACAAGTCTTTGGAGACTAATTAAGCGTCTGGAGCGGGAAGACTTGATTGAAGTAACAAAGATAGGAGGACAGAATTTGATTAAACTCAAGATTCAAAAATGAACAAAAGCTCGAAAACATACAATGGTATGGAGTAACATGTCCACATACTGAGCATTAATATTTGAGAATAGTTTCAAGTGCAATTTCCCAACCGTTCGGACCTATTCCTTTCACCTGCTGTAAGTTATCTATTTGTAGATTTTGCCAACTACCATTGGCCTTCTGAACAAGTATCGGAAAGTTCATTAGAGATAGCATGGATTCATCATTTTTACTATCTCCAATACCAAAGAAAATAACATTATTTTCATATTCTTTACGAAAAATATCAATTAGTATTTTGACAGCTGTTCCCTTATCGTTACCTAGTGTAATATCATAATATTGTCCACCTGGTATCATTTTTAATCCTACTTTTTCTACAATATTTTCGAATTTAGGGATGTCGTTATTATCTATTTGAACTATTGTTTCACTATATTTCCTTTCCATCATTCTCTTCGCATATTCTTGAGGCAATCTGGTAATTTTTGAAAGTTCTGTTATAGACAGGTCGGATACCCCTTTGAAATTTATGTCATGTTTGGTCCTAACTTTTTTTAGCAGAGATCTGATTCGGTATGCAGGACCGCCCGTTACAATTATATAGTTTTTTTGAAATTTCTTTGGACTTATAATTTTACTTTTATTAAAATAGCCTATAGGGATTATTGTAGCCCCACCATTTTCTACTATAAATGGTTCATACAACTCTATCTTCGATCTGATTATATTTTGTTCTAGTTCTGTTTTTGAGGAACATAATATTAAATGAATGCCATTCTGTAAAGTCTTTTCGACTAATTTTTTCGTTTTCTTTATATCGGGTAAATAAGAATCTAGTAATGTTCCATCAATATCGGTAAAGATAACCTTTTGCATAGTATATAGTACGCTTATTAATTCCCTCTTTATAAATAGACGTAAGTGAGCACTAGGAATTATCATTAAGTCAATATAATCACAATAAACAGAAGTATAGCAACTAACCATATTAATCGTCTCCATCAAGTCAATTCGGAAGGAGAAAAATACTCAGTATCTATTTACCAAAGGAATCGTGATATGACAAGTTGCAATTAAACTAGTTTGATTTTTTATGTTTTTGCACTTTTTTGTCCATTATTTTTTCATTACTCTTTCATTATTTTTAGTTTTTAGGCAGTTATTGATTCACCTGCAGGATCATTACAAAAATTGCAACTGTGAATATAGTTCTAGCGGATAAAGGTCATGAAACAAAATGCATTGCTAACAAGAGAATTCTACCATCATTAATTCACAGTATCAGGAATCTGCAACGGCAACATTGAATAGCCTCCATCTCAATACCCTGTAGACAACAATAAGTGCAAGTGTCAAATATGCAAATATCAAGTCCCTATAGAATGCGAGAGTTCCGAATGATTGAAAACCAGTTGCATATATTTCAGTTAGATATGATAATGAAATTATGATGGAAATAAAAAGAAAGTTTCTTGACATGTTCCTGTACTTGAGTAAAGTTTCAATTGGATAGTCCCTAATTCTAAACATATCTTTAAGAGTAAAAAGAAAAAAAATTAGAGGTGTGACAAACAAATACACATCAGGAATCAAATATTCTTGATTCTCATTACTTGCCGCAATTATAATATAGTAAAATAGGAACAGTATTCCTAGATCTAGCACGAATCTCCATAATGCAGACTTTCCTTCGTCCTGAAACTTTCGCCTAAGGAAATAATATTCAATCCAAGCAGTTAAGATATTGAAATATCCATAAAACAGAACCGTTGCATTTAATAGGTTCGCTGGTATTGAGTATAACGGAATAAAAACACTTTTTGATGCATCAATACTTAATGCAATCACGATTGCATAGATTATAGTAATTCCAAGTCTCAAAAATTCAGGACAATTTAGAGTTTTCTCCAAATTAGAAAGTCAATTTCCCTTCTTCTAATTAAATTTTCATGAATCAAGTATTGCCTTAAGGGATTTAGTCGACCATAGCTGATTGTTCACTTATAATATTCTCCAAGATATTATGATTATTCCTTTTTGATCGACATTAAAAGATCTGATTCTGAAATTTTACTCAAAACATATTCACTTATTCCCATTCCTTTTTCATAATTTATTGTCTTACCTGTGTGAAGATAGCAGGTAATAATGAACTTCTCCATGATGATACACCAGACAGCTCCTAAAATGAAATCTCTCCTATTTATGATTCCAATTTCTTCTTTTAGTTGTTTATTTTGATCTTTAAACATATTTTCTATTAGGGGGAGGCAGGATATGACGTTGTTAATTATTTTGTCTAGTAGTACTTTAGTGAAATTATCCGGTACTTCCATACTACAAGAATGATTTGAATTCCATTTTAAGAGTTTCTATATAGACTGTTTTTAAATGATTTTCATGCAATTACAGGAAACCCATATTTTATATTTATCAAAATTAGATATAATATTATATTATTCTCCGGTCTGTAATGTATATATGCAAAACACAAGTGGGAGATTGTATGTGGTAGGCGTTGGTCCGGGACATCATGATCATATGACCTTCAGAGCAAGACAAGTAATAGAAGAAAGTGAAATTATAGTAGGATATGAAACTTATGTTTCACTAATTGAAGATCTAATTCAGGGTAAAGAAGTCTATAGATATCCCATGACTCAAGAGGTCGATAGAGCCAATCAAGCAATTGATTTTGCAGAAAAAGGAAGAATTGTATCTTTGGTTTCATCAGGAGACCCTGGTATATATGGCATGGTAGGTTTAATTTATGAAATTCTTGCTGACAAAAAATGGAATTATCAGGACGGAATTCACGTTGAATGTGTTCCAGGCGTTTCTTCTCTAAATTCTTGTTCCGCATTAATTGGTTCTCCTTTAATGACTGATTTTGCTGTAGTAAGTATGAGCGATCTACTGGTACCCTGGGAAATTATTGTTAAAAGGGTTGAAGCTGCTGCAATAGGAGATTATGTAACAGTAATCTACAATCCTGCTAGTAAAAGGAGGATTCATCAGCTCAAAGATACTAGGGATATTTTTTTGAGATATAGAAAACCAGAAACACCTGTTGCAATAGTAAAGGGGGCATTTCGTGAAACCCAGAAGATAGTAGTTACCACTTTAGAGAAATTGCTCGATTACAGTGATATGCTAGGAATGATTACAACAGTAATAGTAGGGAACTCATCAACATTTAATTACAATGGACTCATGATTAATCCAAGAGGATATAAATCCAAATATGATATTGTACAAGAATCGACGAAAACAATAAGTTAACCTTAAAAAGAATTTATAACAGACCTTAACCCGCTATAGCCTTCACTTGTACTAAATGCTTTGTCAATTTCATCAAGTGAAAATCTATGAGTAATTAACCTCCTTAAATTAATCTTTTGCTCATGTACCAGACGCATTGCCTTCTTCATCACCTTCGGAGTTGAACTAAAACTTCCACCCAAAGTTATTTGATTATAGTGAAGTAAATTTGGGTCAATACGGAGAGTCTTATTCTTGGATATACCTGCAAATATATTGATAAGTGAATTTTTTCCAGCTATTTTGAGGGCCAGGTTTAATGCTTCAGGATTGCTTGTAGCCACAATTATTAATTTTCCCCCTTTCTCATATGTATAATCCCATATTGTTCTTATTGACTCCTCCGGATCATTATTCAATTGTATCATGTCAGCACCAATTGATTTAGCTTCATTTAATCTCGATGGAATTTTACCTACAGCAATTGTCTTTGCACCATAGAGTTTTGAAATTTGCAAGTGAATTAGTCCAATTGGCCCATCTCCAATAACTATCACAAATTCATCACGAATTCGAATATTAAAATTCAGGTGTGCGTTTAGACAGCAAGATAATGGTTCTATAAGTGATGCTTCGTCATCGTGTATGTTATTTGAAATTGGAATGATACCATTAATTAGTATATTATTTTGAGGAATATTTATGTAATCTGCAAATCCACCGTTAACGCTTGAGCCAATTTCGTTAAGTTTATTACAAGAATTAAAATGACCTGCACTACAATGATGACAATTTAAGCATGGGATTAATGGAGAAACTATCACTCTTCTACCCTCCGGAATTATTTGATCATTGGGTAGCCTTAGAATATCCAATGTTCTTGCACAAATCTCATGGCCTAAAACAATGGGAGGTCGGACTTTTTTATGACCCTCTTTAAATGCCCTGACATCATATCCACAAACAGCGCATGAGAGAGTCTTGAGTAATATGCAATCTTTCCTAGATACAGGCAAATCCTTAATTTGAAAATTTTTAGGGCCAATAAAAACTGCTGAGTGATTTTTTTGAGGTAACATTATTATTCAATTCATTGAGTTGAGCAGTTTTATAACTTAACGATATTGTTTTGATAAAAAGGCACTAAATAAGATAACATTAGATAGTCAAATTCCTTCCTTTAGTTTTTCTCCAAATGAGATAAATTTTCCATGATCATCAATTCTGATATTAGTATCAACTCTTATGCGTAAACCCACGGAACGAAATATTGCCAAGAGTTCACCTCCCGATATGAGGGAATCTATTTCTCTCGACTTTATCAAATCCACAATCCTCTTTACTATTACCCTTGTCTGAACTGGATATTGCAATTCAGCTAGTTGTAGTACTTCGTCGCCTCTATCGTACAAGTATTTCAATAATATTTCTCTATCATCAATTTTTGCCATGTTTGTTTTTGTCTCGTCTTGTTTGATTTTTTCAATCATAGCGGCTTTTTCTTTTAGTTGTTTCATTTTCCGTGCTTTGATTATCGCCAGTTCTGGATCTTCTTCCTGGTTCAGCCTTTGATCACCCCAATTGGAACCAATCGTGCAACCTTTGTTGCGATGCCCAGAGAATGTGATACTTCGACTACAGAATCTACATCCTTGTATGCTTCAGGGGTTTCTTCAACCATTCCTTCTCTACTCAGAGCTTTTATGTAAACTCCTTTTAACTCTAAGTTTTTTCTTACGCTATCTGTTGTATAGTTTCTCCTTGCGGCTGATCTAGACATTGTTCTTCCCGCACCATGCGCCGTTGAGCCAAAACTTAATTCTAATGATTTTGTATTTCCAAGAAGTATCCAGCTTGCCGTTCCCATTGAACCTGGGATAAAAACTGGTTGACCAATCTTGCGATATTTGTCTGGAATATGACTATCTCCAGCTGGAAATGCTCTTGTAGCCCCCTTTCTATGTATTACGAGGTCTCTGGTACCTTCACCGTCAACAGCATGCCTTTCCACTTTTGCTATGTTATGTGAAACATCATATACTAGCTTCATATCCACCTCATCTTCAGTCATTCCCATTACCTTTTCAAATGTGTTTCTAGTCCAATGCGTTATCATTTGTCTGTTGGACCATGCAAAATTTAATGCAGAATACATTGCTTTCCTATAGCTCTCGCCTTCATCAGAGTTATTTGGAACACAGGCTAGTTCTCTATCTACTATTTTCATTCCAGAATCCCTTATTTTTTTTTCAGAAATTTTCAAGTAGTCGCTGCACACCTGGTGCCCAAATCCTCTGGATCCACAGTGTATCAGAACGGTAATTTGATCCTCTTCAATTTCCATAGCTCTTGCCGCTTCTTCATCGAAAATCTTGTCTACTTTTTGTACTTCAAGAAAATGATTCCCTGAACCAAGCGTCCCTAATTGAAGACTCCCTCTTTTCCTAGCAAGTTCGGAGACATGAACAGGGTCCGCACCTTTCATACAGCCATTTTCTTCACATACATCAATATCAGAGTCCCAGCCATACCCATTATTAACTGTCCACCTTACTCCTTCAACAAGCAGTTCATCCATTTCTGATCCCGTCACCTTCCTGGGACTTGAGCTGCCTACTCCAGACGGAATTGCATGGAACAATTGGTTTACAAGATCTCTTATCTTTGGTCTAATTTCTTTCTCTCTTAAATTGGTGCGTATTAATCTAACACCACAATTAATGTCATATCCTACTCCTCCAGGACTAATTACACCTTCTTCCAAATCCATTCCTGCTACGCCACCAACTGGGAAACCATATCCTTCATGTCCATCAGGCAATACCACCACATGTTTCATAACACCTCTTAATGTGGCAACGTTAGCAGCCTGATCAATAGTTCTATCTAACGCCATTTTTGAAACCAAATTCTCATCTGCATATATCGTAACTGGGACAATCATCCCTTTAGATTCATTTTTCTTAATAACATACTTGAATTCGCCTTCTTTTGCTATTTCATGGTTTCCTGTTCGCGTAATCAAGTTTTTCATGGAATTGAGAGAATTTTAAATATACATTTATTATATTCTTTTCAATTTTCTACCAAATTTGGAATTACTTTTTTTAGATGAAAACACCAATATTCTTGGCGCAGATCGCACACTAGTATCCCTTTAATTAGTATAGTTCAACCTAAGATTCACTTCCTGTATATGGTTCGGCTAGATTTATGCATGTCTTAAAGGGTTTGATAGGGTTGATTCCAGAAACAATTCAAGTTTACAGGAATTAAATTAAGAGAATAAAACTAGAATTTTGTTTTTATTATAAAAAAGAGAAATAAGGGAAAATAATTGACTATTTACCCATGGTGGAATTTCCACCCATGCCAGACATATTGCCGCTCATGTTGCCGCTCATCATTGTTCCGTTGCCGGTCATGTTACTGCCGCTGATATTGAGCATTGTAGCGTTTTGGGTTACTTCACTTGATCCAGATTTTGATTCTGATTGTGAGGTTTTGTTAG
>Ga0207428_10000607_pt1 | contig 42448 bp, 39 predicted proteins | sample RhiMethybrSRZTD1_FD_187600 | JGI IMG/M metagenome (GOLD analysis project Ga0207428, IMG submission 187600) | Populus rhizosphere microbial communities from Tennessee, USA - Rhizosphere MetaG P. TD hybrid SRZTD1 (SPAdes) (version 3) | ecosystem: Host-associated > Plants > Roots > Rhizosphere >...
ATCCGCTCACTTTGCTCAGATATGAGCGTTTCTAGAGCCTCAGGAGTCGCGTCGTTGATTGTCAGCACGGGAAGCGTCGGGATCGTGTGCGTGTCGAGGTTGAACTGAGCCTCTTCGAGCTGGTTCCGCAGATCCTGGTCTCCGGGTCCTTGGCTAGATCTTTCTTGAGTCTAGCGACGATCGCCTTCAAGACCTGGGCTCTAGCTCTCGCGTGGCGGATCTTCTCTTCCGCTGTCGTCGCCATGAGCTTTTGAGCCATCACAATCGGCGCGAACGCTCGTCTCGCCAGAGCTGATTTCATCGTCCCGGGTCGGCTGAGTCCGATCACATATAGCGTGCCCTGTTCGTCCCACCCTGGCTTGACGTTGATCTTGACTCGACCAACGAACGCCGTCGCAATCACCGCGAAGACGAGTCCAGCCGCCAGCTCGATCGGCATCTGTAGCTCGTGCGACACGGCCTCGCACCAGTTCTTGATCACAGGTGGCAGCGCATGCACGGGGAACGGTGGCAGGTTGGTCGCTGAGTGCAGGGGGATCGGATGCTCCCAACCTTCGCTCGCATTGAGCATCTCGACCCAGACGCTCGCCTCCCGGCTGAGCGTGTCATGATCTTGCTTGAACGCCGACTCGACGCACTGATGAAGCTCTTGGTCAGACATCGGCGGAACGCATCGGATGTTGGCCATGGCCGCGTTGGCGAGCACGAACTCCGGGTCGTCGCGGTAATAGCGTCGCAGCGAGCAGCAGAGGCGGAAGATGGCGTCGTTCCGCTCCCCCTCCAGGAGCCAGTATGTTTCCTTCCCAGCCGCCATCCTGCCCGAACTCCAGCACCACCTGGACACCTACTCTCTCGACGGCCCGGATGGATTGATGTTTGTCAACGAACACGGGCAGCCGTGGCATCGCGGAAACTTCAATGCGGCAGTCCGCCGGCGGGAGGCTCGCGAGCAGATTGGAGTCCCCAACCTCCATCTGCATGACCTGCGGCACACCGGCAACACGCTGGCCGCTCAGTCGGGTGCCAGCCTGCGTGACCTGATGACTTGCATGGGACACGACTCCCGCGCTGCGGCCCTGATCTATCAGCACAGCAGCCGGGTCGCCGACGAGGCGATCGTGACAGCCCTGGACGCCCGGCTGAGCAAGCGCAATCACGGCCCGCTCCGAATGTCGTGGGGCAGGTCGAGGGCCCGACCGAGCCGAGCTTAACGGTCGTCGAGCCCAGACATCCGCGAAAACGGCTCCTGATCAGGGGTAACAATTTGGAGCGGATGACGGGAATCGAACCCGCACTGTCAGCTTGGGAAGCTGATGTTCTGCCATTGAACTACATCCGCAAACGAGCGGACCCATCGCCGCTGGAGTCTAGCGGATCGCTTGGACCACCTCGGAGGAGATGAAAAGAAGTCATGGGAACAGGACGCGGCCTGCCACCAAATGGTGCAGGCTCAGAACCAAGCCACAAAGAGAAAGGCGCTCATGACACTCGGATTTGGTCAGGTTGTCATCGATTCACAACGCGCTGATGACATCGCGGCGTTCTGGTCGGCACTGCTGGATCGCCCGGTTAAGGACGGCGCCAACCAGTTCTTCGCGATGATCCCAGCCTCTGACGACCGCACCTTCCCCGCCTTGATGTTTCTCGCCGTACCGGAACCCCGCCAGACCAAGAACCGAATGCATTTTGACCTCGTGGCGTCTGACCTTTCGGCCGCGGTCGAGCGGGCGGTCGCTCTCGGCGCCACCAAGGTCGCTGAGTTCGACGAGTATGGGACACAGTGGGTGACCCTGACCGACCCGGAAGGCAACGTTTTCGACATTGGGGTCGGGGAATCCACGGAAGACGCAGCGAGCTAAGCCAGACCCAAGCCAGCAAAGCAGGCCAGCCACTCAGGGAATGCCCTGAGCTCGCCTGAGCGGGCCCTGGAAGGGTTCGCCAGCTCTCGGCCCCGTCATCCAGCCCGGGCTAGCGTGGAACCATGAGCCAGCCCCTCCCAGAACCCACGAATGTCGGGCCTATCGCCAGTGGCAACCTGCGAGCCTCGGACGCCGACCGCGAGCAGGTCGCCACCTTGCTGAGCACCGCGTACGCCGAGGGCCGCCTGACCCGCGAGGAGCATGACCAGCGCATCGATCAACTTATGGCGGCCAAGACCTTCGACGACCTGATCCCGATCACAAGCGATCTGGTGATGGTCAATCCGCCCCCTTCCGTCGCTGCCCCGGAAGCCCAGAGCCGTTTCACGATCGACACCACGCGACAGAACGTCCAGCCGGACAGGCTGATCGCGATCTTCGGTGGCGCGAATCGAAGCGGTAAATGGCGAGTGCGCAAGAACATCCAGGCATTGGCCCTTTTCGGTGGAATGGATCTTGATCTTCGTGATGCGGTCTTCGAAGCTTCGGTGGTGGAGATCTCGGGCTTCTGGTGCTTCGGAGGCCTGGACATCAAGGTGCCGGCAGGCATAGAGGTACAAGATCAGACGGCTGGAATCTTTGGCGGTACTGATGTTCGTGATATCGGCGATCCGGCGCCAGGCTCGCCAACATTGGTGATCAAGGGAGTAGCATTATTTGGCGGCATCTCGATTCGCGGTCCCAAAGCGAGCAAGAAGTGGGCCGGCAAGAAGTCCACCAGCAAGAATTCGTATTGAACGGCCGCGCACCTTCCCCGTGCGCGGCCGTAAGCCGTCTGTTTGGACACCGCAGGTATGGATTCGCCACGTAGCCTGAGCTTTGCTATGGAAGAACTGTTCGCACCGCCGGCGTACGAGTGGAAGCGGCTATCCCCGAAGTACCGCTCGATGCGCATCCTTACGAGCTTGATCATTCCGCCCATCATTTTCTCGATACCGGCGGTGATCGTCGGAGTGGCATCTGGAAAGTGGTGGATCTCGGCTCTCATCTGGGCTGTCGCCGTCGTGATCGTGATCATCAGGCTGGCCTTCGTCACCCGTAGCTGGCGATCTTGGGGGTACGTGGAACGAGAAGATGATCTCTACATTACGCACGGCGTCATGTTCCGTAGCCTGATAGCGGTCCCGTACGGCCGCATGCAGCTGGTCGAGGTGGAGTCCGGCCCCTTGGAACGCGCCTTTGGCCTAGCCTCGGTTGCGTTGAAGACAGCTAGCCCGGAGACCGGCGCGCGCATCCCGGGCCTCGCCCCGGACGAAGCAATCCGACTACGTGACCGGCTCACTGAACTCGGCGAAGCACACGCCTCAGGGCTATGAGCGCCTCACAGCCTCATCACACTTCAGCGCCCGGGCCTTCAACAGGCTCGGACCCGGATACCGCCACGCCTAACCCAGCTCCGACGTCCGGGCCTGTCAAGCCAACAGAGCGGCCGCATCCTCTGACACCATTCGTCCGTGGTTGGTTGGTCTTTGTTGCAATTGCGATCGGCTGGGGCCGAGAGATCGTCAGCAGCGCTGGCGAAAATCAGTTCGAGCCTCGCGGCCTGGTGTGGATCCTTCCCGTGCTTGCCATCGTCGTGCTGCTTGCTGGCATCGCCGGTTTCTTTTCCTGGTATTTCACCCGCTTCGTGATCGATGACGAGGAACTGCGCATCGACACCGGTGCGATCTTCAAGAGATCGACGAAGATTCCTTTCGAGCGGCTTCAGTCGGTCGACATTGTGCAGCCGCTCGCAGCCCGGATCTTCGGGCTCGCCGAGCTCCGCCTTGACGCCGGGAATAGCACTACCAAGCTGCGTTATCTGAGCCGCAGCAAGGCCTCTCGATTCCGCGACTATCTGCTCACTCGAGCGCACGGCCACCACGCCAGCATCCAGGACCTTGATCAACAATCGGTAGCGAATGTCTTCACCGACCTGGGAGCGGCCGATCATCCACTCGTGCAGGTTTCACCACAGCGCCTGATCGTGAGCTTCCTGCTGTCAACCGAGTGGCTGATTCCAACCGCGATCTCGATCATCATCCTGGTCAGCACCATTGCCTTCGGTGTACTCCCGTTCGCCTTAGGCGCCTTGATTCCGTTGCTGATCGGCATGCTGTCGCTGATCTGGCGGCGGGTGATCGGCATGTTCAACTTCACCTTGGCTGAGTCGCCACGCGGGCTTCGGATCACCCGTGGCCTGACCAACCTGACCAGCCAATCGGTGCCGATCAACCGGGTGCAAGGTGTCAAGACCAGTCAATCGCTGCTCTGGAAAGCACTTGGCTGGTACCGAGTCGACATCGACATCCTGGGCCACGCCGACAGCGACGGCGAGAACACTGAGTCAACCGCGTCCAGCGTGCTTTTACCTGTCGCCGCCCTCGATGAAGTTGAGCTCGCTCTGGGACGCGTACTGCCAGGTTTCGATCTTGATGACGTCGCGTTACACCCGGCGCCCAAACGTGCCCGTTGGCTCCGGTGGTTTGACTTCTGGACGCTGCGCTACGGCTGGGACGACCGGACCTTGATCACCGAGCACGGCTGGTTCACTCACGTGCGCGACATGGTGCCGCACGCGAAGACCCAGTCGGTACGCATTGAACAGGGTCCACTCCAGCGGCTGCTTCGGCTAGCGGACGTGCATGTTCACACACCGCGAGGGCCGGTGAACGCTGTTGCTCACCAGCTTGACGACCAGATTGCGCGGGCATTAGCGATAGATCAGCTGGATCGGGCTCGCGACGCCCGCGCTGCGGAGCGCCAGCACCGCGCGGTCGAGATGGTACGTAGCGATGATCATCAAGGTGAAGCAGAGTTACTAGCCAGATTCGGTACTGGTCGTGATCATCTGCTCGGCTCGGGAGGCGAGAGCGAGGTATTCGCTCTCAATCACGATCGTGTGCTGCGAATCTACCGAAGCCGGCACGAGGCGCCCCTACCCACTGCTGCGCAGCTGCGATCACTCTACGAGAGCTGGCGCGCCGTCGACATCGGCATCGAGCTGCCATTGATCACGGACATGGGTGAGTACAACGGGCGCTCTTATAGCGTGGACCGGCGCTTTTCGGGCCGCAACTTCTCAAGCTGGCTGCAATCCGCCGACAGCGCCCAACGCCGACCGGCCTTGATCAGCTTACTCGATGCGACCGAGCGCTTGCAGCACCTGCCGAGCCCGGTGCCCGGTTTTGCCCGGCTCGTCGGGGACCGGGCGCCGCAGCAATTCAGCACATTGGGAGAACTTCTCAACGACATGCTCACCGGCCCGTTGCAGACCAGCCGGACCCGGCTGGACCGCGATGTACCGGAGGTTCGTGAAATGTGGAACCGGCTGCACGGCGAACTCGCGCAGCGCTTGGTCGCGCCGGCCCTGGTGCATGGTGACGTCTGTCCACCCAACGCGTATGTCAGTCAAGGCCCCAACGGTCCCGTTGTCACCGGAATTGGCGATTTCAGCCCTCACACCTTGAACGCCGACCCGTTGCTGGATGTCGCAGGCGCGGTGATCTTCCTCGAGCTGGAGCCGTATGCCGACGCACCGACCGATGCCGCATGGCTCGAGGCGGTTGCCGTAGAGCGCCATGGGCAAGACGTCAGCCATTGGATTGATGTCTACCGGCGCTACTACGGCTTCTATTTCTCCAACGCCTACGCCGTCGACCCGAGTCTTTACGCCTGGTGCCTGAGACAGCTCAGCCGGTGATCTTGGACACGGAGCGGTACTTGGTTACGTCTTGAGCTTGTCTGCCAACAGTGAGGGGCGGATAGTTGGCGCAGGAAGGCGGTAGACCGGTGAATCTGAAACCCGCTGAGATGCGTACGCTCCAGTTCGGACCGCTTTGGGTGTTGAGCGCCGTCGCAGGTACCTATAACCGCTTCAAGAGTTACGAGCTTGCCGCGTTTTGGGACACGATCGTTGCAGTTGCCTTGCGTACGCCGCTGCCGGCGCGCGACATCCTTACTTCGATGGCCAAAGACCGATCCGACTTACTGCTTGACTTCGAGCTCGATGATCGGCCAGTGGTTTCAGGACTGCGGCAAATCCTGGAGATCCTGAACCGAGTCGAATCACAGACATCCAACGACTTCAGGCTCGCGCTGATACGTATCGGCATCGACGTTGCCCGTAATCGCGGCCCGTACGGCCGAACCATCACAGGGGAACAGGAGCAACTCCTGTTGCTATTGGCGGAGTTGCTGGAGATCGAATCCGCGTCAGACATCAGCGACGTACTCCTTCGAATCGGCTCTTGACCGATTTGCCTGGACCCCAGGCACTCCCCGCAGCGGCCGGATATCGCTAGGCTCCCAGCATGAGCGAAGAATCGGTACGCAGCACGCCCGTGCTCGGGATCGACATTGGCGGCAGCGGCATCAAAGGAGCGCCCGTCGATCTTGCAACTGGCGAATTCACGTCGAAGCGACTTCGCATCACGACGCCCGAGAAGTCAACACCGAAGAACGTGGCGGCGGTCGTCGCTGAGATCGTGGAGAACTTCTCGCAGATCATTGGCGACGGTCCAATCGGCGTAACCATCCCGGCCGTTGTGACTCACGGCAAGACCCGATCCGCCGCAAACATCGACAAGTCATGGATCGATGCCGACGCTGAGAAGGTCTTTGAGAGTCACCTCGGTCGAGACATCTTGCTGGTCAACGATGCCGATGCGGCTGGCATCGCGGAAGTCCACTATGGCGCTGCGGCAGGGCATCCGGGTCTGGTGATCATGGTTACGTTGGGCACCGGCATCGGCACCGCGATCGTCTATCGCGGAGTCCTGGTCCCGAACTCCGAGCTTGGCCATATGGAAGTTGACGGGCAAGACGCCGAGACTCGCGCCGCCGCGAGCGTCAAGGAAAAGCACGGTCTGTCGTACAAGGAATACATCCCACGACTGCAGAGGTACCTCGAGCGACTCGAAGCCTTGCTGTGGCCCGACCTGATCGTGATCGGCGGCGGCATCAGTAAGAACTCGGACAAGTTCATCCCGAAGCTCAAGCTCAATGCCGAGATAGTGCCTGCCAAGCTGTTGAACACGGCTGGCATCGTCGGCGCCGCCTGGCTTGCCGCCGACCGCCAGATTCACCCGGACGAGCTCCGGTAACCCCGACTACGCTCCTTTACAGTCCCTGATCCGGTTGACGAAACCTACGTTCACGTAGGTTTCCGTCGGTTTACACAGGTTGCGACCTATGCAGACCGTCAGAAAACTATGCAGACCTAGGCGGTTGTTGGTGCAGTGCCACCGATGACAGCGGGCCCTGAACTGCTGGCTAGGCCGATTCAGCTCGCAATGATGGTGCGACCGCGTACGTATAGCCGGTAAGACTGATCGAGGGCTTGGGCCAGATCTGCCATTGTGCGACGCGCCCTCTGAGGCATGACCTCAGACCAAATGAACCGACTCATCCCTCGGAGGTCGGCACGCATCGTGTCCTCTCGCTTCTTCTCGCGAATCACGCAATCCGACGCGGTCTCACCGGGGCGGAGAAGCCTCTGATACTTGATCTTGCCGTCGAACTCCCCGAGGTGCCGCTGCTGCTCCCAGTACCAGTCCGAGATTCCCACCCGCACGCCATGACTGTCGATCACGTGATACTGCAGCTCGGGCATAGGGATGCGATATCGATGGAACTGAAACCCTAGTAACAGATTCTCCGGGTGATTCGGCGCGAGGGTCAGCCAGCTTGATCGCCAGCCTCCCGCGTCGCGATCCTGGAAAGTACGCGAAGCGCTGTTGCAACTCCCCGAGAGCTGCTCCGAGTCGCGGATCTTGATGTAACGCCGAGTCAGCGGTGACCACGCCGCTCTCCAGGCTCGACCGGCAGGCGACTTCCCAGACGGCACGAGCTGGACTTATTGCCGTGATCCCGTCATAAACACCAAGATCGTCTTCAATGTCTTGGGTCACAACATGGTGGTTGATCTTCGCCGCATGGTGTGAACATCCACGATCAAGTCGTAGCAAGTGAACTATGGCGAGATCTTCTTGATAGAGCGCGAAGCCGTGCAGCGCCGCGGCCGATGGGCCGGTAAGCGCGGCACTTCCCCGTTGCGCTGCCAACGCCGCTCGAGCATGCAGGAGATGCCTGCCGGCATCATCGCTGACGTTGTAGAGATCGGCGGGCGCATACATGCCGCGCCGCAGCCGTACGATCAATCCTTCGCGTCGGGCGGTCGCTAATGTCCGATCGGTCTCTCCAGAGTCAACCGCCTCAGCGCGGCTGAAGAATCCGCGGTTCGAGCGGAGCAGGTATCCCAAGTTCGACTTCATGCCGGCAACTTTGGAGGTGACACCGCGTCGTACGGAACTCCCCAAAGCAAATCTGTGGATAAGTGGGGCGGCTTTCTTGAGCTCCCGGATGGGATGGCTGAGCCCTTAGGCAACGCCGACCCAAAGGTCTGCACAGGTTGCCTGCGGTCTACATGGGTTGCAACGTGTGCAGACCGCACGAAACCTACGTTCACGTAGGTTTCGGCAACCGATCGAGGGGGGCTACATGCGCTCTAAGGGCTCGATTCCGAGCATCGTGAGGCCAGAGGCGAGTACGCGCTTGGTGGCTGAGCACAGGGCGAGTCGGGAGTCCCGCACCGCTCCTGAGGATTGCAGCACCGGACACTGCTCGTAGAAGATCGCCAAGGCTCCCGACAAGTCGTAAAGGTAATTGCACAGCCGGTGTGGCTGAAGAGTCCGTCCGACGTCCTCGACCACATCGCCGAACCGGGTTAGCAGCAATGACAGGGTTTGCTCCGCTGGCTCCTCGAGCACCAAGACTTTCGACTGCTCGCCGTAACCGCGCGCGGTAGCTTTCCGCAGCACCTGAGTGACACGGGCATGGGCGTACTGCAGATACGGGCCAGTGTTTCCGGTTGTCTGCACCATCCGGCCGACGTCGAAGACGTAATCCTTGTTGAGCCCATTGGACAAGTCGGCGTACTTGATGGCGGCCAACGCGACCGGCCGCGCAGCCTGCTCTTCGGCGGCGTCCAGCAAAGTGTTGAGCGTCACCGCCGTACCATCGCGCGTCCTGAACGGCTTGCCATCGGTACCCAGCACAGTGCCGAACGCGACGTGCTCAGTGATCACGTGGTCAGGCAGAAACCCCGCTTTACGCGCCACCGCGAACAACAAGTCGAAATGATCAGACTGCCGCGCGTCTACGACGTAGATGATCCGATCGGCGTGCAAGTCGCGGACGCGATGCCGGATGGCGGCCAGATCTGTTGCCGAGTAACCGTAACCACCATCGCTCTTGCGAACGATCATGGGAGCAGCGAACCCGTCGATGAAGACACACAGAGCCCCGTCATCAATAACGGTGATTCCGCTGCGCTCCAGCTCTGCAACGACCTCGGGAAGATCATCGTTGTATATCGACTCGCCGGCAAGATCGTCATCGGTAAGTAGTACGCCGAGCCGGGCGTACGCCTCGTTGAAACCGGCGAGCGAGATGTTGATCAACTGGCGCCAGATATCCCGGGTCTGCTTGTCGCCGGACTGCAGCGCGACAACCCGCCGCCGGGCACGATCGGCGAACTCCTGATCGCTGCGGAAATGTGCGCTCGCCCGGGCATAAAGCGCCTCGGCCTCCGGTAGCGTCAATGTGGAAGCGTCAATACCTTCGTCGAGGATCTGCTCGACCAGCATTCCGAATTGAGTGCCCCAGTCACCAACGTGATTTTGCCCGATCGCGTGGTGGCCCAGACCGGACAGAACTCGCCGCAAACAGTCACCGATCACGGTAGAGCGCAGATGTCCAACATGCATTTGCTTTGCCACGTTGGGGGCCGAATAGTCGATCACCACATCCTCGGGATCGGAGGTCTGCGGCACTCCGACCTGTGGGTCGGTGAGCTGATCGGTTACCGCCTGTGCCAGTACCTCGGTTCGGAGCCGGAAATTGATAAAGCCAGGTCCGGCGACCTCGGGCGGCTCGCAAAGATCGGCAATCTCAAGCTGGGCGATGATCCGAGCGGCAATCTCTCGCGGTGGTTTGCCTTCACTATTGGCAAGGCGCAATGCCACATTCGACTGGTAATGACCGAACTGTGGTCTGGTGGCAGGCCGCAGCTCCGGATCAATGCCGGTGACAGCCTCGATCCGGGTGCTCAGCAGCGAAGCAAGGGAAGACACAAGCCGAGATTATTTCACTGTCTGACAGGTGACCTTCGCGCTCGACCACCCGTGGCGGCCATTCAGGCCTCCGATCCTTCGGGCGGCTCCTGCCAGCGATAGATCTGTCCGTCTCGTAGCTCAACCGCGATCGGCTCGGTGGGCGAGGCTGTGGCCTGCAATCGTGCCATCACCTTGGTACGCCCGCGTAGACGATCACCGTCGGCCGTCGTCCAGTGCAGATAGGGATGCAGCATCAGACGCAAGGCGTCCCAGTCGCGCTCCAACATCGCTCCGTGCGATGCGCGGACCACCTCGTCCACAGCGACAGGATCGTCGTCGCTCATGGACCGGGTTGACAGTTGGGGCACCAATAGCTGTGCCGTTCTTCTCCGGGAGGTCCGAGCTCGTCAAAGTAAATCGGTGTTCCGCAGCGCCGGCACGGCTGCCCAGCTCGCTGGTAGACATAGGCGCGCCGATCTGTCCTTAGATCACCGGTAGTTGATTGCTCGGGTCGCCAACGGTTTGCGTACAGCAGCTGCTGAGCACGTCCAACGAGACGCTGTAGGTTCCTCACTTCACCGACTCGGGTACGCGGATGGACGCCCTGAAGAAAAAGCAGCTCGGCTCGATAGAAGGTGCCGAGACCCGCCAGATTCCGCTGATCAAGCAATGCTTCCCCAATCGCGCGGTCAGGTTGAGCGGCGATCCGCCTGACGGCCTCCTCCGGATCCCAATCTGATCCAAGCAGGTCAGGTCCGAGATGCCCGACAACGGTGTCCTCCGCCGCGGTGGCAAGAAGCTCGATCACCGGAAGCCGGTATCCGACCACATCATGATCATCTGTCGCTAGCACAGCACGAATTTCGAAGGCTGGCCCGCCACTCCAACGACCCCCCCGGGGAAAGATCTTCCAGACCCCATCCATCTTGAAATGAGTGTGCAGGGTGAACTCATTGCTCAGCCGGAACAACTGGTGCTTACCGCGGGAGACCACCTCACGTACGCCAACCCCAGCCAGATCCGTTGTCGCCAGGGATGGGACGCGGAATTCCGATCTGGTCAGGATGCGGCCAGCAAGCACTTCGTTCAAGCGCCGGCATGCCCGCCAGACTGTATCTCCCTCGGGCACGGCCTCATTGTGCCCTCTCGTTCGAAGCGGCGGCTCGCAGCATCACGGCAACCCAGGTCCGAAAAGGTCGCCAGGTCTTTGCGAGAGCGAGCAGTTCGGCATCACTGAGCGGATGATCAATCCCGTACGCGGTCTGGACCGCCGCCCTCGATCGCGGCTCTCCGAGCGTGGGCACGTCCGCATGACCACAGGCGCGGATCACGATCAAGGAACTGTAGAACGGGCCGATTCCGGGCAGTTTCTGCAGCTCGCTCTCCGCCTCTTCGGGGGACATCGCTCGCAAGCGCTCCGCATCTAGTAGGCCGCGCTGAGCGGCATGCGCCACCGCGTGCAGGCGCGTGATCCGGTCTGCCGGCAGTCCCGGGACCGACTCGATCTCGAGCGCTGCGCTGGGAGTCGGTACGCACAGCGTCGGTGTACCCGCTAACTCGAAGCTGCTTCCATATCGCTCCGAGATCCTGGCTCGCAGCGTGATTGCCTGACTGCGTGCTCGGCGTGCGCTGATGATCGACCAGAGTGCAGCCTCGTACGGTGAGTAGAACAAGGCTGGTCGGAACCCTGGCGCCCGCTGGTGAACCCGCGCCAGCACCGGATCAGCGAGGCACAACCGGTGGAACGCCTCGCCGTCGTGGTCTAGCGAGACGACTCGGGCAACTTGCTTGCGTAGGGCTTCGACTTCCGCATCGTTGAGCGGATCGTCGATTGACTGCACTCGCAATTCAATCTGGTCCTCGCGCTGCCTAGCTTCAACGCCGATCTGACGCTCATAGTCGCCGTCCAGGCAGAAGGCCATGCGCATGACGCCGTCGAAGCTGCGCTCGTCGCGATGCCCGAAGCCCATCATCGCGACCTCGCCAAGATCGAACGGGCCTACGCTGCGCAGCTCGGTCGTTGTGATCATCAGAGTTGTGGGATTTACCACAACCTCAGTATGGGCGGCACCGCCGACAGTTTTTCCGAGCATTACGGCCAACCTTTAGCGCTGGGGAATGACAACACGGCGCTCATGGATACTCGTCTCGGCCCGCAACTCACCATTGCCCTCGGTGGCAAGGCAGTCATTTGGGCTTCGTGCGTGCCGCTATAAGGCTCGATGGGAAATTCAAAAGCTAGACAAACTAAATATCTGGATGAAAGGAATGCACATAGGAACTTCGTCTGGTATGGAATGCCCCTGGCGTCCGCCACCTGTTCTTATGAACACCAGGTACAGCTCAGCACGCCTTCTCCAATCGAGAACGTGACGCAGACTAGGATAAACACCCTAAAGAGAGCAGCGCCAAACCGCCCGAAATGCACATTTCGCCCGTCCTATCTCAGGTTTTTTTTGCACGCTACTCGCCGCACAAACCGTGCTGCCCGGCGGGCCCTTTTTGCATACCAAAGGGCCCGCCGTATCTCAGTAATCACCGCGCCAGCAGGAATTCAGTGCGTTTTGAAATCGTAATCAATCTGCTCGGTGAAAATCCAGGAAAATATGAAACGCTTATCAGACTCTCAAAATTAAGCCTACAACACGCGGTCACGTCGTCTGCCCCGACGCAACTGTCCCGACACACCGGTTATGAGGAGAACGATGGCGCGGTTCTTGGCTGGAGTAATGAAGTTTCGTCTCCTGATTTTGGCTGCCGCCGTAGGCGTGCTGGCCGTGGGAATTGTGCAACTTCGGGACACATCACTGGAGGTGTTGCCGGAGTTCAGCCCACCGTACGCAGAGATCCAGACAGAGGCGCTCGGCCTCTCGGCTGAAGAAGTCGAGCAGTTGATCACTGTGCCTCTCGAGCAGGACCTGCTCAATGGCGTCGAGGGCGTCGATGTGATCCGATCGGAATCGCTGCCCGGCCTGTCCTCGATCGTGATGGTCTTCGAGCCCGGCACCGACATCTATCGAGGCCGTCAGCTGATTGAAGAGCGCCTAAGTCAAGCTCACGGCGGTGCCCTGCCCCAAGTGTCCAAGCCATCAACGCTGCTGCAGCCGCTGTCCTCGGCCAACCGCGTGGCCATGATCGGCATGTCGACCACGCAGTTGACTCCGATCGAGCAGTCCGTCATTGCGCGCTGGACAGTTCGTCCGCGGTTGATGGGAGTGCCGGGCGTTGCCAACGTCTCGATTTGGGGTCTGCGTGATCAACAACTTCAGGTGCAGGTCGATCCTCAGGTCTTGCGTGATCGCAACGTAACGCTGAACCAGGTGGTCAGCACTGCCGGAAACGCACAAGTCGTCTCACAGCTCAGCTTCTTGGAAGCCTCCACTCCGGGCACTGGTGGATTCGTTGAGACGCCGCAACAGCGGCTTCAGGTAAGGCATCTGTTGGAGAAGATGACCGATCCTGCCGAGGTCGCCAAGGTTCCGGTGGAGGGCGCCGGCAATCTCACGCTCGGCGATGTCGCGCAGGTCAAGGTCGACCACCAGCCGCTCATTGGGGATGCTGTCGTCAACGGTGGACCTGGATTGATCATGGTCGTCGAGAAGTTCCCCGGAGCCAGCACCGCGGAGGTCACCAAAGGTGTCGAGGACGCTCTCGAGGCACTTCGCCCTGGGTTGACCGGAATCAACACTGACACGTCGTGGTTCGCACCATCCGATTACTTAGGTGCGGCGGCGGACAATCTAGCTCTTGCGATTGCCCTCAGTGCCGGATTGTTGATCATCACGCTGCTCGCGCTGCGCTTCCACTGGCGGGCTGTGATCGTCGGAGTCGTCACGGTACCGGTGTCGGTGATCAGCGCCGCTTTGGTACTCCATCTCATGGGTTATGGGCTCAACGCTCTGGTTATCGCGGGTCTTGCAGCCGCCGTCGCAATCGTGGTTGACGAGGCGGTTGCACCGCAAGCTGCGGTGCTGGGTCGGCTGCGCGGTCGGAGCGTTGGCCCAGATGCCGAGCCGACGTGGGTGGGCATTCAGCAAGCTCTGGCAACCGTACGCCGGCCGTTGATCTATGCCGGCATCATCGCCTTGCTGGCGATTCTTCCGATGGCTGTACTCGAAGGCCGGCCCGGAGCATTCTTCAGCCCCATGGTGGCGGCGTACACCACGGCGGTCTTGGCCGCCTTGATTGTCGGCATAACGGTGGGGCCAGCGTTGAACAGCCTGATATTCGCACGCTGGCAACCGAAAGCCGGCGCATCATCCGGGCCCGTGGCATGGCTCGGTGAACGCTACCGGAGCGGTCTGCAACGGTTTTCAGCGACCCTTCGTCCCGCCTTGCTGCTCGCGGCCGCATGCGGCGTAATAGCAGTCGCGATCTTGCCATTCCTCAACACCGCCCTGACACCGACCTTCCAAGATCGCAATGTTGTGGTCAAGTTGCAGGGCGCTCCCGACGCTTCTGCTCCGGCGATGACGCAGCGCGCAACCGAAATCGGCAATTCGCTGGGGTCTCTGCCTGGGGTCACCGGGGTCGGCGCGACCATCGGCCGAGCGATCACCGGAGATCAACTGGTCAACGTCAACTCGGGCGACATTTGGGTCGCTATCGCTGGCGATGCCGATTACGACGCAACAGTGGCCTCGATCAAGGACACGGTCCGCGAGGTGCCGGGTATGACCGCCGAGGTTGTACCGTTCTCGACCCAAGAAATGCGCGAGGTCGGGAGCCTGAACACAGGTGCCAACACGGTGACCGACAACGGACTGGACGTCCTGACGGGCCTGAACACCCCAGTTGCCGTCCGTGTCTACGGCGAGGATCCTCAGGTCCTTGCTGCTGAGGCTGCCAAAGTCCAGCAGCTGATGGGCACGATCGACGGAGTTGTCAATCCGCGGGTGGAAGCCTCTCCAACTCAGCCGACCATCGAGATCGAGGTCGACTTGGACAAGGCCCAGCAGTTCGGCATCAAGCCCGGTGACGTACGACGCGCCGAGGCCACATTGCTCCAGGGCATTCAGGTTGGCAGTGTCTTCGAGGATCAGAAGGTCTTCGATGTCATCGTCCTAGGAACGCCTGCTACGAGAAGCAGCGTGGCGGCTGTGCAGTCGCTGCTCATTGATCGGCCGGGTGGTGGTCACGTCCGGTTGGGCGATATAGCCGACGTAAGGATCGCGCAGTCGCCACCGGTCATTCATCGCGATGCTGTTTCGCGGCGCATGGACGTTGTCGCTGATCTTGACGGTCGGAGCGTCGGAGCAGTGGTGGCGGACCTCGAACAGCAGCTCGCGACCATGGACTTGCCGCTCCAGTACCACACTGATGTAATCGCCAATTCCACTGCCGACGAAATCCAGATCGGGCGTGTGATCGGCTTCGGCATTGCGGCCATCATTGCCGCCTTTCTGCTGTTCCAGGCAGCCTTCAACAGCTGGCGGCTTGCCCTGGTGGCTACTGCAGCACTGCCGTTGTCGCTGACCGGCGGCCTGCTCACGGGACTCATCGGCGGACGGACGTTCGGCCTGGGTGCGCTGCTCGGGATGCTTGCGCTTATAGGCCTGGCAGCTCGCTACATCACAGTGACGCTCACCACGATCCAGGGACCAGACGGTAAGCGCGGAAAGGACGATGACGCCGCGACCGTGTACGGCAGGGCCAGGGAATCCTTCGGCTCCTTGATCATCAGCGCGGCCGCGGTCGCAGCGGTTGCGCTACCGTTCGTCGTATTCGGTCCGCGTCCCGGATTGGAAATCTTGCATCCGCTCGCTCTGGTGCTCTTGGGCGGCTTGGTGAGCTCGCTCGTGGTCGCCTTGTTCCTCATGCCATCTGCGTATCTACACCTAGTTCCGCTGCGGGCCGACGAAGCACCACCGCATGAGGAAGAACCTGAGGCCGTGGCAGCGGGGGCGGTGTCCTGATGAACAGCAGGACCCTCCGGAGAGCACTCCTGGGCTTCGTGGTCGCAGTCGCGGCCACGGCGTCATTGGCGGGCTGTGCCGAGATCGAGGTACCGCTGGCCGAGCCTTACGAGCCGGCCGCGGTGGAGACGCCAGGCCCGAATCAGCCGGCGAGGGTCATCCTGACCGAGGAAGCCGAGAGCCGAGTTGCGCTGCAAACGCGCCTGGTAAGGGCGAGCGGAGCTGACGTCGCCGTGGACTATCCAGCCCTGGTCTACGACAAGACAGGGAAGCCCTGGGTCTTCACGGTTATTGGGCCGCGAACCTACGTGCGGGCGCCAGTGGGCATAAAAGAGGTGCGCGAGGACCACCAGGTGATTCTGAGCTCAGGTCCGCCAGCGGGGACCCAGGTGGTAACCATCGGCGCGATCGAGCTCTGGGGTGCAGAACTCGGCATCGCTGGTAAGCACTGAGAGGCGGCTACTCATGCGTACCATCGTCAAGGCCAGTCTCCGGTTCCGCTGGATCGTGCTGTTTCTAGCCGCGTCCATCCTGGCTCTGGGCTTCGTTCAACTCCCCGATACGAAGGTCGACGTCTTCCCAGAGTTCGCTCCGCCGCAGGTCGAAATCCAAACGATTGCGCTCGGCAACTCCTCCAATGAGGTCGAGGAGTTGATCACGGTCCCCATCGAAGATCAATTGAACGGCATCGAAGGCCTATCCGAACTCCGGTCCAAGTCGGTGGCCCAGCTGTCCTCGATCCGGTTGATCTTCGAGCAAGGAGTCGACGAGCTGAAAGCGCGTCAGCTTGTGCAGGAGCGGTTGTCGCAGATCACCCCCACACTGCCGACCTGGGCGAGTCCTCCGTTCATGATGCCGGCGCTGTCGGCCACCAGCCGCATCATGAAGATTGGCCTGACTTCGGACACGGTCAGCGCGACCGATCTGTCAGAGATCGCGTACTGGAAGATCCGGGCACGCCTGCTTCGAGTGCCCGGAGTGGCCCAGGTCGCCATCTGGGGTGAACGTATCCCGCAACGCCACATCCAGGTGGATCCGGAGAAGCTTGCTGAACATGACGTCACCCTGCGGCAGGTCATGGATGCCGGAGCGGACGCTGTCGAATCTGGGCTCATGCAATACACCGACGGCGCGGTTGTCGGCACCGGCGGCTTCATCGAGGAAAGCGGTCAACGGTTCAACATCCGCCACGTGCAACCCATTGTCGACCCGGAACAGATCGGCAAGATCCCCGTCATCGAACGTGAAGGCAAAGTCATCCGAATGGCTGACTTGGGTCAAGTGGTGATTGACCCGGGACCTCTGATTGGCGACGGTGTTGTTGACGACGGACCCGGACTGCTGCTCGTAGTGCAGAAGTACCGGGGGGCGAACACCGTTGAGGTGACGCGCGGCGTCGAAGAGGCCATGCAGCAGATGCAGCCAGGATTGCCCAGAATCACGGTCGACACCACGATCTTCCGACCGGCCACGTTCATTGAGCAGTCGCTTGACAACCTGCGTACTGCGATGCTGTTAGGCATCGCCTTGGTGGCGTTGATCATCATCGCCTTCTTGTTCGAGTGGCGTACGGCGTTCATCAGCTTGATCGCGATCCCGCTGTCCCTGGTGGCCGCCGTTCTGGTGTTGGACGCCGCAGGCGCCACTGTCAACGTCATGGTGCTGGCCGGATTGGTCGTCGCCATAGGAGTGGTGGTGGACGACGCCATCATTGACGTGGAGAACGTGGTCAGACGGCTTCGGGAAGCCCGGGCTTTAGGCAGCACGGAATCGACCTTCAATATCGTGCTCAATGCCTCGGTGGAGGTCCGGTCGGCGATCACCTACGCCACCGTGATCAATGTGATTGCTGTGGTGCCGGTGCTGTTCCTGGAAGGACTTTCCGGGTCATTCTTCCGGCCACTCGTGCTCTCGTACGGGCTGGCGGTGCTGGTCTCCATGGTGGTTGCGCTGACCGTGACACCGGCCTTGTGCCTGCTGCTGCTTTCCCGTGGCAAGTTGGCCAGCAAGGAGTCACCGCTGATGCGGGTGCTGAAGCGGGCATATGTCGCAATTTTGGCGCCCCTCATTCGCAAGCCCCTGCCGGCGATTGCACTGACCCTGGCCTTGTTCGTCGGCGGAGTGTTGGCCGTGCCCACACTCGGCAGCCAGTTGCTTCCCAACTTCAAGGAACGGGATTTCCTGATGCACTGGCTGACGGAGCCCAGCACATCGGTCGCCGAGGAAACGCGAGTCTCAGTACTGGCCTGCAAAGATCTCAAGGAGATCGAGGGCGTGCGCAACTGCGGGTCCCATATCGGGCAGGCCATGCTGGCTGATGAGGTCTACGGCGTGTACTTCGGCGAGAACTGGATCAGTGTCAGTCCTGACGTCGATTACGACAAGACCCTGGACGAGGTGCACCGGACCGTGGAGGCCTACCCGGGGCTCTATCGCGACGTGCAGACCTATCTACGAGAGCGCATCAAGGAAGTGCTGACCGGTAGCAGCGAGTCCATCGTGGTGCGCATTTACGGGCCTGACCTCGCAGAGCTGCAAAAGCATGCCAAGGCCATCGAGGGGCAGATCGGCGATATCCCGGGGATCGAGGACGCGCATGCGTCGTTCCAGACCAACCTGCCGCATATCACCGTTGAAACCGATGTTGCCAAGGCTCGAGCCGTCGGGCTGACTCCTGGGGAGATCCGTCGGCAGACATCGGCCCTGATTGCCAGTGAGGAGGTCAGTGACATCTTCGCGGGCGGCCGCGCGTACGACGTCCATGTCACGGTGATTCCAACCGCGCGCGACAGCGTCACCGACGTGGAGAACCTGCAGCTGGACACACCGTCAGGCCAGAAGATCAGGCTGAAAGATGTGGCCACCGTCCAGATGGGTCCGACGCCGAATGCGGTCGAGCGGGTGAAGCAGTCGCGCCGCATCGACGTGGGCGCCAACGTAGCGGGCCGTCCGCTGAACGAGGTGGTCGACGAGGTCGAGCAGCGGATGGAAGGGGTCACATTCCCGCTGGGCTACCACGCGGAGGTGATCGGAGAGTCCACCGAGCTCGACGCCGCTGAAGACACACTGCTGGCTTTCGGCATCGCCGCAGCCGTCGCGACACTGCTGCTGCTGCATGTGGCGTTCGGCAGCTTCCGGCCGGCTCTGCTGACCTTCGTGTTATTGCCCATGGCTCTGGTGGGCGGCGCGATCGCTGTCTGGATGAGCGGACGGGTGCTCTCGCTTGGATCGCTGGTCGGCTTCCTCGCGGTATTCGGAATCGCTGCCCGCAATGGGATCTTGATGATCAGTCACTTCGAGCGACTGGAGCGGGACGAGGGCGTGAAGTTCGGTCCAGGGCTGGTCATTCAGGGCGCCAAGGAACGGCTCGCGCCGATCATGATGACTGCCTTGGCGACCGGTTTGGCGCTGGTACCGCTGGTGGTTGCCGGCAGCATTCCGGGGCATGAGATCGAACACCCGATGGCGATAGTGATCCTCGGCGGCTTGGTGACTGCGACCTTGGTCAACTTGTTCGTACTGCCGTCGCTGTACCTGGCGTTCGGCAAGAGCAAGCGGGAACGGCAGGCTGCATTTAACAAAGCTCCGGCCACTGCTAGCTGATCTTTTCCAAGCCCAATGCATCCCGTCGTGTAGAGGTGCCCGGGCGGGCTAGGCAAACCTGCGGTTGCTTGAGTTGTTCAGGTGCGGTGTGTAGATGGTTCCGTTTCAAGCATCTTAAGTTTGCTACGCCTGCCCGGGCACCTCTACACGACTCTCACGACAGGGTCGAGCAATGCGTCCTGACCTGGTCAAGCACGCCGCCCCATCTGACGAAAGTGGTCACCAACAACAGGGATCTGGCGGAGATCCTTGGAGTTTCTGACCAGTTTCGGGGCTAGGTCAGCCCCGAGGAGTGAGCGGGCTACTTGCGCTGCGAGCGGTAGTAGTTGATCAGCGACTGTGTGGAAGAGTCTTGTTTCGATAGGGCTTCGTCATCGCCTGCGACCGCGGGATGGATCTGCAGCGCGAGCTGCTTCCCCAACTCAACACCCCATTGATCAAAGCTGTCGATGCCCCACACCACGCCTTCGGTGAAGGTGATGTGCTCGTACAGCGCGATCAGCTCGCCCGCCACTCGTGGGCTCAGCTCGGGCGCCATGATCGAAGTCGTCGGGCGATTACCGGGGAACACCCGGGCTGGCACGATCGCATCCGCTGTCCCCTCGGCACGAACTTGATCGGCGGTCTTACCGAACGCCAGCGCCGCGGTTTGAGCGAAGAAGTTGGCCAGGAACAACTCATGTACGTCGTTGTCGCCGTCAACCAGCGGATGCGCCGGGGTGGCAACCGCAATGAAGTCCGCCGGAATCAACTGGGTGCCCTGGTGGATCAGCTGGTAGAACGCATGCTGGCCGTTGGTGCCGGGCTCACCCCAGAACACCTCCCCGGTCTCGGTAGTCACCGGCGAGCCGTCGTACCGAACACTCTTGCCATTGGACTCCATGGTGAGCTGCTGCAGGTACGCCGGGAACCGGTGCAGGTACTGCGCGTACGGCAGCACCGCATGAGTAGCGGCCTTGAAGAAGTTCACGTACCAGACGTTCAGTAGCCCCATCAGCGCCGGGACGTTGCTGGAGAATTCGGTCTCGGCGAAATGCCGATCGATGGCATGGAAGCCGGCGAGGAAGTCAGTGAAATTCTGGGGCCCGATGGTGACCGCGACTGACGTACCGATTGCCGAGTCCACGGAGTATCGGCCACCAACCCAGTCCCAGAAGCCGAAGGCGTTCTCCGGATCGATACCGAAGGCAGCCACCTTGTCCAGCGCCGTCGATACCGCGACGAAGTGCTTGGCTACTGCGGCCTTGGCCGCCTCATCGCCCTCTTCGATAGCACCGGAGGAACGTAGGCCATCAAGAAGCCAGGTACGAGCGAGCCGTGCGTTGGTCAGCGTCTCCAAGGTAGTGAAGGTCTTGGAGGCAACGATGAACAGCGTGGTTTCTGGATCAAGATCTTTAGTCTTTTCCGCTACATCAGTCGGGTCGATGTTGGAGACGAAGCGTGCCTTGAGACCCGGTTTCACGTACGGCTGGAGCGCCTCGTAAACCATCACTGGACCAAGATCAGATCCACCGATTCCGATGTTGACCACAGTCGCGATCGGCTTGCCCGTGACGCCGACCCATTCGCCGCTGCGGACCTTGTTGGCGAAGGCATACATCTTGTTGAGCACGCTGTGCACTTCAGGGATGACATCGACACCATCGACGACCAGGCTGGATCCCTCCGGATCCCGGAGTGCGGTGTGCAGCACCGCACGGTCCTCGGTGACGTTGATGTGTTCGCCGGCCAGCATCGCATCTCGGCGATCCGCCAAGCCGACCTGATCGGCAAGATCAACCAGGGCAGTTAAGATGTCGGAGTTGATCAAGTTCTTGGAGAGGTCGACGTAGAGGTCACCTGCTTGAAAGGTGAAGGACTTTGCCCGCGATGAATCCGCGGCGAACCAGCCACGCAGATCCGGTTGCAATGCTTCATACAGGGCGGTCAGCCTTGCCCAGGCCGGAGTCGTTGTTGGATCTACAGGCTGGCTCATGGTTCCCTCCATCGTTCGGCTGGTACCACGTCACACTACTGAGCCCTTCGGTAGCGTGCCAGCCATGGATGCCCGGCTGGCCAGGTCGCGACCGGAACAAGAACGTCCGTATCCGCCGGGCGAGTCCGAGTTCCGCACAGACCTGGAGCGGATACGCTTCGCGAGCGCATTTTCGCGGTTGTCTGACGTTACGCAGGTGGTCACCTCGATGGCGACCAGCGGAGTAGTTCACAACCGGCTCACTCACACGATCAAGGTCGCGGCTGTCGCTCGGGCAATCGCGGTGCAGCTGCTGCGCACTGAAGATCACGACCTGCTCGATGATCTTGGCGGCCTCGATCATGTTGTGGTACAAGCAGCGGCCAATGCTCATGATCTTGGCCATCCACCATTCGGTCACGTCGGGGAGCGCGTCCTTGATCGATTGGCGCGGGAACGATTCCGCCTTGCCGACGGCTTCGAAGGGAATGCACAAACCTTCCGGATACTTACCGAGCTGGAGGTGCTAGGACCCAGCGATCAAGGGCTCAATCTTGCTGCGGCTACGCGAGCTGCGGTACTGAAATATCCCTGGGCGTGTCTCCACTATCCAAATCCGCATCCCACAGACTGGCCAGTCCCACCTCGCGGCGCCGGACATTCGCGCGGCCGCGGTGCAGCCAAGTTCTCGGCGTACATCATCGATCTGCAGCAGATGCTCGACGCGCTTGGCGCATTTCCGGACCTTCCACCTGGCCGGCAAACGTTGGAGTGCTCAGTGATGGATCTAGCGGATGACATCGCGTATTCCCTTCACGATCTAGACGACTTTCATCGTTCTGGTGTGCTGCAGTTCTCACCGGTCTCGGGCGAATTTCGATCATGGGAGAATGGCCGTGCCGAGTTTGCTGATCTTGATGACGACGAGATCACCCAAGCTCGGCGGCGGCCAGGAGCCGGCCTAGAGAGGCTGCGCCGGCGCTTGAGGAACCGAGACGGCTGGATCTTCGACGAGGAGATCTTTGCGACAGCGATCGGGACCGTCGGTGAAGAGTTCGTGGACGGTGTGCTGGCTGCGCCGTACGACGGATCGATGGCCGCTGACCGTGCTATTTCGGGGTTCACGTCGCGCTGGATTGAGCACTTCATCAGTTCCGTGCATCCCAATCCCAATCCCGCAGTTCGATCAGGGTACGTCGCCATGGATTCGCAGGCATGGCATGAAGTGTCAGTTCTGAAGTTTGTCAACCAGTACTTCATCTTGGATCGCCCGGACCTCGCGATGTTTCAGCGCGGGCAGGAGCAGACCGTCGAGCACCTCGTACTGGCATTCGACGATTGGCTCTCCGATCGCATTGATGCGAGCCGGGCGCCGCGACGCCTGCTGGATTTTGTGACTGCTGCAACCTACGGGTACACCAGGGTTGCCAAGGAACATCCAGAGTGGCTGAGCGGGGATGTCACCGATGCCGAACTGGCCCGGATGGGCAGGGGCCGCGGCATCATCGATTTCGTCAGCAGTCTTACCGACGCGCAGACCATTGCCTTCGGGGCTCGTCTAGGAGGCGCGACTGGGCTGTTGTGGAGTAGCAGCCTCTAAGACTCACCCTTTTCCACCGGGTCAGCGGTCACGTCAGTCATGCTTGAGAGCGTGGAGCTGATATCAGAGGTGTGGCGGCGGGCGACGGCAGTCCAGCCGCCACCTGCTCCAATCATCGTTGCTCTGGCAGCCGCCATTGCTGCCGCTCTGTTGGTACCGCGCGCGATCTGGCCGTACACAAGGATGCTGGTCACGATCACTCACGAGGGTGCCCATGGCCTGGCGGCGCTGCTGACCGGCCGCCGCCTCCAGGGCATAAGGCTGCACTCGGACACCTCCGGCTTGACCGTTTCGAGCGGCCGACCAAGCGGCCCTGGCATGGTGGTGATGCTGCTGGCCGGCTACCTCGGACCAGCCTTGGTCGGGCTGGGCGCCGTCGGACTTCTGATAGCGGGCCACAGTCTGGGGTTGCTGTGGCTATTCGTGATCTTGCTCGGGCTGTTGTTGCTTCAGATCCGCAACTTCTACGGATTCGTGGTAGTTGTCGGCTGCGCGCTGATACTGATCTTGGTGAGCTTGTATCTGCCGGCTTCGATGCAAGCTGGCCTTGCGTACGTGCTGACGTGGACGTTGCTACTGGCAGCGCCGAAACCCGTCCTGGAGTTGATGAGGCAGCGCAGGCGGCACCACACTCCAGAGTCCGACGCCGATCAGCTTGCGCGCCTGACTCGCGTCCCGGCGGGCCTCTGGACAGGCGGATTCCTCATGATCAACTGCGCTGGTTTGGTGCTCGGGGCGGTACTGCTGCTGCCGGCTCTGGCCGAGCTAGGCGGAAGTATCGTTGGGCACCTAACGGCCGCCTAGCTGTTAGCAGAGATGAAAAAGGCTCTCATCCGCAGTGGATGAGAGCCATTGCTGATCAGGTCTGTTACAAGACGTTCTGACCGCGCTGAGCAACCAGAATCAGTTCGTCGCGCATGGCGGGGGTTGAGGCGTTGGCTATCGCGCGATTCAGCTCCCGGCGCGTGCGATTGATCTCTCGGTGGCTCTGGATGACCTTGCCGAGGCGTGACATCGCGAGCATCCTTTCGATCATTTACTTCTCCGATTTGAAGACACCAATGTAACGCGAGCCCGGCGTGAAGTATTCCGGTTTAGATCGTGGAGTGCTGTTCGCACGCGCTAGCAAACCCGCGCCGAGTCCGGCGGTCAGGTGCGGTTCGGTGGGTGGTGCGGGTTCAAGCATCTTAAGTTTGGTAGCGCGTGCGAACAGCACTCCACGATCAGTCGTCGATGACACTCGCCGGGGCGCAGCTCCGGGTCGAATAGGCGCTCGTCACGCCTCTTTTTGGCTTAGGCCGCCTGACCGTACCGGCGGTCGCTCAAGATCAGACCGGCGCGCTCCAACTCGGCCTCGATGCGGATCCGTTCGATATCACGCTCGAAGCCGATCGAGTCGCCGTCCAGCTCGTGCTCGATCTCGAGCATCCCGCAAACCTGTCGTAGGAGCTTGTCGTACGCCAGCCGGTCGCCCATCTGGTGGGCAGCAGACCGGTGAGCATCAGAACCGAGAATGGCTCGCAATCGCCTCAAGTCGGCAGCCAGTTGCTCGATCGGGACACCCTGCTGGCGACGCAGCTCTCGTACGGCCTGCCGATGAGCTGCCGCCGAACTGCGCCGTTCCCGCCACCGCCGCAGTGAGTCGTCCCACCTTCCAGCCAGCAGATCGTAGAAGACCACACTCAGGATCGGAACGAGCACCATGATGGCGACGGCAATACCACCAAGTACCACCTGGTACAAGTCCACCGCCATGAAATAACACTAAGTCGGGCCTTGTGGCTTCACAAGCGGGGGCACATAGCGTGAAACAGCCGTGACTTTCAAGACCGCCAAATTTGGCCGATGGCCGGGTATCCAGCGCGCAGTTGACGAGTTCAGCTGGCGGACGTGCTTCCTGTGTCCTGGTTGTAGGGAGCTGCCCTCCATGCCGACGCCGATACGAGGTTCCCGGTATCCAGAACCGTGAAGTTCCAGGTTCCGGCGTAGGTGTTGTTGCTGAACGCGTTGCCCTGGTTGTAGGTGATCGCCTTGCTGATGGTGTCAGCCTTGTACGGCGACCATGACGGGTAGGTACCGTAATTGGAGAAAACCGCGTTACGGCCACACATGCTCGTCGAGCAGTTGAAGAAGTTCGCTCGATCCATCTTGAACGTGTTGTGATGCACCTTGACGTTCTGCGTCTTCCACCGGCAGTCCGAGTAATACGGCGACTTGGAGATGTTCGTCGAGTTGCACGTCGAGATCGTGGCAACCGATGGGTTCACCAACGTGCAGTACCCGGTGGAGGTGTTCGCCGGTGACCCGCAGAAGCGATCTGCGTTCTCCCACAGCGTCACGCCGTTGTAGTTGTCCTCGATCAAGTTGTTCGCGATGTCGATGGTCGGGCTGCCCACCAGGTCATAAGGCACCCGTGCGTCACCGCCGGATTCTGAGATGTAGATCGCGGCATCCGGGAAGTTGTCCTTCGACTGAATGCGCTCCGGTCCAACGGCCACGAGATTGCGACGGATGACGTTGTTGCGAATGGCCGCGTTATAGCTGATCTCCCAGAAGATCGCATGTCCGTCGTTGTTCTCGATCCAATTGCCCTCGAACAAGAAGTTGTTGTCGTTGGTGTCTGCCCAAAGGCCGACACTCTTGTTGTCGTGCACGTAGTTGCTGGTGACACGAACATTGCGGACGTCCCAGAACTTGCCACCGCCGGTGCATCCGCAGCCGTCCACCTTGGATTCCCAGTCACCGGTGTTGTTGCCGACGATTTCATTGTGATCGAGCACGATGTTCGACTCGCCACCGTCAGCACCGTAGGCCTGGAAGCCGTACTGACTGTTGTCCTTGAGGCAGTTGTAGGAGCCGACGTTCCCGGCCCCCAGGAAAATGCCGGCACCACCGTTGTTGATCACGCTGTTGTACTGCATCGTCCAGTTCTCGCCAGAGTCATGGTTGACGGTGCCTTCGTTCATGGGTGCCACGAAGTTCCTGATCGTCAGGTACTTGATCGTGACATTGTGGGCGTGCTGTGTGAAGGCGTACTGGTTCTTGCTTTGTCCATCGAGAATCGCGCCCGGCCCACCGATGTAGGTCGAGTTGTCGCTAGGAATGATCTGGTCGTACTGACCGGTCCCGAGTGTGTGAACACCGGGAGCGAACCAGTAGGTCTTGCCGGCCCCCCCAAGATCAAGCGAGCTGTTGTTGCCGGCTGGAACCAGGATCGCGCCAGCCGGAGCGGTGGCCGGTCCGCTGAGCAATGAGGTGTTGCCGCAGATCTTTGCCGGCGGCGAGCTCGGCCACGATCCATTGGGAGCCGGCGGCACTGACGTTGTGGGCGGCTTGACGATGGTTGTCGTCGCCGGAGCGGTGGCCGTCGTGGGAGCCGTGGTGATCGTGGGTTTCGGCGCTGTCGTTGTGGGTTTCGGGGCCGTCGTGGTGGGCTGTGGCGCCGGAGCCGTCGTCGTTGGAGCCGTCGTCGTGGGTTTCGGGGCCGGCGCCGTGGTGGCTGGCACCGTCGTCGGCGAAGGCTTGGTCGTGGGTGGCACGCCCGTGTTCGTCACCGTGAACGCCCCACGACGGCTCGAGGTACTGCCGTCGGCCCAGGTCAGTACCACCCTGATGCGGTGCGTTCCATTGGCGAGCTTCGTCGTGTCGTACGGCCGTGCCGTGCCGTTGCGAGCGGTGCCCGCGAGGTCGAAGGGAGCGCGCGTGTCCGTTCCAACCGGCGGTTCCGTCTGGGACAAGGTGTCCAGGTAGAAGTCGACCGCGTCGAGATTCCGTGAGTTCCTTACGAAGACGTAGATCTTTCCCGTCACCGTCGACCCATCGAGCCGGACGGCACTCGACCGATCGGATTTGAGGCTTACCGCGAGTCTCGCCCTGGTAGCAGCGGATGCCGACTCGATGCCCAGGCAACTGATTGCGAGGATCAGGCCGATTCCGAGTGCGATCACTAGCTTCCGGCGCTGCCGCGCCGACCGAGGCCCACCTGGAGTCATGTCGGTCCTTCGCGTGTCAAGTTGTGCTAGGGGGTGGTTGGAAATCCTCAGCTAGGCGGTACCGCGATTGCCGTAGACGGTGACGTGCACGTGATCCATATGATTAGCGGTCGGTGAACCGCGATCAGACATCGAGCGCCAGCCCTCCGAACTCCGCTGCACGGTCCAAATGTGTTGGCGATAGATAACCTCCATCGCACCCAGCTCTTTGGCGTTGGCTCGGACCCACTTCGCGATCTCCCAACCAACTGTGGAGTCGGAGATCATGTTGTCGAGAGCACGACCCTCTCCGTGGTAGCCGCTCGAGGAGCGCCGGCCATAGAAGGCCGAAATCTGGGGGTACCGATGGCAGAGTGCGCGATGGACACGTATTGCATCAGGTGTCAGCCCGGACTCCACCGAGGATCCTGACGGACAAGGCGCGCCGGAAATCCCGCCGCTACCGACTGTGGATGTCGGCTTCTTGTCAGAGAGGTACTGGTTCTTCACCCACCGACCCTTGTCGTGGTACGAGATGTACCGGAATCCATTGGTTACGGTCGCCGTGACCGACAACTTGGTTCCCGCATCAACGGACGCCACCACGGAGGCGTCCTCCTTCGGCTCTGACCGAACGTTCAATTCAGTGCTGGCGTATTTGGTGTCGATCACCTTGAGTTTCGCCGGACGGATCGGCGTGATTGTTTCCGAGACGACGGTCTGCGGCTTAGGCGCGGCGGTGGCTGGCGGCCGAGTGCTGCGTCGGCTGAGTTCCTGCCTTCGCGCGGTCGTCTCGAGTGCAGAGGATTCTGGTGATGCGGCGGTTTCTGAAGCCGGGTACGCCACCTGGGGCGAATCCCCGGGCATGACGGCGCCGGCTACGCCTACGCCCAATGCTGTGATTACCAACGCCGGAACGGTGATTCGTGCGGCGCGCACGGCAAGCGACGGCCGCACTGCCCTACGTGGGCGCGGTCTAGACACCTGCCCTGTCCTCCCCCGAGAAACTGAGACCAAAGCGTTATCTTCGGCAGGAGTCTAAACACTTCCCTCACCATTGCCCAACCCGTTTCGCAGGTTTGGACAGGTAAATATTTCTTTCGGAGGACGAGATTTCCTAGAAATTACGGAATCCGGCCTCAAGAAGAGCAGTGACGGCACGCCGGAGGTGATTGTTTCGTTACCTTTGACGCCCGCTGAGGGCAGCGCCGTCGGAGGGGTTCAGGTACCTCAGGCTCCGAAACCAAGCCTCACTGTCACATCGCTCAGACCGGAAGCGTCAATCAGTTGACAGTGGCGATGTGAGGATGTGACGAATGACCGAGGACGACTGGCTCGCTGATCGATTCGAGGAGCACCGCGAGCATCTCAGTGCGGTCGCTTATCGCATGCTCGGCTCGGCCGGCGACGCGGAGGATGCCGTTCAGGAGGCCTGGATCCGGCTGAGCCGCTCCGATAGCAGCACTGTTGAGAACCTCGGGGGCTGGCTTACCACGGTCGTGGCTCGAATTGCACTGGACATGCTCCGCTCCCGTACGGCCCGGCCTGAGGAGGCTGTGGCTGAGGTCCCTGTGAAAGCTCAGGCCAACGGTACATCCGACACCAGCCAGCCGGAAGAGGCGATCATGATCGCCGACACACTTGGTCCGGCAATGCTGGTAGTCCTGGACACGCTGTCGCCCGCGGAGCGGATTGCCTTTGTACTGCATGACATGTTCGCGGTGCCGTTCGAGGACATCGCCCCGATCGTTGGGCGTTCTCCCGCCGCTACCCGGCAGTTGGCCAGTCGCGCACGGCATCGGGTGCAGGGTGCCGACCCCGAAGCTGCAGTTGATCACAGTCGGGCACAGCGCACGGTCGCAGCATTCCTTGCTGCCTCCCGCAGTGGCGAGTTCGGTGCGCTACTGAAGTTGCTCGATCCCAATGTGGTGCTGACCGCAGATGCGGACGCCGTGCGTGTCGGTGCCTCGGAGCTGGTACGAGGATCACAAGCTGTCGCCGAGACCTTCGCTGGTCGGGCCCGTGCCGCACAGCTCGCCTTGATCAATGGGCAACCCGGTTTGGTGTGGGCGTCCGGCGGCAAGGCCCGGGTGGTGTTCGGCTTCACTGTGGCAGAGGACAAGATCACAGCGATCGAGCTGCTCGCCAACTCCACGACGCTTGATGAGCTGGACCTGGTGCTGCTGAATGAGTAAGACTCCCGGCTGGCCTGTCCGGAACCTACGTGCACGTTGGTTCCTGACGCTCTGCACAGACTGCAACCTGTGCAGAGCGTAGGTAGCCTAGGTAAACCTAGGTTGCTGCAATTTGAGCATCAGCGGCCGTCAGGGCTCCCATCGCTTGCCAGTAGGCGTTCCCACGATCGCGCGAGGGGCCCGTGGACTGCGTTTGTAGTCAGACACGAAGGGGTCGTCACCAATCCAGAATCGCCACGGCCGATCCGCCTCCACCGAGACTCCTACTCGCGGCCCGACCATGATCATCTGAGGCGCTTCTACCGGCGCCTCGAGCCGCACCGGACCGTCGCCGAGCAGGTCGCAGCCTTTGTACTGAGGGTGTAGGCCTAGTGCTTGGGTGAGTCGACCGGGACCCCGGGCAAGATCCCGATCACGGGACCGGCCGCGTCGTGATCTTGCAAGCTCGATGCCTTCGACCACCTCGCCGGCCCGCATCAAGACTCCGCAGCCCACTCCCTCGGGTCCGCAGCTGATGTTGCCGGCCCAGTGCATGCCGTAAGTGAAGTACAGGTACAGGTGACCCGGCGGGCCAAACATCACGGCATTACGCGGCGTCCGGCCACGATAGGCATGTGAGGCGGGATCCGTGGCGCCGTCGTATGCCTCCAGCTCGGTCAGCCGGACCGCCACGGGACCGTGACGTATCACTGCGCCAAGCAGCCGCGGCGCTACTTCCTCGACCGGCATGCAAAGGTCTGGAATCACTCGAGCACCTCGACCGTGCCTGCGGTCCCATTGACGCGGACCAGGTCACCGGTTTTGAGCCGCATGGTGGCGTTGCCACAACCCACGACTGCCGGAATGCCTAGCTCGCGCGCCACGATCGCCGCATGCGACAGTGGCGCGCCGACGTCGGTGATCACAGCGGCGGCCCGCGGGAACAGCGGCGTCCAGCCAACATTGGTGATCATCGTGACCAGCACCTCACCGGGCACTAGCGCGGAACTATCGGCCGCATCGTTGAGCACCCGGACCCGCCCCTCGACAACTCCAGCCGACCCCGGGAAACCGCGTACGGCCGCATCCGCCTCATTCACGCTGCCCTCAATGAACACATCGGATCGCCGGTTCGGATCAGCGGCCCACGCGTACGGATTGAAGGTACCGCGGATCAGCGCCGGATACGGTGGCAGCGCCGAATAGGCCTGATACGCCGAACGGCGTTGCTTGATCAACCTGGGACTGATCGTTTCACCGTTCAGAACCCGCACGATCTCGATCTTGTCGAGGAAGAAGATGTCATCGCCAAGTCCGCTGAGCTCCCCAGCCCGCAAGGCGTACGCACGCAAGACCCAAAAGTATCTGATCACTTCTGATCGAGCTCGTTCCCGATCTCGAGAGATTTTGGCCCAGCCGCGCAATTGCCGATGCAGCATTGTCGCCTGCACCGGATGCCGCTGCTCCAACTCGGCCCAGGCCTCGTTCCGCTTCTGCTCCTGCGCCGCAAGAAGATCGCGGTAACTGGTCGCCGTCTCCGCACGTTCGGCGAGCTGCCGGTCAACCCACATCGAATCCTCGCCTGGCCGCGGCACTGATAGCTCGAACTCATGTGGTCCGCGGTGACCATACCGGCGGTTGAAGATGTCACGATCGATCTCGCCAGCGGCCAGCTGATCCAAGCCGTCGAGTAGGCCCAGACTCGCCAGCTGACCGGCCTGCGCACCCAGCCCGGCGGTCAAGGCATTCGCGGCAGCGTCGCCTACAAGACGCTGCAGCCGCATGCGTGTGGTGATGAAGGAAGCTCCGCTTGATCGCGTCGCTGCTGAGAGCATCCAGCTCACCCGATGAAACTCTGGACTTAGCACCTTGGTCCACAGATCAGCAAGTGCGAGGGGTCTGGCAACCGCGGCAATCTCGGCCCGCCGATGATCACAGAGCGCTGGGTGCGCAGTGAGATAGGCATCGAGCAGCTTCACGTCGCGCCGCGCCTCTCGCAACACATGCAACCCCATCGGCAGCACCGCCCTGATGACCTCCAATCGGTGTACGTTCACCGGCGGAATCTCAAGATCATCCGGCAGCCTTCCGAAAACTTCCTCAGTGAGAGTCCGATAGCGCTCCTCATTCACCCCGACAGCCGACGACAGAGTCCTCATCACGCTGACATTGAGATAGATCCTGCCGCCGATCCGGCCGTAGCCGACATACGGCGGGATGGAGGCAGTCGCCATGGCGTCGGTAAGGAACACCTGAACCATCGACCAGGTAATCGGTGTCATGACATCCGGAATGGCCTCGCCGACATTGGTATTGGTCCACAGGAAATCGCCGGAACGGCTGTCGTTCCACGGATCCGGATGAATAGCAGTAGTGATCGGCCTGGCTTGAAGAATGAAGAGCTGATCACCTCGGCGACACCACTCGATGTCCATAGGGTCCTTGAACAGGTCCTCCACCGTGATCGCCAGATCGGCCAGTTGTCGCGCTTGCTGCTCGGGTACGGCCGGTGCCTCCTGCAGCTGTCTTGGAACCGGCACCGATGCTGTGCCGCTGCTATTCATGGCAGTCATGATCGTCTTGGTATTGATCAAGGTGCGCATGATCACGCCAGAGGCGCGGTCGACCGTGATCGTGTCAGGAGTCACCTGACCACCAACGACCGCTTCCCCGAGGCCCCAAGCGGCGTTGATCTCGATCATGGTGTCATCGCCGGTCACTGGATCCGCGGTGAATATGATGCCGGAGGCATCGGCGTCAATGAGCTCCTGCACTACGACCGCAAGGCTGATCTTCTCCGGCGAAATGCCATGCCGGGCTCGATAGCCGATAGCCCGGGGCGTCCACAGCGAGGCCCAGCATCCACGGACAGCGACCAGAAGTTGATCATCTCGGGCGATGTTGAGGAATGTCTCTTGCTGTCCGGCGAAGGAAGCCTCCGGCAAGTCCTCAGCCGTCGCAGAGGAGCGCACAGCGACAGCCGGCGAACCCAGCTGGTGGTACGCCTGCAGCACCTCAGCTGCGATCGCTGATGGGATATCCCGGTCTCTGAAGAGCTGTTCGATGGCTGACGCCGCACCCGCAGTGGCCTCAACGTCCGACTCGTTGGCGGATGACAGCTGCGCGTCGATGGCCTGCTGAAGATCATGTTGAGCGACGAAGTCGTCATATGCGGCTGTCGTGACATGAAACCCATTGGGCACCGGCACACCGGCCGATGCCAGCCGGGCAAGCGACTGACCCTTGCCTCCAACCTCAGAAAGTCCAAGGCCTTCGTCAGCTAGGTGGCGAACGTATGTCGCGGTCATTTGCTGCTAGGCCGACCCGACACTGACCCACTCTCCGTCGGCGGCCGAGCGCAGCACCGCGTCGCAGATCTCGGCAGCTCGAGCGCCGTCGGCGAAGGTCGGCAGTCCCTCGGGAACCTCGCCGTTACCGGCGTGAGCGTCCACCGCTTCATAGGAATCGGCCACGTAATTCTCGAAGCACTGCGCGTAACCCTGGACATGGCCCGCGGGCAGCGTGGAGAGCCGACGCTGCTCCGCGGAACCGCGATTCGGGTCGCGCACCAGCAGTTGAACGCTCGCCTCACTTCCAAGCCAGAGTTGTTCCGGCTGTTCTTGATCAAAGACTGCACTCTGATGCATGCCGTCGATCTCGATCAAGAGGCGATTCTTGCGGCCGGCACTGAGCTGGCTGATCACTGCGGACCCTGCGATGTCGTTCTGGGTCCGGAACAAGATCAAGGCGCTGTCCTCGGTCTGCACGTCCACCAGTGGAGCATCGCTCTCCGCTGCGCTGAATGTGGCGGCAGTCGCGGCCGGTCGCTGCTTGATCGTGATCGAGGTAGTGGCCACCAGCCGGGCGATCCGATCACCAGTCATCCATTCCAGAAGATCACACCAGTGTGAACCGATATCGCCAAAGGCACGCGACGGACCGCCAGCCTTGGGATCGACTCGCCAGCTAGTGGCCTTGGGGTTGAGTAACCAGTCTTGCAAATAGCTGCCATGCATGAGGTTGATCGCGCCGAACTCCTCGTCCTGCACTCGGGCCCGCATTTCGCGTGCCATTGGGTGAAACCGGTACGCGAACGGCATGGTGTTCACTACGCCGGTGTCCTGGGCGACCTGCGCCGCATGGCGAGCATCTTGCAGGCTGATCCCAAGCGGCTTCTCGCACAGCACATGCTTACCGGCTTGCATCACGGTGACCGCGTACGAAACATGGGAGGCGTTCGGCGTACAGATATGGACTGCGTCTGCCTTGCTCTCGGCGACTTCTTCGATGCTTCCGTACGCCTGCTCGACTCCCCACTCCTCGGCAACTTGCCGCGAGCGCTCCGGGCTGGAAGCCATTACTCCAAGGACCTGTGCCCCGGCAAGTATTGCGGCGCGCCGATGTACCTCACCGATCATTCCCGCGCCCAGAATTGCCACCCGTCTCGTTGTCTCAGCCATGCTGGACAGACTATGCGGGCTGAGCCTGTTGAAGGCTCCCGGTCTGCCCTTCGACAGGCTCGGGCACCTGACGCTGGACACACCGCACATGGGCCCTTCACCAGGCAAAATGGCCGTGTGGGCGGGGCTCGGATTTTGGTGGTGGAGGACAGCGACGCTATCCGAACGCCTGTGGTCACGGCGTTGTCCGCGCAGGGATTCCAGCTCGCCTCAGTTACTGACGGCAGTGATCTTGAAAGCCTGTTGCCGTCTTTCGCGCCCGATCTGGTGATTTTAGACATCATGCTCCCTGGCCGCGACGGATTTAAGTTGCTGGAGGTGATACGTCGTACCAGCACTGCAGCTGTGCTGATGCTGACAGCGCGGGACGCTCTCGCCGATCGCGTGCAGGGGCTTACCGAGGGTGCTGATGACTATGTGATCAAGCCTTTCGCCATGGCCGAACTAGTGGCACGCATTCATGCGGTGTTGCGGCGCACCCGGGCAGGCGGCAGCTCGATCTCGGTCGAGGACTTAGTGATCAACGACGACGTCACACTGGTACAACGCGGTCAGGAATCGCTCGACCTGACTGAGACTGAGCGCCGGCTCCTGGGCTATCTCGCAGCGCATCGGGATCGAGTAGTGAGCAAGACACAGATCTTGACAGCGGTCTGGGGATATGACGGCTTCGACGAGAACGTTGTAGAGGTCCACATTTCCTCGCTGCGGCGCAAGCTCGAGGCCGGTGGGCGCTCGCGGCTGGTGCACACCGTACGAGGCCGTGGCTATCTGCTCGGAGCGACAGCGTGACCGAGCCGAATCCGGTCCGGCTCAATACGGTCTCGCTGCGACTCCGCGTCATCGCAGCGGTCATGGCAGTCCTCGCCGTGATCTTGATTCTGCTCGGTATTGCGGTCAGCGCGATCTTCATAGCCCAGTCAAATCGGAACCTGGATGCTCTGCTCACCGGGCAGGCGCAGCTCGCGCGGCAGCTCGCGCGCTCCGGCGCCGGGCCACAGCAGATCGTCAACCGAGTGCAGGCCGGTGGCGTGGAAGCCCATCTCGTGCTCCGAAATGGCACGGAGTTCGGAACCCCCGTCCCAAGTGGCGCGAGCGTTCAATCGACAACCATTACGCTCAATGCGCCGACTCCGCGCGTCGACGGTGCACAGCTGACACTTGCGGTCGACACCTCGCTGGTGTCCGACGCACGGCGTACGCTGCGCCGGGTCCTTCTGATCGCAGACGTAATCGCCTTGCTGGTCAGTGCTGCCCTTGTCGCCGCGGCTGTTCGGCTTGCGTTGCTGCCACTCGATTCGATGGCTGCCCTGGCCAGGACCGTGAGCCAGGGCAACAGAGGGTCTCGGCTGGCGCCGACCCGAACCGACACCGAAATAGGCCAAACTGCGCAGGCTTTCGACGAAATGCTCGATGAGCTGGAGGGCGCTGAGGCTCGGGCGCGACAGGCCGAGGAACGCACCCGGGCTTTCCTGGCCGATGCGGCGCACGAGCTTCGGACGCCGATCGCGGGCGTACAAGCCGCGGCCGAGACGCTGCTGCATCACGATGATCAGCTCGATCATGACGAGCGCCAGCATCTGCAAGCGTTACTGGTTCGGGAAGCTGAGCGGGCTGGAGCTTTGATCTCCGATTTGCTTACAGCTGCCCGGTTGGACGCGGGGATTGATCTTGATCTTGCTCCGGTGTCGCTGCGCACGCTGGTGCATAGTGAGATCGATCGAGTCCGACTGCTGCATCCGGAGGCCAGTGTCACAATGAGCGGCCCGGAAGTCGTAGCCCATGCCGACGCCGCCAAGGTCGGCAGCATCCTGCGCAACGTCATCGATAACGCAATCCGGGCGGCCGGCCCGCAGGGCACAGTGCATGTTGTGGTACGCGAGCAAGATCAGCTCGCCATCGTGGAAATGTGGGACTCAGGCCCTGGCGTGCCGCCGTCGGAGCGAGAAAGGATCTTTGAGCGCCTGGTACGTCTTGATCATGGCCGGACCAGCGATACCGGCGGTTCTGGCCTCGGTCTGGCGATCGCGCGCGGTTACGCCCGCGCGCACGGCGGTGATCTCAGCTGCGAGGATCCGCACGGTATCGGCGCGATGTTCCGGCTGGTGCTGCCAGTGGAGCCGCGACAAGCCACCATCAGCTGACGAGACCGACACCGCGGCAATTGACCGGCCTGCGCAGCAGCCTGCAGATGAGTCCAGTTATCTGACGCGGCGTGGAGTCAAGCTCTCGGAATCTCCAGCCGAACGTCGCCGAGCCCACGGGCGACGAGAAACATGCCCCCGGCTGGCGTGGCCCAGCTGAAGGTCGCCTCGTCCCAGAGCCGGAAGGCACGAGGGTCACACGTCACGGTGACCGTACGCTCCTCGCCGGGCACCACGTCATCGGCCACCGCATAGCCGACCAGTCGTATTGGCGCCGATCCGTCCGGCAGCCAATAAACCTGAACCACCTCGCGGGACGGACGGTCCGCTGTATTGGCAAGCACGACCGTGAGCGACTCGCCGCCCGAATCTCGCACGTGCTCTGCGGAGCGATAGTCCCAAGTACCCCAACCAAGGCCGGCGCCGAACCAGAAGGCCGGCTCGACATCTGATCCGTACCACCCGCGATAGCCCACCCGGGTGCCTTCCGCATACTCCAATCCGCCGTTCTCAGGACTCACGCCCCAGGCAGGCCCATCGCCGTCGGCCGCCGGGAACGTGGTCACCAATCGACCAGTTGCCTCCGTCCTGCCCAGCAGCACATCGGTGATCGCGTGACCGCCCTCCTGCCCGGGCAGTCCGACCCAGAGCACTGCATCCACCCGGTCGAGCCACGGCATCAGAACTGGCGTCGCAGCATTGATCACTACCACAGTGCGCCGGGCAGAGTCCGCCACCGCACGTACCAGATCATCTTGGCGACCGGGAAGTGCCAGCGTCTTCTTGTCCAGGGCCTCAGTCTCTTGTTCGGGTGTCAACCCGACAACAACGACGGCAGGATCGGCATCTTGAGCAGCCACCCTTGCCTGCTCGATCAGTTGCTCATCTCCGGGAGCGACCGGCTGCACGATCAGGCCGGCCAGCGATATGCGCTCAGAGATCTTCAACCGCGCGACCAAGAGACGGCCTGGTGCTGCCTCTACCACCTGGGTCCAGGTTGGTGGCGACATGAAGCCCACCTCTGCTGAATCACCGGGTAGCAGAGTGTTGGCAAAGGTCTGTGTCTCCTCGCCGTAGCTCAGCGTCCACTCGCCGACACCACGTACCCCGACCTCTAGCGAAGCACCTGGAGGGGCCACCAGCTCGGCGGAGAGCTCAAGCTCAGTTGCGCCCTCATGCGGGCCGTCCGACATGCCGACCAGTAATTCGCCGACCTCACTGCTGGTGGATGCACGCTCGAGCCCCGAGCTGTCGAAGCTGATCACCCGCATGCCTTGGCGACCAGTCTGTGGGTCAATGATCAACTCAGGCAGAGCAGCGGTGGGGTTGCGGCGCACGGCAACACCGTCCAGCACGCGCAAGTAATTCTCGCCGAGCGCATCTTGCAGCCCGTCAGCGATCGAAATCTCGTGCGACGGCCGCACCGCGGCCGAGCCGCCGCCTTGCAGCGCTGTGTCGAAGGCATGCCGCCCGATCACCATCAATGGTGAATCAGTTGTGATCAAGGACAGCTGCAGCGGCAAGACGTTCTGCCCCTTGAGCAAGACCATCCCCGCCGCCGCCAGGTTGCGCAATGTCAGTCGCATCTCAGGTGCGTCGGACTCGACTACCGGCCCTAGCTCTGCGGTGCGATCCGCTGGGATTCCCTCCAGCGCGCCGACTCGTCCAGCCAACCTGAGGAGCCGTGTTAGATGATCATCGATCGTCGCTTCAGTTACCTCACCCGACCGCACTGCGGCAACAAGTTGATCACCCCAAGGTCCAGCTGGTCCTGGCATTACAAGATCAAGTCCACCGTTGGCGGCGGGAGCGGCGGTTTTGGTAGCTCCCCAGTCCGACATAAGCAGGCCGTCCCAGCCCCATTCGGACTTCAGTACGCCGTTGTTCAGCTCGTCGTGCTCGGTCGCGGCGACGCCATTGACGTTGTTATACGCCGCCATGATCGTCCAGGGATGCCCGCCGGCTAGGCAGATCTCGAACGGCAGCAAATAGAGCTCGCGGAGCGCGGCCTGCCCAACCCGTACGTCGACGGTGTGCCGCTCAGTCTCAGACTCGTTTGCGACGTAGTGCTTGACGCAAGCACCGATGCCATAGCGCTGGATGCCCCGAATGTAAGACGCCGCCAGCCGGCCGCTGAGCAGCGGGTCTTCGGCGTACGCCTCGAACAGCCGTCCACCAAGCGCGGAGCGATGCAGATTGACCGTCGGGCCGAGCACTACGTCGACATCTTGAGAGTGGCCTTCGCCGGCAAGCATCTCGCCGACGCGCTCTGCAGCCGTCTCATCCCAGGCCTGGGCCAGCAGTGTCGCATTCGGGAATAGGGCGACCTTCTTGCCACCGACGAACTCGCTGCCGCGAACCCCGGTCGGCCCGTCGCTGAAGATCATCGGGCGTAACCCGATCCCATCATTGCCATGCAGCGAGAACGCTGCCGCACCGGTCAGCAACTCGACCTTCACTTCAAGATCGAGTTCACGTACCGCCCGGTCAATAACGTCCTCGACTGTCCTCGTTGCGGCCTCATTGCCTTCCGACATGGTTCTCCTTTACGCGGCTGTGGCCGATGATCAAGGAAGCTCCGGTGAGCCGCGCCCGAATCCCGGCCTGAGCTGGATCCTGCTTACGTCGATTCGCTCGATGCCGGCCCATTTCACCAGGAAGGATCCACGGTGCCGCCAGCGCACCAGGGCTGCTATCGGCCACGGCGACCGCACTCCGGAACGCTCGAAGCCCAGTGACGAGGAGCGAGCGTGCGGGCTCACAATGAATCCGTAGAGCCGAGCGGGCAAACCTACCGACTCGGTATCGAGGCTGAACCGCGCGTCAGTCACAAAGCCTAGGAACTCAGGGCCGAACACGCGTGCGCCGAGCAGTTCGGTAATGATCACGACTCGCCACCGCCTCGGTCATCGCTCTGATCATGATCACTTTCCTCACCCTTGGGGGTGTGGCGCCCACCGGGGATACGCCCGATGACATGATCCCGAACCCATCGTTCAGTCCAGGAAAGATCCCTGGTGTCGCGTCCGACCGACAACTTGATCACCACACCGACCTCACGAACCGCGACCCACGGCGTTCGCAGCATGCGGGATTCCGGCGGACGTCCGCCAAAGATCCGGGTAGCAAGCGTCGGGCCGCTGGGTAGTGCGGTGATCATAGGCGGTGGAGCGTCTGGTGGAATCTCCCGACCCGCCGGGATGTCAGATAGTTCGAGATCATCTATTACCGCGATAGGCACTCCGTGTACGTCGAGCACCTGCCGGTCGAGGAGGTGCAGATGAGCATCCAACCATCGAGGACTCTGATGGTAGCTGTCGGAGGTCATTGTCCAGCTCCAGTAATGATCATGAGGGAATTGCAGCGAGCGCGGCAGCAAGAATGATCACCAAGTAGACGAGAGATGCCATTCAGCGCGCGACCGTTGACGTGCTCACCCATGTATTGGGAATCGTTAGCAACGATCAAGATAAGAAGATAGGTCAACGGCAGCGCTACGGCGGAGAAAACCACCGAAAGCTCCGTTACCTGGATCGGATCGACCCCAGTCAGCAGAGTACCGACGCCGAGCACTAAGCAGATCATCATCACCAGGTGAAAGCGCGCTGCCTGCGCCGGCGGCCGGAATTTGCCCCACGGCCATCCGAGGAACTGTGCAATGGTGTAGCCGGCGGACAAGGTGGTTTCCAGAGCGGCGCCCGAAGTCGCCGCGACGACGCCAAGAATGATGAAGGCCAGCAACAATTTGCCGCCGGCCATCGCGACCGGAAGCATCACCTGGGATAGCGCCGTCACTCCAATGAGCTCGGGTAGCAGTACGACCGCAGCACAGCCGGCGATCGCTAGCGAAAGCCATCCGCCGAGGGGAAAGCCCACCAGCACATTGGCTCGCGACTCGGAGAGGTCCTTTGTTGTCCAGCCCTCTTCAACGGCACCAGAGGAGAAGAAGAAGACCTCGTACGGCGTCATGGCGGCGCCGAAGAGCGCAACGGCGTGGAACCAGTAGGTCGAGGTCTTCTCCGTACCCTCGATAGCTGTTGGAGTACCTGGCGTCCGAGCTCGCCCCAGTTTGGGCCTAGCAGGAACAGGCCGACCGCAAAGCCGATCAGGCAAAGCCCCACTAGACCTGCAACGTTTTCCATGATCTTGAACTTGACCCGCCAGATGACCAGCCAGACAGCAATCGCCGCAAACGGCACCCACAGCAGGTAATCGACGCTGCTGACCAGCTGCAGAGCGAGGGCGATGCCGCCAATTTCTGCTGTGAGCGTCATCAGGTTGATAAAGAACGAGGCACCCAGATTCATCACGGCAAGTCGTGGACCGAGCCGCTCCCTGATCAACTCAAACGTCGCGCGGCTGCTGACGGCCGCCACCCGCCCTGACATCTGAGCAAAGACGCAGATGCCAAGTACGCCGACGACCACAGCCCAGGCAAGGGAAAGCCCGAAACGTGAACCGACAACGGCGTTCGTCACCAGGTCCCCGATATCCAGGAAGCCGCCGATCGCGGTCAGGATGCCAAGGGCGAGGCCGAAGACCCGCTTCATTGGCTGCCCCTGAGCTGGTTCAGGAGGGCATCCACCTGTTGGCCGGCCGATTCCAAACCAGCGGTGTTAGGGACGGCGCTCTGCTGCTCGAGCTCATCGCGGCTACTCAGCAGCGCCGCCACGCCAGCATGGATGGCGGCCAGTGCCGCGTCGCGATCCGATTTGATCTGTTCACTGTCGACGCTGACTGGTTCCAATGCGCTTTCGCCATCGACTGCCTGCTTCGCCATGTCACCCAGCACTGTTTCAGTGATGGCCCGCGTCGATCGCTCTGGTCGTACAGCTGGATGGCAAGAATGCTGCTCGCAATGGCGCTGTGCGTCTCGTTCAGCGCATGGAGGAGATCATCGTGTGCGGATGACTGCTGGCTGCAGCCGCAAAGCAAAACCAAGGAGAAGATGAGCCCGGAGACACGTACCCAGACCCCCACCGAGTTCGCCTCCGTTCAGCCCTTTTGCATGGTGGCTGCAGCAATAGCCACTAGCTGGGGTACAGCTAATCAGTATCTATCGGCTAGTGATTTCGCAGCATTGAGACCAGTTCGGACTTCTTCTTGCCGGAGTAGCGCGAAAGCCCGAGCTGCTTGGCGCGCTTCCGCAAGTCATCGACATTCCAGTCGTCGTATGAGCCCGACTTACCGCCCTTTTTGCCAACCGAGGACCGGCCGCGTGCTGCAGAGGCATTGGCGATCCGCGCAGCCTTCTGCTTTGAACCGCCGTCTTTCCGAATCTCCTCGTACACCTTGGCGTCCTTGACACTGGACCCCGGCTTCTTCTTGCCCGGCATGATCGTCTCCTTAGCTGATCTTGGCGGGATCGTGTTGCGTTTGAGCGGGATGCTGCTTTGACCGAACTATTGCCGGCAGCACCGCAATGATGATCACCACGAGCAACGTCACGCCAGCAGCGATCAACCCGGCCCGACGATCTATCACTAGATCGAAGATCAACAGCACTGTCCCGATAAGCATGATCGCGACGCCAGCGAGGGTAAACCGCATGATGACGTGGGCAGTCTGCACGATGGTCACCTTGGCGCCTTTGCGGAACAGGCTGCGGTGCAAATTGACCGGGGCCAATCCCAAGGCGGTGGTGAGGACGGCAGCGAGGACCAGGATCAGATAGATACGAATCTGAAAGGTGGTCAGCACACTGAATCGTGTCTGAAAGGCAATGGTCAGCAAGAAACCGGTGAAGATCTGAGTGCCGGTTTGGGTAACTCGCAGCTCCTGCAGAAGCTCGTTCCAGTTCCGATCCATCCGTTCGTTCACGGTTTCGTTGCGACCGTCTGTCGGATCGACGTCATCGTTGATGTCGGCAGTCCGCTGGTCAGTCATCTCAATTCCTCACCCTGCACGTCTCTCGCTAGGTGTTAAAACCCGCTGCCGCGATACCTAAACATCGCTCCGCTTTGAGTCCATGATCCGCAGCGTCGAGCGGCGCCGCACGTCAGGAATTACCGACAATGTGCTCAATAATCGCAGTCGTCGAAACGGACGGCGTGCGCGGCAGATAGACGACGCGGCATATGTCGTTGAGGTAGTCGAACTTGCCTTGCCAATCGTCACCCATGACCAAGATGTCGGCCTTGTGCGCCAGAACATACTCCCGCTTCTGCTCCAGGCTCTCCTCGATGAACACCTCGTCGACGGTCTTGACGTTGGCAACGATCTCAAGCCGTTCATCCTGGCTGAAAACAGGATTACGACCCTTCTTCGAGAAGTTGAGATTGTCGGAGGACACGCCGACAACGAGCCTGTCACCGAGCTCGGCCGAGCGGTTGAGCATCCGCACATGTCCGACATGGAATACGTCGAAGGTACCGAACGTGATGACGGTCTTCCTGGCCAACTCAACTGCTCCCTACTTGATTGCTCCGTGCCACCTTAGAGGCTCTCCCGGGTATACGCCGTGAAGATCAGACAAACACCCGCTTTAGGCGGCTGGACGCGTAAAGACGGCTCGCCAGCGGTGTGTCTCGGGTGGGTCACGGATCTCCTCCACGCCCACAATCTCCAGACCTTCCACAGCGAAGGACTCAATGTCAGAGCGGGTTAGGGGCC
>Ga0207428_10000608_pt1 | contig 42445 bp, 38 predicted proteins | sample RhiMethybrSRZTD1_FD_187600 | JGI IMG/M metagenome (GOLD analysis project Ga0207428, IMG submission 187600) | Populus rhizosphere microbial communities from Tennessee, USA - Rhizosphere MetaG P. TD hybrid SRZTD1 (SPAdes) (version 3) | ecosystem: Host-associated > Plants > Roots > Rhizosphere >...
AAGTCGCCATCTCGTAGTGCTCGGCCCGCTGTGCCGCGGCGATGAGACACGCGTCGGCAGTGGCCTCGTCGAAATTCTCTTCCATGATCGCCTGGCCTTCTTCGATGATGCCGGCGATACCGTCGCAATGCTTTCCGCGCGGCTTCTCCTCGACCGCCGCAAACACCTGCTCGAGCCGTTGGATTTGCTGCCGCGTTTCCTCCAGGTGAGCTTCGATTGCCTCGCGCAGTTCAGGCGAGTTCGCCGCCTTGGCCATCTTCGGCAATGCCTTGGTCAGCTGTTTCTCGCCGTCGTAGATGTCGCGCAGCTCTTCTACGAACGCCTCATGCAACGTTCCCATGTCAGCCATTGGTCTGTTCCTCTCGTTTGGGATGTCATCCGGCCGCGAGACGCCGTGCAACACACAGGCCCGCTTCGACTCAGGGTTCGGCGCGCACCGCTGCGCGTAACGCTGTGCTCCGCGAGGGGCAGCACGCGCCTTGCAGCCATCACGCGGAGGCCTCATGGCACGGCAGAAACCACAGAAGAAGATTCGCTACGCGGTCGTTGGGCTCGGCCACATCGCTCAGGTGGCGGTGCTGCCGGCTTTTGCCCACGCGCGGCGCAACTCGGTCCTCGCCGCGCTGGTCAGCGATGACCCCACGAAGCGGCGGCTTCTGTCGAAGAAGTATCGTGTGCCCGGCTTTTCGTACGAACAGTACGAGGAATGCCTCGCGGATGTGGACGCGGTCTATATCGCGCTGCCGAACTCGATGCACGCCGAGTACACCATCCGCGCCGCTCGCGCTGGCGCGCACGTGCTGTGCGAGAAGCCGATGGCGGTCACCGCGGATCAGTGCGAGGAAATGATCGACGCCTGCGCCTCACAGGGCGTGAAGTTGATGGTCGCCTACCGGCTGCATTTCGAAGAGATCAATCTCAACGCCGCCGATCTCGTTCGGCGCGGACGCATCGGCGAGCCCAAGTACTTCAATTCGTCCTTCTCGATGACGGTCCGACGGGGCGACATCCGCACGAAGCGTGCACTCGGCGGCGGGACGTTGTACGACATCGGCGTCTACTGCATCAACGCGGCACGCGCCCTCTTTCGCGCCGAGCCCAAAGAGGTCATCGCGCTCTCTGTCAATAGCGGACCGGACAAGCTCAACGAAATCGATGAGTCCACCGCCTCCGTCCTGCGATTTGACGGCGAGCGCGTGGCGTCCTTCGTTACCAGCTTCAACGCCGATGATGTCGCGTCGTACCGAATCGTGGGAACAAAAGGGCAGTTGCTGGTGAATCCCGCGTACGAGTACGCCGAGGGTCTTGCCTACGAGCTGACGGTGAACGGCACGACCCGAAAGCGGCGCACCGGCAAGCGCGATCAGTTCGCCCCAGAGCTGCTCTACTTCTCCGATTGCATTCTGAAGAATCGCGATCCAGAGCCGTCCGGCGAAGAGGGTCTGCAGGACGTCCGCATCGTGCAAGCTCTCTATGAGTCAGCTGATACCGGAAAAGTGGTGCAAGTTCCGCCGTTCACCAAGCGCACTCGTCCGACTGGACGACAACGGATCACTCGACCAGGCATCGAGAAGCCAGATCTCATCAAGGCGCAAAGCGCGAGCGAAGACTGACGAGCCGCTGAGGCTGGGCTGCATCACGGTTCAGCGCCGGTTGGTACGAATGGTGCTCTTCTATTCCACGTGGCCGGCACAGTCGGCCTTGGAGGTCATGACACATGCTCGAGACCATTATCGTTGTGCTAGTCATCCTCTGGCTGCTGGGGATGGTCAGCTCGTATACCCTGGGCGGGTTCATTCACATTCTGCTGGTGATCGCGATCGTCGTGCTGCTGCTCAGGGTCATCCAGGGGCGACGCGTGGTGTGACGGGGCAAACCGTTGCACGAACTGACCGTGAGGAGGCACGAAGACATGAAACATTCGCTCACCTGTGCGGCGGTGATGCTCCCCGTCTTGTTTGCTGGCGGATACGCGTGCGCGACGCGTGATACCAGCTCCGTGACGACGCCGCCGCGTACGTCGGAGGTTACATCGCAGGCACCCACACAGCCGGAAACAGTGCCGAGCTCTACTCGCGGCCAGATCCCCGTTGGACAGGAAATGGACGTCCGTTTGAGCAACAGCCTCAGCTCTGAAACGGCGAAAGTGGAGCAGCGGTTCCAGGCCACGACGGTCGTCGATCTCATGCAGGACGGCCGCGTGCTGGTTCCGGCCGGCTCCGTGGTGGAAGGCATCGTCAGTGACGTGGACAAAGCCGGACGCGTCGATCGTGATGGCTCGTTGACGCTGGCCTTCGATCGCATCCGCGTGCGTGGCCGCGAGCACGACATGCGCGCCAGCGCGACGCAGGTGTTCGAGAGTAAAGGTATCCGCGCGGAGGCGGGGACGGCCGGTGTCGGGGCCGCTGCCGGCGGCGTTGTCGGGGGTCTCATCGGCGGCGTGAAGGGCGCGATCATCGGCGCGGCGATTGGCGCCGGCGGTGCGATCGCGGCCACCGACGGCAAGGACATCTCATTGCCGGCGGGATCGATCGTTCGCATCCGCATGGATACGCCAGTGCGTGTGGTTGGCTAGCGCACAGCTCCCTACCAGCAACTCCGATGGGCCAGACGGCCCATCGGAGCATTCAGAAACGTCCTAGCGTAACGGTGTCGGCTCGGGGCCGGCGTTGCGCATCCACGCATCCACCTGCCGCTGCGCCTCATCGCGGGCAATGCCATAGCGATTCTGCAGTTTGCCGATCAACTGCTCGCTGCGGCCCTGAATCTGATCCACGTCGTCATCAGTGAGCTTGCCCCACTGCTCGCGAATCTTGCCCTTCAGCTGCATCCACTGTCCCTTGAAAGTGTCTTCGTTCATTGGTCCTCCTCCGACGTTTGTGTCAGTTCGGAGCACGCGTCATGCCACGGGCACGGTTGAGCATTGGGCATTGAGCATTCGGCATTGAGTCTTGTGTTGAGCTCTGAGATGGCGTTGCGCTTGCACGACTGTTCCAAATGGCTCGGGGAATCTGGACCGGTGCGTTGTCGTTCGGACTCGTGAACATTCCGGTCGAAGTACACACAGCGGTGCGCGAGACACGACCGCACTTCCGGCTGCTGCATGCGAAGGATCGCTCGCCGATCAACTACGAGCGCATCTGTCAAAAGGACGGGAAGGCCGTCGCGTGGGACGACCTGGTCAAAGGCTACGAGTACGAGAAGGGACGATTCGTCGTGCTCACGAAGGAGGACTTCGCGGAAGCGGCGGTCGAGAAGACGAGGCGCATCGATATTCTCGATTTCGTGAAGGCCGAGGAGATCGATGACCGGTTCTTCGATAAGCCCTACTACCTGACGCCCGGCAAGGGCGGCGACATGGCCTACGGGCTGCTGCGTGAAGCGATCCGCGAATCCGGCCGCATCGGCATCGCCAAGTTCATCATGCGTGACGTGCAGCATCTCGCTGCGGTCGAAGTGGTGGACGAGGCGTTGGTGCTGTCCACGCTGCGCTTCGCCGACGAGCTCGTCGATGCTGACACGCTCAATGTGCCCACGCGCACGCCGGCGAGGAAGAAAGAGCTCGAGATGGCGACGTCGCTCGTCGAGAGCCTCGCCTCCGAGTGGAACCCCGAGAAGTACACCGACGACTATCGCGAGAACCTGATGCGAGTGATCAAAGCCAAGATGAAAGGGAAGCACGCGGACCTCGTCTCTGAGGAGCCGCCGCGCGACGCCAAGGTCATCGATCTGATGGAACGGCTGCGTCAGAGCCTCGATGCGTCCGGTAAGCGAGGCGGGCGGCGCGCGGCTGCCGGCGGTGCCCGAAGCCGGACGACGCGCCGGACGGCCAAACGGGCGGCCCGCACGACCCGCACCCGCGTGCGGGCTCAACGGCGCCGCGCGTCTTAGGCAGGTTCCGAAGGACTCGGTGCGTCGGTCTGGAACCTGGTCGGCCAGAATGCCGTCTATAGCGGCGTACGATATAGTATGCCGCCACAAGAGGCATTCATGGCACCACGCACCCGCGCCGAATCGTTCCTCCCGCTGACCCCGCCCATGCTGCACACGCTCGTCGCCCTGGCCGACGGCGACAAGCACGGCTACGCCATTCTCAAGGAAATCGCTCGCCGCACAGACGAGTCCGTCCGCCTGAGCGCTGGCACGTTGTACGCGCTAATACGGCGCGCCGAAGCCGACGGCCTGATCATCGAGAGCGATGAACGCCCAGATATCTCCCTCGACGATGAACGGCGGCGGTATTACCGGCTAACGCCGCTCGGCCGGAAGGTAGCTGCGGCCGAAATCGATCGTCTCGAAGCGATCGTCGAGATGGCGCGCGAGAAAAAGCTCGTGCCGCGTCCAAGGTCGGTATGAGCCCCGCGCGCCGCCCGTCGTTCGCCGAGCGGGTCTTCCACGCGCTGGTGCGGCTCTTTCCGTTCGACTTCAGGGCCGATCACGGCCGCGACTTGGAGCAGACGTTGCGCGCGCAGCACAGCGAGGCGCGCCGCGCGGGGAGCATGCGCGCGCTCACCCGGCTGTGGCTCGACGTGGCTCGAGATGTCTTCACCACTGCGCCGCGCGAGCACCTCGCCGTGGTGAAGCAGGACGTGGGCTACGCGCTGCGCTCGCTGCGCCGTGCGCCCGTCTTTGCGATCTCCGCCGTGCTCACGCTCGCCATCGGAATAGGCGCAATGACCGGTATGGTCGCTGTGCTGAACACGGTGATGTTCAGACCGCTGGCCGTCGATCGTCCCGACCAACTCATTTCGATCAGCAATCAGAACGGAATGAACGCCTACGTGTCGTACAAGGACCTCCAGGACTATCGGGCGGAAACCGCGGTCCTGTCCGACGCGATCGGCTACGTGCCGCGCGTGGCGACAGTGAGTGTGAACGGAAGCACCGAGCGCATCACCTTCGAGCTGGTCACCGACAACTACTTCTCGATGCTGGGCGTACAGCCAGCGCTGGGGCGGCTGATCCGGCCGAATGAAGGCCGCGCGGCGCGAGAAGCTCCGGTCGTGGTGCTTTCTTACGATTACTGGTTGTCACGCTTTGGCGGCGATCCGTCCATCGTCGGCCGGTCGGTTCGGCTGGGCGGTCAGCCCTTCACCGTCATCGGCGTGTCATCGCGTTCCTTTCGCGGCACCGAGTCGCTGCTGCGGGTTTCGGCGTATGTGCCGGCCTGGATGATCGAGACCTTCATGAGCTGGGCGTCCCAGCAGGGGACGTTCGAAGACCGCTCGCTGCGTACGTTCTCGATGCTCGGACGCTTGAGGCCGGGTGTCTCGCTCGAGCAGGCGCGCGCGGCGCTCGTCGTTCGCGCCTCGCTCCTGGCACGCGATTATCCCGAGACACACAAGGACGTCAGGTTGCGCGTAATTCCCGAAACGCAGGCGCGCCCGAATCCGCAACTGGGGGCAGTGGTGCGCGTGGCCGCGACGGTCCTGGCGGGGCTCGCCGCCCTGCTGGTCCTGATTACCAGCGCGAACGTCGCCAATCTGCTGATGGCGCGGGCGGTCAGCCGCTCTCGTGAGGTTGCCCTGCGGGCGGCACTCGGCGCGCGGCGTGGGCGCCTGGCCAGACAGTTTCTGACCGAGGGGCTTACGCTGGCGCTGCTCGGGAGCGTCGTGGCCATTCCGTTTGTGATGCTCGCCATGACGGCGCTGCGCAACTTTGTGTCGAACACAACCTCCGCCGTCGCCTTCGACGCGGACTTCAGCCTCGACGTCCGCGTGCTCACCACGATGCTTGCGATCGCAATCAGTGCTGGTGTCGTGGCCGGACTCGCACCGGCATTGGCGGCATGCCGAGCCGATCTCGGTGCACGGCTCAAGAGCGGTGCTCGCGAGACTGAGCACCGAACGGGTGGCCGGATGCGGAGCGCACTTGTCGTCGTCCAGGTCGCGCTCTCATTGACGCTGCTCGTGAGCGGTGGTCTGTTCATTCGCAGTCTCGACCGCGCCCGCCACATCGATTTGGGCTTTGAGCCCGAGGGCATGTTGGTCGCGACGACGGCCCCTGCGCTACAGGGGTACGACTTTGAGAAGCGCCTCGCCTTCTACAGAGCGGGGCGCGAGCGCATCGCCGGCATTCCCGGCGTCGAGCATGCAGCCTGGATTCAGTTCCCTCCGCTCGGCATCATCGGCGAGGCTGCAGCAGTCACTCCCGAGCCGCGGCCATCGGATCCCGACTGGCGAGCACCGATGGCGTCCGAGGCCGACATCAGCCCTGAGTACTTCGAGACGGCGCGGGTGCGGCTTGTCGAGGGGCGATTCTTCGACGAGCGTGACCGGGCCGGCAGCACACCGGTCGTTATCATCAACCAGACACTGGCCGGTCGGTTCTGGCCCGGTCAGAGTCCAATCGGACGCGCGTTGATAGCCGACGGCGATCGCGTCGAGGTCGTCGGTGTCGTGCAAAACGGGAAATACCAGAACGTGGCTGAATCACCGCTCGGTGCGATCTTCCGTCCGGTCGAGCAAACGTCGCCAGTGTCGGCGAGCATCGCGATCAGGTCGTCCCGTTCATCCGTCGATCTGGCGCGCGAGGTTCGACAGGTCCTCGCGCTGGCCGATCCCGAGGTGGCGGTCTACGACGTGCGGCCGATGACGGAGCATCTCGACAACGGGAACGCGTTCTTCCCGTTCAGGGTGGCCGCGTTTCTGACCGGCCTGTTCGGGAGTATGGGAGCGCTGCTCGCGTCCATCGGCCTCTACGGGATGATTGCGTATCACGTCAGCCAGCGTATCCGGGAGATCGGCGTGCGCATGGCGCTCGGCGCGCGGGCCGGAGACATCATGCGGGACGTCCTGGCGCGGGGCGGACGCTTTGCGGTGATCGGGATCGCGCTCGGGATCGTGCTCGCCGCGGGCGTCGCGCGGCTGCTCGAGGGACTGCTGGTCGGCGTCAGTCCCTTCGATCCGCTCACTTATACGGCGGTGGCTGGTTTGCTCGTGGCGATTTGCCTGATCGCCTCGTTGGTTCCGGCGCGTCGCGCCACCACTGTCGATCCGCTCGTGGCACTGAGAGCAGAGTAGGGGCGACCCTCCTTCGCCAAGGCTCCGGCGAGGCAGGCCGCATGCATCGCCCTACAGCGTCTATCGAGCGTCGGCGGCCGCCTTTTGCGCGTCGACATACTGGCTCAGGAGACGCTCGAATTGAGCGCGTAGCCTCGCCAGCGCATTCGTGATTTCCTGCTCGTAACTCGCTTGGCCACGGTCGCGCATGCGAATGAGCTCCTCAGGGTCCGGCTTCTTGTTCTGCAGCTTCTGCACGTAAAGCACAAACTCGGGTGAGACACCGTGGTCGCGCATGCGGATCAAGGTCTCGATGGGCAGTTCCTTGTACCCGTGGACGGCCAGAGCGACGATGTAATCGGGCGTCACGCCGTGGTCGCGTGCCCTGATCAGATCGGCCAGCGGAAGCTTGTAACCTGCGTCCCGCATGCCGTGGAGGTAATCCGCGTCGAGGCCGTGATCTCTCGCACGGATCACGTCTTCCAGATCCATAGAGGAGTAGCCCAACCCGCGCAGCACGGCAACGTATTCGGGATCGACGCCGTGATCGCGGGCCCTGACCAAGTCGAGCGTCTCACGATAGCCGGCCTGCCGCATTCCGCTCAGGTAATCCGGATCGACGCCGTGATCGCGGAAGCGCACGAGATCGTCGGGTGAGAGATCGCTCACGCCGTTCGCGCGCAGCCCGCGGACGAACTCAGGGTCCACGCCGTGATCGCGGAAGCGAATCAGGGCATCGAGCGTGCCGACGCGATAGCCCGTGTTGGCCATCTCTTTGACATACTCCGCGTCAACGCCATGGTGGGCTGCACGCACCAGATCGTCGAGCCCCGGGCGCGCATACTTCTGCTCCGAGAGGACGTCGACGAACTCCAGGCCGATATCGGCCTGCGCCAGCGAGAAGAGCTGCAGCGCGGTCGGCCGCGGAAACTGCCGGCTCACAAGACCGGCAATGAATGCCTGGTTCGGAACGAACGTGAAAGTGCCCGAGCCCGTGCCAGCGCGCACCGTCCCCTCGATCTCGAACACGCCTGCGGCACGCCTGACGCTGAAGCGGATAGGTCCGTTGGCGTTCGACAGCGACTGCGAGGTCAGTGCTTCCAGCTCGCGCTCATCGATGTCAGCGTTCATTGAGACTCCGCCTCCGCTGACGGTCAGCCGCACGCGGTCGGATCTGCTCGATCGCCGCACTTCCCACGTTCCAGTCACGGTGTTCTGAGACGCAGCGGAGCGGTCCTGAGACTGTGTGTGCACGATCTGCACGTCGCTTTGCGTGTTGCGCTCGGCTGACGCGCTCATTAGCTCGCTGCGCACATCCGCGGCGACGGCGGTCATCGTCACCGCTGCGAGCGGCAACAGCACGAGGGCTCCGATCGCGGTACCTGCGAGCCACACTCGACGCGTCGGCGTCGCGCGGTTGCGCGCCGGATCCAGCACTGCGCGCAGGCGTTCTTCGAGCTTGCGCGAGCTGGCCATGCCGACCGCGAGCGCCGGCGCGCGGCGGCCGCTCCAGGTGTAGGCGATTTCGAGCAGATGGCCGGCGTACTCACGTGCCCCGGCGCCGGCCGCGAGCACGCGGTCGTCACAGGCGACCTCGCGTTCGATGCGCAGCCGGCGGGCGACGTACCACACGCCCGGGTGACACCAGTACAGCGCCGAGGCAACCGCTGCGATCAGCTGCGTGAGGCAATCCTGCCGCGCGATGTGCGCCAGCTCGTGGAGCAGCACGGCGCGGCGGCGATCCTCGTCCCAGGTGTCAGCATCTGCGGGGATGACAATCGACGGAGCGATCGTGCCGGTGGTCATCGGCATCACCTGCACTCGGCTCCGCCGCAGCGCAACCGGACGCGACATGCCGATGCGCGCGGCGCAGTCGTTCAACAGGTGTATCCATTCACGATCGCTGACGATGGCCGCTTCGCGCACGATGCGACGCGCTGACGCTCGCTGCACGGCCAGGCGTCCGAGAAGAATGAGCACTCCCAGGACATACGCAGCTGGCAACGCCGCCCACGGAATGACATCGCCGGGCGCACGGCGCGGCGCGTTATCGGTCAGCCTGTCTCCATCTGAGGCTCTCATTGCTGCGGACGCCACACCAGCGGCGCTCATCGCGCGAACCGGGATGCTCGCTGAGATCGTCTCGGACCTGGCCATCGGCACGACGACCCTCCACGCCGGAAGCGCGGTCGAGAGGACCGGCAGCAGCAGGAGGCCAGCGACGACGAGCGTCCATACGAAATGTCTCGTCGCCGCCGAGGTGCGGAACATCAGCGCGACCAGGGCAGCGGCCGCGATCATCAGGATCGATCCCTTGAGGACGATGGCGGTGAGGAAAGCGGTCATGACTTGTCTCCGTGTTCGCGGACCTGTTTGAGCAGCTTGGTCAGGCGCTGATACTCGGCGTCGGAGAGCGGCTGATCGGTGATGTCGAGCAAGGCGGCCATCGCCGATCCCGGCGAGTCGTTGAAGAACGTGCGCACGACCTGCTGGAGCGCGGAGCGGCTGGCGTCCTCGGGCCTGGCGGCGGGGAAGTACACGTACCGCGGGCCGTCGTACTCGCGACGCAGCAGTCCGCGGTCGATCATGATGTCGAGCAGTTTGCGGACGCTGGACGGCGATGGCGCGTCAGGCAGCTCGGCGCGGAGGTCTTCGATGGCGGCCCGCTGGCGGCGATGCAGGATCTCCATGATCTGGCTCTCGCGGCGGGTCAGGTGGATGTGGCGTTTCTTCACGCTGGTCTCCCGGATGGCGAATTTTTTCGCCCACGGCGAATATATTCGCCATACGGAGGGATGTCAATGGGAGTTCCGCGACTGTGAGGAAGCGGAGGTTACGGAGCTAACGGATCAACACGGAGCAACGGAGAAACGGAGGATCTTTTTGAAAGAAATTCTCCGTTCCTCCGATGCTCCGTGTGATTCCGTTGCCTCCGAGGCCTCCGTTAGCTCACTAATCGGGTTGTGGCATTTCAGCGCTGTCGATCACCACGACCTCGACTGGCCCGCGTTGCGAGTCGAGCTTGAGACCGAGCTGCTGCTGGAGCGCGTCGAGCAGCGCCGGGCTGTCGGATGGTGGCAGATTGGCGCCGGCAGCGGCGGGGATGTTGATACCGAGCTGCGGCAGCATTCCCATGAGGACTTGCGGATCGAATTTCAGTTCGAAGTCGTACAAGCCGGTGAGGCCGGTCTTGTCCTGCACCATCCGGCCGGTGACTTGCGTCAGGAATTGGGTGAGCTGGTTCATCCCCTGCCCATTGCCGCGGAGACCGAAGCCGCCAGCGGGGTTGGACGGATTGATGGCCGGCATGATCATGCACGGAATCGTTTCGCCCTTCGCCATCATCTGGATGAGAGCGGCGCCTCCGCCCTTGGCGAGCTCTTCGGTGCGCTTCTGAGCGGCGGCTGGGTCCGAGCAATCAGACGAGGACGGTTTCATGTCTGGACCAAGCTTGCCGTCGTTGCGCGAGAGGACCAGCGCGTAGACCGGCAGCTCCCGCGTTTCGGTGTGTGTCTTCAGCTTGAAGCGATCCGTCAGGAGCGTCTTCATCATCGGGATGAGGTCCTGCGTAGTTTTTGTGGATCCTTCAGGAGCCTTGGCGGTGATGTCGAACTTGCTCGACATCTGCCACGACGGACCGCCCACGAGTTGAAAATCCTGTACGCCATAGGCCATGCGGACGAGCAAGCGAAGTGGCATGTTCGTGACCGCGATCCCGCCTGCGCCCTGCGGCCTCATCGACGGTATTGAGCCGAGCACGCCGGACGAGGCGTTGGGGTCGCTGGGCTTGACCGACGCCACCTCGAAGGCCGGTGCCGCCGCCGGCGATTGTGATTGTGCGAACGCGCTCGCACCGGCGACCGCCAGGGCCACTCCCAGACACACGACAACGCGCTTCTTCATACGCTCAATTCTGCTTTCGCGCGGCAGTGAAGGTTCCACCGCCCAAGTCGCCCGCCGACAGCGTGCCCTTCATTGAGTCTTTGCTGTCCACCGAGCCCGTGTATTTCAATTCGATCGGTGTTCCCTGCACGTTCGCGGAGACGAGGAACTCGACCGCAGCGCCTTTGACCGTGCCGGTGAGGTCGGCTTGTCCCATCAGCTGCGACGAGTACTGCCCGGTGAGCTTCTCGCCTTCTTGCTTGAACGTCACCGTTGGATTGCTCTTGCCGGCGGCTGACTCGACGCTGAAGATCCAGACGCCGGTCACGTCTACTTTGTTCGCCTGACGCGCCAGCATCATGGAGCCGGCGCCGGAGATGAGGACCACCACAGCGAGTGCCGTCAACCGCCTGGACATCGTCGTCATTCAGAAATTATCGACCCTTTTTGCTCAGGAAACGAGATGGCAAAAACTGCGTACGTCTGAACTGTCAGAAGTTCCGAATCGCTGCGACTATCTGTGGTGAATGGAGGACCGTTACGCCGAGGTAGCGCGCACGTTTGGCGCGGCGCTCGAGCGGCTCGCCGCCGGCTACGAACGAGACCCGGACGCGCGTCGCGATCTGCTGCAGGACATTCACGTGGCGCTGTGGCGGAGTCTCGCGCGATGGGACCGCCGGTGCTCGTTGCGCACGTGGGTCTACCGAGTCGCGCACAACACGGCCATTTCGCGGATCGTGAGACCGCGCGCCGCGGCGCCGACGCTCGTGGCGATGGAAGACGATCTCGATTCCGTCGCTGACGCGATCGATCGTGAGGGCAGCTTCGATCGGCAGCGCGCGCTCGATCGACTCTACGCGTTGATTCATCGTCTGCGTCCCATCGATCGACAAGTGATGTTGCTCTACCTCGAGGAAGAGGACGCCGCATCGATCGCCGAGATCACAGGTCTCTCGGCCGCCAACGTCTCGACAAAAGTTCGCCGGATCAAACAGATCCTGGTCCGGCAGTTTCACGAGGGTAGTCATCATGGCTCATGAAGACGCGCCGGGTATCGGGCAGATGTGGCGGCAGCAGCCGCAGGCGGAACACAGAATGTCGATGGAGGAGATCCGGACAAAGGCGAAGGATCTCGACGCGAAAGTGAAGCAGTGGAACCAGGTGGGTGGACTCATGGTTGCGCTGTTGCTGGTCAAGAACGCGTGGGAGATCTGGGTGGACACCGATCTGCTCGAGCGCGGCGGCGATACGTTGATGTTTCTCGCGCTTGTCTATGTCATCTACCAGTTCGTTCGCTACGCGCGCGCCGAGACCTCGCCCGCCGCGCGGGGACAGGCCAGCTGCTCCGAGTACTACCGGGCGCGGCTGGTGCGCCAGCGCGATCTTTCGAGCGAGGGCTGGAAGTACATCCTGCCGTTCGTGCCCGGTGTGGCGCTCATCGTGTTCGGCCGCGCCATGCAAGGTCGTCCGGCAGGACAGGTCGCGCTCCTGATCGTCCTCGCGCTGTTACTGTTCGCCGCCGTGTTATGGGTCATCGCTCGACGGACCCGCACGCTCGAACAGGAGATCGCGGCCCTCGACCAGCGATGATCCTTTTTCACGTGCCACCCGTCTATGAAGACAGCAACGACCCGGCGGTCCCGCCATCATCGGCGTGGTGCCCCCGGGGCATGTTCTCTCCTGACAGGCCGACAGATGAATGTCCGTCGGGTCGCTGCGTCGCCTGAACCCTCGGAACCCTCGGAATCTCCGGAACCTTCGGAACCTTCCTACTCTCGGTTTCCGAGCCAACCTGTGACGCCGTTCCCTCGTCAAAGGGTCCGTTGGGATACATCGGTAACCGAGACCATGCGTCCGGCTGAAGCCGGACACTACCGACCATGAGCAAACCACCCGATCTCGTCCAGGGAACCCTGGACCTCCTGCTGCTGAAGATCCTGGCGCTCGAGCCGTTGCACGGCTGGGCCATTGCCCAGCGGCTCAAGCAAGTCTCCGGCGACGAGCTGCAGGTCAGCGATGGCTCCCTGTATCCCGCACTCCACAAACTCGAGCTCGCCGGATGGATCACCGCGGAGTGGAAGACGAGTGAGCTGGGGCGACGAGCCAAGTTCTATTCGCTGACCCGCGCCGGACGACGCTATCTCGATCAGGAGACGGCCCACTGGCAGCGATTGACGTCCGCCATCAGCCGGGTGCTCGCACTCGAGGAGAGTTAATGGTGCGTCCTTCGCGCGATACGACCGGCCGCTCCGTTGTCGCGGCCGGGACATTTACACTCGGAGGCTCGTTGTGAGTGGCACTCCTCGGGATATACGAACCACATGGCGTCGCTGGATCTACGCGATCCCTGCCCGGTTGAAAGCTATCTTCCGCACCCGGCGCGTGGAAGAAGACCTCGACGACGAGCTCGCGTTTCATGTGGCCATGCAAACGCGAGCGAACGCGCAGGAAGGCATGACCGAGGGCGAAGCCTACCGCCAGGCGCGTGTGGAGATCGGCGGCGTCGAGCAGGTCAAGGAGCGCTCGCGCGACGTCCGTCCGCTGCGCTGGGCGCGCGACGCGATGCAGGACGTCAGATACGGATTGCGCGGTCTGCGCAAGACGCCGCGCTTCACGATCGCCGCCGTCCTGACTGTCGTGCTCGGTGTCGGCGCCAACGCGACGATCTTCAGCGTCCTGAATCCGCTGCTCTTCAAGCCGCTCCCATATCCCGAGCCCGATCGCATCGTCAACGTCTTCCGCACGTCGCCGCAGTCCGATCGCTGGCCGCACTCGATGGCCAACTATCTGGATCATCGCGCCAGGAACACGGTCTTCGAGCACCTCGCGGCGCTCATGTGGGAGAACGCCAGCTTTGCCGATCCTGGACAGCCGGCCGAACGGCTCTTCGAGCTGCGCACCACGGGCAACTTCTTCGCGCTGTTCGGCGTTGCGCCGCTGATGGGGCGTGCCTTCACCGACGCCGACGATCACGACGGCGCCGAGCCGGTCGTGGTGCTGTCGTACGGATTCTGGCAGCGGCGATTCAACGGCGATCCAGGCATCGTCGGACGGTCGATGCGGCTCGACGGCCGCACTGCCACGGTCATCGGCGTCATGCCTCGGGACTTCGAGTATCCGCTCTTCTGGGGAAGCATCGATGTGTGGCGGCCGTTTGCCGCGTCGGCGGAACTGCGACAGAACCGCGGCAACAACTATCTTCGCGAGTTCGGTCGTCTCAAGCCTGGCGTCACTGCCGACCAGGCGGACGACGTGATGAAGGCCATCGGCAAACAAATCCTCGCCGAGAACACGACTCTCGATCAGCGTGAAAGCATGCGGATCGAGTCGCTCCACATCGTGAATCCCGCGATGCGACGCATCTCGATGTTCGCGTTCGGCCTGACCTTCCTCGTGTTGTTGATTGCGTGCGTGAACCTGGCCAACCTGCAACTGGCACGCACGGCGGCACGCGCGCGCGAGTTTGCGATCCGTGGCGCGATTGGCGGTGGCAAAGGCCGGTTGCTCCGACAGTCGCTGACCGACAGTCTCGTGTTATCGGTCATCGGCGGATCGATCGCGATTCCACTGTCGTTCTGGTGCACCCGGTTGATCGCCACCCAGCAGTTCGCCGATCTACCCGGTGTTCGCGTCACGCTGGAGCCGATCACACTCGCCTTTGCGTTTGTCTGCGCAGTGGTCACCGGTCTGATCTTCGGTGCCGTGCCTGCCTGGCTCGCGTCGCGCGCCGATCTCAACGACGTACTGAAGCAGAACCCGCAGAGCATGACGGCCGGTCGCGGACCGCAGCGCTTCCGTCAGGGACTCATCGTGGCGGAAATCGCCTTTGCGCTGATCATCCTTGCCGGCGCCGTGTCGCTCGTCCGTGGCCTGCAGCGGATCACGGCTGTCGATCCGGGCTGGCGCCCTGACGGAGTCCTCACCGCGCGGGTGAGTCTCGATGGCCCGAACTATTCGCGCCTCGAGACGCGTCGGGCGTTCTTCGAGACGCTGCGCGATCGCGTCGCGGAGCTTCCCGGGATGAGCCGCGTCGCCGTCGCGAGCTCCAGCGTGCCGACGATGCCATTCAACTCGAGCACGACGTTTCGTGTGGAGGGCCGCGAGGAACCGGTGCTTGCCTACAACGAGCGCGTCACCCCGCAGTATTTCGACACGCTCGGGATCCCGCTCCGCCGCGGCCGGCTGTTCACGGCCGACGATCGGGCCGGACGCACGCCGGTGATGGTCATCAACGAGACCATGGCTCGCACGCTGTTCCCCCATGACGATCCGATCGGCAAGCGCATCGGCTTTCGGGGAACAAACCCGAACTGGCGTGAGGTGGTCGGTGTGGTCGGCGACGTCACGTTCCCGTCGTTCGCGGCGTCCTTGAGCGTTGACACCGCATTCGAGGTCTATCAGCCGCTGGCGCAGACGGTGATCGGCGGCGCCAACATCCTGCTCCGCACGACGAGAGAGGCCGATGCCGTCGCATCGGATCTGCAACGTGTGGTTGCGACGCTCGATCGAGACGTCCCGGTCTACGGTCTCATCACGGGTCGAGCCGCCGAGGAGCGGCAGACGGCCAACCTGCGCTTGCTCGCGAACGTGCTCGGAGGCTTCGCGCTGCTCGGTCTCGTGCTCGCCGCGGTCGGGATCTTCGGCGTCGTCTCGTACTCGACCGCGCAACGCGCCGGCGAGTTGGGCATGCGCATGGCCTTGGGCGCGCGACAATCCGTGGTGTTGTGGCTGGTGCTCAGGCAGGGCGTCGCCCTCACGATGATTGGCTCGGGCGTCGGACTTGCCGGCGGGCTTGGACTGGGTCGAGTGCTGTCATCGGTCATGCCGAATCTTCCGGCGCCGGAGCTCTTGATCATGGTTGGCGCGTTCACTTTCATGGTGGCGGTCGCCCTTGCCGCGTTCTCAATCCCGGCGTGGAAAGCGTCCAAGACAAACCCGATGCTCGTGCTCCGCCACGAATAGCGAAACGGCTGCCTCTGACCGATACCTTAATCACGAGGTGTTCGCGACGTGCAAGACCGCGCAGAGGGTAGCCAAATGAAGAAATCCGTTCTCCTCCTCGGTGGGGCTGTGGTCGTGGCGGTGGCAGTCGCCACGCTGCTGACGTCGCGCGAAAGCGCGCGGCCGGACTCGAAGCAGACTGCGGAAGTGAAGACGACTCGGATCAACAAGGAATTCGACATCGCCGGCGGCGCCGTGCAGAGCGTGTCGTTTGAGGCGCCACGTGTGCCAGGCACGCTGTCGGGCAAGTGGCACTCGACGGGCAAGGGCGGCAACGACACGCTGTCAGGTTTCACACTGACTGACCCGAGCGATGCCGTGCTGGACTCGTCCTTCAAGCGGTCTTCGTCGGGCAGCTTCCAGGTGAAAGTCAACGCGGCCGGCCGGCACACCTTCGTGTTCGAGAACACCGGGCACAAGCAGGCGGCGCGCCACGTGATGTTGGACGCCGAGTTCAAGCCGGATTGAGATACGCGCACTGACTCGTCCGGCTGAAGCCGGACACTACTTCTTGAACTCGGTCTGCAATAGCTTCTCGAAGCGCTGAATATCCTCGTTGTTCTCGATGCATTCGTACTCACGAATGCGCTCGCCCGGCTTCAGCCTCAACGTGGCGTATTGCTTCCACGGTTTCGTCAACACCTCGGGATCTTCCATCGTCGCTTCGTAGATGATCGTGTCGTGCGTGTCGCGCGTGTAGCGCTCGGTCACGCGCAGCTTCTCGCTGTGGAACGTGCCGACGCCGACCAGCCAGGTGTTGGTGTTGAATCCCGTCACATCGACGACGAGCGTGTCGCCTTCCCAGTGGCCAATCGAGTCGCCGAGATAGGACGGCTCGATGTCGTCGGGGTGACCGCGGCCGTCGGTCGGGATGAAGCGGAACGCGTGGTGAACTTCGTAGAGGATCACCACGCGAGTCGGCTGCTGAATGATCTCGAAGGGCAGCGGCCGCACGGTGATGCGCGGCACGCCTGAGAGCAGACACCGCGCCATCGGGTCGTCAATGCCGCGCCGCGCGAGGTACTCCTGCCGCTTCTTCTCAGCCTCGGGTTTGTAGGGCGGAGGCTCCGGCGGCGGAAGCGGCTTGCGCCCAGCGGCCGCGTCGTACTGCTTCATCGCCTCGAGCTCGGCTTCGCCAAACAGCAGCGCGAAGCCGCCGCCGACCCATACGCCAGAGAGATCCGGCTTGCCATCGGCAGTACGTGGAACCGGCTTCAATGCCGGCTTCTGCTGTGCGATGGCGGGCGCGGCGAGCAACACGGCGACGCCGATCGCGGCGAGCGATGCGAGGAGACGATTCACGGCATCCGCTCCTTGATGACTATTGACCGCCGGTGCCGGCCGGCGGGCCGCAGTTCAGCTTCTTGCCGTCGGCGAACGTGACATCGCGTCCGGCGGCCTGCGTCGGGTTGACGCGCGCGCGCCAGCCGAAGACCTTCACGGTGTCGCCGACCTTCATCGTGACGTCCTTCCTCCAGCCTTGCCGAACCAGCATGTTCGGCGGATACCCCTCGATCTTCCACTGCGCGACGGCGCCCTTGTCGTCCTTCACATCCACGTAGAAGTACATGTGCGGATTCAGCCAGTCGATCTTGGCGACCTTGCCAGAGATGGTGACCGGCTTCTCTCCGTCGTACTCAGCGGCAAACGAGTGATGGGCGGACAGCGAGGCTGTCCCGACGAGGAGGCCGAAGGCAAGTGCGCACGCAACCTTCATAGGTGTAGCCCTCGTGACGTAACGAGACGGCATTGTAACCCGCGCGTGCGCGGCGTCTAGCGCGCGATCTTGATGTTCCAGTCGAAAGGGACCGCCGCGGGCAGGTAGCAGACTCTCTCGTCACAGGCCTGATAGGTGAGCTGTCCCTTGATCGTCAGGCGCGATCGCGTGCCGAGGGCGGCCTGCTGGGCTGTTGTGCCGCCGGCGGTCACGTCCAACATCAGCCGGAACGGCCGTTCGTAAACGAGGACGTTCTCGTTGAGCGGTTTGAAGAGGTACGGGGTTGGCGGAGGATAGATCGTCTCGTGCACGTGCAGCGCCGGGTTCGACTCGAGCGCAATGGCGACGGCGCGGTACTTCGTGCCCGGGGCGTAGACGTGCATGCCGGTCTTCGGCGTGACATCGAAGACCAGAGACATCCTGGTTCCAGCCGTGACGATGTCAGGCGTGAGTGTGGCGGTGACGGCGAGATGACGGGTGGCTTTCGACAGCACGCGCCCGGCGGCGGCGCCGGGCCACACGCCTGACGCCGCGACGAGCAGTGCGATCGAGCAGGCGAGTGAGCGGATGATCAACCCTTCGAGAGTGCCTGTTGCACCTGGCGCTCGATGTCCTTCTCGTCGCCGGGCTTGTAGCCAGCGTGCTTCCAGAGCACCTTGCCCTTTGCGTCGAGCAGGACGTGCGTCGGCGTCATGCGCAGGTCGTAGTCTTCGGCGACCGATCGGGAGCCGAGCAGGATCGTCGCCGTGTAGCCGTGGCTCGCGCGCCAGTCGGCGATGAGGCGCTGCTCGTCAGGCAGCACATTGATCCACACCATCGCCAGACCGCGGTCCTTGTTGGCATCGTAGATCTTCTGCACCAGCGGGAACGCGGCATTGCAGTACTGACACGTGGGGAAGAAGAAGGCGACCAGGGTCGCCTTGCTCCCGAGCACTTGCTGGAGCGATCGCTCGTCGCCCTCGAGCGTCTTCAGCTTGAATGACTTGAAGTTCTCGGCCAGGGCGGCGCGCGGCGCCAGTGCGATCGACAGTGCGAGAAGCACAGCGACTGTCCGGCTGAAGCCGGACACTACGTTCTTCATTTCTCAGTCCTGCTCTTCTCGCGCGCCCGGGAACGGACGCGTCGCCGGCTGATCGGTTACCGTCGGCGCTTTCGACGCGCGGCCCAGCCGCATCGAATACGTCGCGATCGCCACGTATTCCGGGAACGTCGAATCGCCGCGGGTCGCGGTGTTCGGATTGCGGAAACGGTTGAAGTAGTAGCCGATCGGCATGTTGAACGACACCGCGTGACGGCCGCTCATCACCGTAACGCCCGGCTCCCAATACATCTCGACGCCCGGACGCCGGAAACCGTCGGAACGGCCGATCAGATCGTAGCGCGGCACGCCTTCCATGCGCCACGCGATTGTCGCCGCGATGCGCCGCGTGACTGCCACCGACGTGCCGGCGCGGAAGATGAACTGATCCGAGACGGTGTTGATGTTGCTTGGGGTGGTGTTGGTGACCAGATTGCCGCGTGAGGGCGCGCCGGTGTTGCGCGGATTCATCAGCCACGTGCCCGAGCCGAACGTCGTGAAGCGGCCCATCATCTTGTAGGCCTGCAGGTCGGAGATCAGGCCCCAGCCGCCGTCGCCGGGATTCACCGAGATGTCCACGTAGCGCTCGAAATTGTTGTTGCCGTTGTTGTCGGGGAACACATCGGTAGAACTGTTGTCGCCAGTCGGGAGCTTCACGCCGCCGCCGAGACTGACATTCCACGAGCGATGCGACGACGGGCTGAGCAGCGAGACACGGGCCAGCGTAGTGATGTCGCCAATGCCGCGCGCGTTCTCGTTGGCCCGAGCCGCTGGTCCGCCGGCCCGCGGCGAGGGGATGCCCCACGACGCCTCGACGAACGGGATGCCGGCATTGAGGCTGATCCGCGGCGACAACTGATACGAGACCGTCGTCGTGATCGAGTTCTGCCGGTTCACGACGTAGGTCTGTTCCGTTTCGCGCTGCAGCTGCCGCTCGGTGCCGTTGTAGTGGATGTCGGCGGTCGAATTGCGGCCGGTAATGGTCACGTTCCAGGTGCCGACCTCCTGGTCGAGCGTCCCGGTCGTGCCGAACATGGGTGAGGTCTGTCGCAGCAGGATGCAGCCCTGTGCGAAGGCATCGGAGGTGGTCATCACCAGCGCAAGGGCGCCGATTGCGGGGAGCAGGCAACGTCGAATTCGCACCGGCAGAGTCTATGGATGGGCCGAGCCCCTCTCAATAGCGGGAACGTACTAATGTGAACGGAAGAGGCGGAGGAAACGAGGAAAGGCGGAAGGGAGAGAACGGATTACAAGGAGGAACGGAGAAACGGAGGAAAATAGGGCGAACGCGGCAATCCTCGATTCAAACAGCTTTACCTTCCTCTCGTCAGCGAGTTAGCTCAGAAGTGTGCGCCCTTTTGGTGGAGCGTTGCCGCTCCCACGGACCCGCTCGCGCGAATTCTGCACAACGGGACGATCTGCCCTCGCGCCGTTCGACCTTCCAGAAGTGTGCGTTGGAGCATCTGAGCGCAATCCCAAGACGCACCATCATCCGGTTCAATGGCCTCCTCGGCGAGCGCAGAAGTCCGAAGTCGTGATGTACGGTGGATGATGGACCAATCGAACGTCTCGAGCTGATTGGCTTCATCTACGAGTTCCCGTTGCAAGAAGCTGCGTTGGCACGACACGCCGATGTTTAATGCTCGAAGACGGGAGCCTATGCTCGTCTCGTCCAGTCATCGACCTGATTCGTCCGCAGTTCATGCGTACTTCGTCGATGACGAGCGTGCAGGAAGTGCAACTCATGCCACAACGCTCTCGGCCACTCGAGCGGTTCTGTGACGGCCCGCATGTTGCTCCATCTGCGAGCCATGCTGATTGAAACTTCTGTTAACAGAATCACGCACGAAGTCCTGTCGGCAGCTATCGAAGTGCACCGAATCCTCGGCCCCGGCTTGTTCGAGCGGGTGTATGAACCGTGTTTTCACTACGAGCTTGGCGTCCGGAAGCTGCAATTCGAAACACAGCGCGTGGTTCCGACCCTCTACAAGGGAATGCATTTCGGCCCGACGTACCGCGTCGACTTGATAGTGGAAGGCTCGATCATTGTAGAAACGAAGTGTGTCGCGACCTTGTTGCCGGTGCATAGTGCGCAGGTGCTCACGTACATGAAACTGACCAACTGTCGCTTTGGCTTGTTGATCAACTTCAACGTTGCCAAGTTGATGGACGGCGTGAAGCGATTGGTGCTACCAGGTCACGAATGGACCAGAGGTCTGCGCCGGGAAGCGAAAGAAGAAACCGGGGCCGGAGATCCGTGAAAAAGATCCTCCGTTCCTCCGTTTCTCCGTGTCGATTCCCTCCGTTCCCTCCGCTGCCTCCGTTTCCTCACGCGCCGAACTGCCGCAAATGGTGATCGAGATGCTTGTACTGCGTCTCACCCCACTGCGCGCCAGACAAGCGTCCGAAGAAGGTATGGACATGGCCGTCGCAACCGTGTTCTCCCTGTGACTGGAGCTCCTGCATCACGGCGAGCAGGCGGTTCTTCACCGCGGCGAAGTCGGGCTCGTCCTGGATCACGAAGTCGCGGCCGGTCGGCGCGTTCTTCCCGAACGGCTTCTCGCCGAGGAAAGTCCTGCGGAACGTCCAGCTAAAGAGCTTGCCCGGCCAAATCTGTTTCTGGGGACCTTTACCGCATGCCATCTCCAGCACGCGCGCCGTGTGCTCGAGCATCTGCGCCGGCGTCATCTTTCCCCATTGCCTGGGTGCAGACGGTTGAAGCGCCTGCACCCGATTGACCGCGTGCTCGAACACTCCCGGATCGAACAATGATTTCACGCTCCGTCCTCCTCAGACATCCACGACAATTACCGACGTTTGTACCTCAATTTCACTGTCGTCTCCTGATCTACCACAAGCGGCTTGACGAACTGATGGGAGGTCCCCGCTCGCGGGATGTCGATACGTACCGGGAGCACGCCGGTCGTGCGGCGTTGGAGTTCGACGACGTTTTGCGACGGCGGAACGATCGGCGCTGGTTCGGAGCGCGGTCTGCGCGGTTCATCCGAGTCCCTGATGACGACCTGTCTGGTCGCGTTCATGGTGTCCACAACCGGTGCCTCAGCGGTCACTGTGATCGTTTCCGTCACGCCGCCGACGCGCATCTCGATGGTCAGCTGGCGCGGTCGGCGATCGAACTCGAGTTCGTGCGTCGCGGTTGTGAACCCAGTCAACGTGGCCCTCACCGTCAAGTGACCGGCAGGCAGATTCGTGAACGTGAAACGCCCGTTCTCGTCGCTGGTGGCTGTTCTGGTTCGTTCGCTGAATGCTGGCGAACTCACGTCGATCGTCACGCCCGGCAGCACCGCACCGGAGGAATCCCGGACGATGCCAAGGATCTGGCCGGCCGTACCCACGTCTACGCTCTGCTCGCTAATGCGGCCCGGAGGCCCCGCGGAACTACGGCTTCCCTCGTTGACGCGCATCATGCTCGTCTCGATGGCGTTCCCGCCGATCGGCTTCATCGAGTAGCGCTCCGGCGCGAAGAGCTCCCATTCGACGATGCTGACTGGCATGTCCATACGCGGCAACGTCATCTCGATGTCACCTTTCTTGTCGAAGGGCGTACCGGCATGGAGATAGACGAAGGACACCTGGTATGGGCCGCTGGGGCGGAATCCCTGACGCAGCAGCGGCACACGCGTGCCGTCGGTGCCGAGCACAGGCTTGGCCGGCTGTCCGGCGACGTCCACCGAGACCATCGTCGCGCCCTGCGGCAGCGACACTTTGAGGAACGGCTGCGCGCGATTCTGCACCGTGAGGATCACTTCGGTCAGCGCCCGTCCTTCACTGGTCACGAGCGTGGTGGCGACCGCGCGATCGGCGACAGCCGCCAGCACGCCGGCGTCGGCGAACCGCTTCACGCCGAAGGCCAGCGATGGATCGGCGCCGGCCGCGCGCTGATACCGGAATGCCGAGAGCAGTGGCAGACGCGCCAGCGACTGCAGCGCACGATTCAGCTCGCGCACGTCGATGCGGTGCATCGGCTCGCGCTCGGCTGTCTCGAGCTCCAGTGTGCCGACGCCCTCGATGGCCACTTCGCCACGCTCGCGCTGCACGTCGCGCACGGCGACGAAGCCGGTGTCAAAGCTGAAGGATCCATCGTCGTGCGGCCGCTCGAGACTGATCAGGAACTGATGGCTGCGGGCCGCGGGATTGGCAACGGTCAGCGTGACGCTGCCATCGCTCGGTTCGCTGTTCTCGAGCGAGCTGCCGGAGACGCCGGTCAACTCATAGCCCGTGGGCAGCCGTACGCTGAGCGTTCGTAACTCACCCTGCAGCACCGTGAGATCGATCAGCGCCACCATTCGCACATCGGAGTCGCCGAGCGTGACGAGCGTCATCACCTCCGACAACGTACGTAGCTCGCGCGCGGCGGCCGTCGGCGCGCTGTCGCGCATGGACCACGACACTTCGACCGACGAACCGGGATCGAGTGTGGCCTCGACAATCGTCCGGCCATCGACGGCGGTGCGACGCGTGACCAGTCCGGACGACAGACGCACGTCAGCTTGATCGCCGGGTACATCGAACGTCGCGCGCGCCGTACCGGACTTCGGCACCGGCAGCACGAATGCGGCGCGGCCCGGCCGGAAGGTGAGCGGCGCGCCCCACTCGAGCGTCAGCGCGAACGGACCGGGTCCGGGGACGAGCGCGGTGTGCGCGGCGCCGTCGGCGACGAGCGGCAGCGGGCGTCCGCCCGCCGACGCATCGATCAACGTCGCGCCAGAGATGAGGCTGACGCGGCTGAGGCCGCCGCGCAGCGCGTCGCCCGTGATGGAGAACACACCGCGCGCCGTGTCGCGATCGACGCGCACGCGAAGGTCCGCGCTGGCGAGCACGGCGGCGACTGGCGCAGCGTTCGGGGTTTGTGTGGGTCGATTGGCGAGATCGATCAGCCGGTTGTATTCGGCCAGGGTGAGTGTCACCGCTCTCGGGGTTTCATTGGGACGCGGCGGCTGCTGCGCGGACGCCGCATGCGCGGCGGTCAACACGATCGCGGCCAGGATCATCGTTTTGGTTGTCATGGTTATCTCCGTCGGAACGCGAGCTCGATCGAGGGCGCGTTCGATTCCGCCGTGAGCTCGGACGCCAGGAACACGGATGGCCCGAACTGTGGGAACGTCACATGAACTGGAAGCGCGCCGACGACGGTGCGGCCGCCGGCTTCGTTCCTGAACCGATCGACGAGCGCCTGAAGCTTGTTGCTGTCCTGTGACTCGCGGGCTGCCGTGCCCGCCTGCACCGCCGAGACAGGGGCACCGCTCGGGAATCGCAGCGCCGCTGCGAACGGACCGGGATCGTCTTCCATGCGGAACGTGCCCGGCCTCAATGACACGCGGAAGCGCGGTGAGTGATGGAGCTCGACGCCGGTGCGCGACACTGGCAGGTCGAGGGCTGGCAGCTCCAGCTGCGCGATGCCCTTCTCGGTCCACTCAGGAATCCGCTGCAGATACACCATCTCGACGACGAAGGTCGGTGCTTCTTCGCCGGCGCGTCCCTTCTCGAGAGGGAGCAGCACGGCACCGCGTTCAGCGACGCCCGGTCGAATCGGCCGGCCGCTGATTTTCGCGCTCCACACCGTGGCGGCCTCGGGCATCGTCACCTTCAGAAAACTGCGCTGGTTGTTGCGCACGGCGAACCGCGCTTCGACGAGCATGCTGCCGTCTTCAGCGGCGAGCGCGCGATAGCGCGCTTCCTCGACATTGGCAATCAGCACGGCCTGTGGGATGAAGCGGACCACGGTGACCGCCAGCGATCGCGTCTCGCTCCCCGCGAGTGGCCGCAGCCGAAACGCGATCATCGACGGCGACTCGCGTCCGGCGACGATCTCGCCAAGCTCGGACGGATCGGTAGGCTCGAGGCCGCGCGTCGCGCGTTCGGCGACTTCTCCCGCGCCGACGACGTCCACGGCGACGCCGCCGCTTTCTCGCTCGGCGGCCGGCACGCGTAGGAGTGGTACCGGCACAACGCCGTCGCGCGGTGTGCGCATGTCGCCCTGCACGACGAACGACGTCTCGCTGCTCACCGGATCCAGCAGGCGCACGCGCAGCTGTCCGTTGCTGACCGTCCATTCGCCAACGGTCGCCCCGTTCACCTGGTTGACGGCCATGCCTTGCGGAATCGCCAGCACGACTTCGCGCGCCAGTCCCTGCAGGACCTCGACGCGTACGGCAGTCGCAATCTGCGAGACGTCCTCGCCGAGGCCGATCATCGAGGTGATACGCGCGCGTGTGCGCAGCGGTTGTTCGGCGCGCCGATCGTCGGCCTTGCGCTTCCACGAAAGCGTCAGCGGCTGGTTCGGCCGGCCAAACGACGTCCACCGGCTCTCGCCCGGCGACTCGGCGCGATCGGCGACGAACCCGCCCGAGACTGATAAATCGATGCCGCTCCGCGGCAGCGTGAGGACAGCGCGAGAGATCGGCGCTGCCGACGCGGGAAGCGCAATCGACTCGCTGCCGGCTGATGCCGTCAGCGGCAGCGCGATGTCGAGCGTCAACACGACGCGCCCGATGCGTGACAGCAGCACATGCGGCGGCGGTCCTTCGACGAGCGACACCGGCTGCCCATCGAGTCTCGCGTCGCGCACCATCAGACCAGCGGGAATCTGCACGCGCGTCCAGCCGTCGCGCATCACGTCAATCGTGATGAGCGCGCGGCCGGCAACGGCGTCGTTCTCGATGTGCAGGTCGTAATCGATGCGGGTGAGGGTGGCGTCAACGGGTGGCGGTGAAGGCTGGGGCGGTTGAGGGTTGGCGCGTTCGCGCAGCGCCTTGTATTCATCCACTGGCAGCACGACCCAGCCATCTGATGTGGCCGGCGTCTGTGCCATCGTGTGCGCCGGGACACATAACGCGCACACACCTATCGCGATCACGAGCAGCGCTCGAGTCATAGCATCCTCGTTTCTCCACTACTCCTGGTAAGACTCCCCCGCAAAGCAAACGGCTGACCTGCACCGTGAGCGGGGCGTCATCGGGAATTGGGCCTGATTACGGGCGATCGCAAATGCGTGATCCACACCGCTGGAACCGGGTTCAAAAACGTGGAATCGCTGTGACGCTTCGAGCATAGAATCGTCCTCATGACTAGAACGTTCGCGCTCTCAGTCCTTGCAGCCATCGCGGTGGTGGCGACACTTCCCGCGCAACAGGCCATGTCTTTCTACGATCTGAAAACCACGACCCTCGACGGCAAGCCAGCCGACCTCGCGCAGTACAAAGGAAAGGTGAGCCTGGTCGTGAACGTGGCGAGTAAGTGCGGGTACACGCCGCAGTACGAAGGTCTCGAGAAGCTGCAGCGCGAGATGAAGGCCAAGGGGTTCAACGTCCTTGGCTTCCCGAGCAACGATTTCGGTGGTCAGGAGCCGGGCACGGCTCAGGAGATTGCCACGTTCTGCAAGCTCACCTACGACGTCACGTTCCCGATGTTCGAGAAAGTCGTGACCAGGAAAGGTACGGCTCAGTCGCCGATTTACACGTTCCTGGGCAATTCAGGGAAGCTGCCTGCGTGGAACTTCAGCAAATACGTCGTGGACAAGCAGGGCAGGATTGTTGCTTTCTTCGAAAGCAGCGTCACGCCTGAAGACCCGGCGCTGCGTGCCGCAATTGCCAAGGCGCTGGCGTCGAGCTAACCCATGCATGAGAAGCGGTCACTGAACGTGCAAGCCCGGCTGGCGGAGGCGTACGCCTGGCTGAGGGCTCTCGATCGCGCGAAGCTGCAGGCGCTGTATCGCGCGAAACGCCGCGTCTCGTACGCGCTCGCCGTGGCGATGCTCATGGCCATCAGCGCAACCGTCTGGTTCGTGGTGAGCGTCATGCGCGATGTCCCCGACAAGGACGCGCTGCGCGGCATCAGCACGATGGCCCAGGCGACGACGCTGCTCGACGCCAAGAATCAACACGCGTTCACGATCTTCCGCGAGCAGCGCATTGACGTGCCGCTCTCCGGCGTCTCTCGCAACCTGGTGCAGGCCATCCTCGCCATCGAAGATCAGCGCTTTTACGATCACCGAGGCATCGACGTCGTCCGCGTGGCAGGCGCGGCGATGAACAACGTGCTGGAAGGCCGTCTGGCGCAGGGCGGCAGCACGCTGACGCAGCAGTTGGCGCGACAGAGTTTCCTCACGCCTGACAAGACGCTTCGACGCAAGGTCACCGAGATCTTCGTCGCGGCGCGTCTCGAGCGCCAGTTCACCAAGGACGAGATCCTTGCGATGTATCTGAACAAGGTGTACTTCGGCGACGGGCTCTACGGCGTCGAGGCTGCCTCACTCGGCTACTTCGGCAAGCACGCGGCGGACGTGTCGGTGGCCGAGGCCGCGCTCCTCGCCGGGCTTGTGAAGGCGCCCTCGTCATATGCGCCGACGGTCAGCATGGATCGGGCGAAAGCGCGCCGCAATCTCGTGCTGCAAGCGATGCGCGACGAGAAGATGATCGACCGCCCGACCTACGATGCCGCCGCGCGCGAGCCGATCGTGCTCGACGATGCGCTACGGCGCGGTGAGGCCTACGGTCAGTACTTCAAAGAAGAGGTACGTCGCTTCCTGGTGCAGCGCTTCGGCTGGGAGCGCGTCTATCAGGGTGGACTGAAGGTCTACACGACGGTCGATCTCGACATGCAGAAAGCCGCGGAAGCCGAGGTCACCCGTGCGATTGCCGAGATTGAGAAGCGCCAGGGCGCGCGCAAGACCGACGGCACAGACGCGCTCCAGGCCGCGTTGGTTGCGATGGATCCGCATAGCGGCGAAGTGCGCGCCATGGTTGGCGGCCGCGATTTCGAACAGAGCTCGTTCAACCGCGCCACGCAGGCCAAGCGTCAGCCCGGCTCGGCCTTCAAGCCGTTTGTCTACGCCGCGGCGCTCGAGCGCGGCTTCTCGCCGGCCACGCTGATCGAAAACCTCGATGCGCCGATCATGACGCTGCAGGGCGCGTGGGTGCCGGAGGACGAGCATCTCGACAGCCCGTCGATCACGATGCGGATGGCGCTGCGGACGTCGAGCAATCGCGCGGCGGTGCAGATGCTCGATCAGGTCGGCATTCCGATCACCGTGCAGTACGCCGAGCGCATGGGCGTCGGCTCAGTGCCGAGCGTGCCATCGCTGGCGCTGGGATCGGGTGAGGTGACTCTTCTCTCGATGACGTCGGCATTTTCCACGTTCGCCAACGATGGTCTGGTGCCGACTCCGATACTGGTCCGCAAGGTCGAGGGAAACGACGGTGAGGTGCTGTATCTCAACGATCAGGTGCAGGAGCGCGCGATCACCGAGACGACCGCGTTTCAGATGTCGGAGATGCTCGCCGACGTTGTGAACTCCGGCACGGCATGGCCGGCGCGGCGCGAGGGATTCATGCTCCCTGCCGCAGGCAAGACCGGGACGACCAACGACTATCACGACGCGTGGTTCATCGGCTTCACGCCGCATCTGACCACCGGCGTCTGGGTCGGCTACGACCAGCCGCGGACGATCATCGGCCGCGGCTATGCCGCCGAACTTGCCGTGCCGATGTGGGCGCGGTTCATGAAGGAAGCGACGCGCAACGACAAGCCGGACTGGTTCGCCCGCCCGCGCGGCATGACGACGGCTCGCATCTGCCGCCTCAGTGGCAAGCTGGCGACCGACTCATGTCACGACGATCAGAAATCGCTGGCCTACTACGAGAACTTCGTCGCCGGCACCGAGCCGACCGAGACGTGCCCGATTCACAATCCGGTGCTCGCCAAGCCATTCCGCGCGCTCGCCGCCCTCTTTGCGCCGAAGTCCGCTGGTGGCGCGCACGCTCCGGCTCCGGCGCCCCCGCAGCAGTCCGCGGTCACCGAAGCGCCGCCGCCGCCGAGGGTCGAGGCGAAGCCAGAGCCGAAGAAGAAGGGCTTCTGGTCGCGCGTTTTTGGTGTGGGCAAAGACGAGAAAGATAAGAAGAACGACCGCAAGCGGGAATAGGACGGACCACGGACCAAGGACCAAGGACCAAGGACCAAGGACCACAACTACCCGAGCAGCGTGTAGGTGAAGCGGCCTCGCAGCCAGCTCTCACCGCTCGCATCGTCGTGACGGCTGTCGATCGTTTCGTTCAACACGTGCGCGTAGCGTCCCGATAGACGCGAGACCTCCTGTTCGATGCGCCGGTTGGTCTCATCCATCAGATCCCTGTAGCACTCATTCCACAACTCATCGCGATGTGCCAGCGTGTACGGAACGCGACGGCTCGTGGCCTCGATGACGTGCTCGCCGAGCACGTTGCCATCGAGAGGCGGCAGCTCGCGATGCCAGTAAACGACGACCGGATATTCGGTGGTCATGCCGGAGACCAGAGCAACCCCGGTACCCCCTGCCATCAATCCTTTTTCGAACGTTTTCCTGAGGTCTCATGTTGAAGCCGCGGATTACTTCGCGCCCCCCCGGTAATGTTCCCCAGGCCACTTGTCACGTTTTGAACAGCGTTTAGGCTATTGAACGTTGTTCAATTAGTGGGAAACAATAGGAAAAATGCGCCGAGAAGAACGACAGCAACACGCGCGTGAGCTCACACGTCGCGCCATTCTTGATGCCGCCCTCGAACTCTTCATTGCCGATGGCTACCCCCAGGTCTCCATTCGCAACATCGCCGCGAAGGTCGAATACAGTCCCGGCGCGATCTACAGCTACTTCCCGTCGAAGGACGAGATCTTCTTCGCCCTCGCCGAGGAAGGGTTCCGCGCGATCGGCGAGCGGCAGTTCGCCGGCACGCCGAGCGACGACCCGCTCGACGATGTGCGTACCGTCGTCTGGCGGCTCTACGAGTTCAGCAAAGACCAGCCGCGCTACTTCGCGCTGGTGTTCCTCGATCGTCACGTGCCACGTGTGAGCAAGGAGTACGAGCGCTTCTCGTTCATCTCCGCCATGCGTGGCCGCGCGCTGGCGCAGGTGGAGCGCTGCATCGCCGGCGGCATCTTTCCCGCGGCCACGGATCCGGAGACCGCGCTGCGCCTGCTGTTTGCGCCGGTCATCGGCATTGCCGCCTTGCGTGTGTCGAACCGCATGCAGCCCGACGTCGATGCGGACGCGCTGGCGAGCGCCGCAATCGAGACGACGATCGCTGGAATCCGGGCTGGTGCACCCGCGAAGGCGCGGCGCGTTCCTGCTGCGATTGCGCAAACCGTTGCTGCGCTCGTGCTCGTAGCCGGCCTCACGTCGGCGTGCGGCACCGCAAAGGGCGAGTCAGGGTCGAAGGATGTCGCGCCGGCGGCGGCGAGGGTCTCCGTGGCGGCGGCGACGGAGCAGCCGATCACACGATTCCTGAAAGTGACCGGCACGCTGGCAGCGCAGGAACAGGCGGAAGTCGCGGCCGAGATTCAAGGTCGTGTGATCGCGACGCCGGTCGAGCCCGGCACGCGCGTCGCCAACGGCGCCGATCTGATACGCATTTCACCAGCCGAAGCGCAGGCGCAGGCGGAAGAAGCCGAAGCCAATGCCGCGCAGCTCGAAGGACGCCTTGGACTCAGTGGCGGCACCGAACTCGTCATCGATCGTGTGCCGGAGGTGGCCAACGCCCGTGCCCAGCTCACGCTCGCGCAAGGGGACTTCGATCGCGCGAAGATGCTGTTCGAGAAGAAGCTCCTGTCGCAGGCCGATTTTGATCAGAAGAGCGCGCAGGCAGAAGTGGCGCGGCGTCAGTTCGAGATCGCCAGAAACGGCGCGATGCAGCAGTATCAGGCGCTGCTCGCTGCGCGAGCCCGCGTGACGCTGGCGAAGAAGGCACTGGCCGACACGGTGGTCCGGTCGCCGTTTGCCGGCGTGGTCGGCGAGCGGCTCGTCTCGGTTGGCGACTACGTGGCGCGCGGAACGAAAGTCGCTTCGGTTCTGCGCACCAACCCGCTGCGCGTCCAGCTCACCGTGCCCGAGCAGTACAGCGCTGAAGTTGCCGTCGGCCGATCGGTGTCGTTCGAGGTGGATGCCTCTCCCGGAAAGAAGTTCACCGGACAGGTGCGCTATGTGTCGCCGGCGCTTGAGGCCAACTCGCGCACGCTGGCCGTCGAGGCAGTGGTGCCGAACGATACTGGTGCGCTGAAGCCCGGCTCGTTCGCCACCGCGCTGATCGAACAGGCCAATCGCAGTCCCGGCATCTTGACGCCCGCGGCGGCCGTGCGAACCGTTGCTGGCACGTCGCGCGTGTTTGTCGTGTCCGGCGACAAGGTTGAAGAGCGCATCGTGACTGTCGGTCAACCGATCGGTGATCTCATCGAGATTACGAGCGGTCTGAAGGCAGGCGAAAAGGTCGCCACGAGCAACGTCTCGACGCTAGCCGACGGCGTTCGCGTCTCAGTAGGGCCGGTCCTTTCGGACCGGCCGAAGTAGGTGCGTCATGCAGTGGCTTGCTGAACTCTGCGTCCGTCGCCCGGTTTTCGCATCCGTCCTGATCCTCTCGCTGGTCGTTGTTGGCGCGTTCGCCTTCGGCCAGCTGGGTGTTGATCGACTCCCACAGGTCGATTTCCCGACCGTGACCGTGACCACGCGTCTGCCCGGCGCCGCGCCCGAGCAGGTCGAGAGTGAAGTCACCGACAAGGTCGAGGAAGCGGTCAACACGATCAGCGGGATCGATCAGCTCAGCTCCAATTCCGCTGAAGGCATCTCGCAGGTGATCGTCACCTTCCGGCTGGAGAAGAACGCCGACGTTGCCGCGCAGGAAGTGCGCGACCGCATCAACCGGATCCTGCCGCAGCTGCCGCGAACGATCCTGCAGCCAACGATTGAGAAGCAGGATCCCGACGCTGCGCCGGTTCTCACGATTGCCGTGACGGCGAACAAACCGATTCGCGACGTCACCGAGTACACCGACAAGGTCCTGCGGCGTCGCCTCGAGAGCGCCGATGGCGTTGGTCAGGTGCTGGTGCTTGGCGGCCGCAAACGCCAGGTCAACGTCTGGGTGGATGCCGATCGACTGCGTGCCTACAACCTGACCGTGAACGACATCTCGCGGACGCTGCAGTCGCAGAACGCCGATATCCCCGGCGGGCGCATCGACGCCGGTGCGCAGTCGGTCACGATGCGGACGCGGGGCCGTGTCGAGCGGCCGGAGGAGTTCGGCGACCTGGTGGTGCGGCAGGTCGATGGTCGTCCGGTCCAAGTCGCAGACGTCGCGCGAGTGGACGACGGCGTCGCCGAGGCGACCACGCTCGCCAGCATCGACGGCAATCCAACGGTGCTCCTCCAGGTGCGCAAGCAGTCCGGCACCAACACGGTCGAAGTCGTCAACAACGTCAAGGAACGTCTGGACGATGTGCGCCAGGCGCTGCCGCCCGGTTACGAGCTGCGCATCGTTCGCGATGGGGCGGAGTTCATCGAGGCATCGATTCGCAGCGTCGAAGAGCACCTGGTTGTTGGCTCGATCCTGGCCGCCTTCGTCGTGCTGGTATTTCTCGGCAACCTGCGTTCGACCATCATCGCCGCGATCTCGATCCCGACGTCGATCGTCGCCACCTTCGCGCTGCTCTGGTACATGAACTTCACGCTCAACATGCTGACGATGCTCGCCCTGACCCTCTCGGTCGGCATCGTCATTGACGATGCGATCGTCGTCCTCGAGAACATCTACCGGTTCATCGAAGAGAAAGGCATGCCGCCGATTCAGGCAGCCATCGAAGGCACCCGGGAAATCGGCCTCGCCGTGCTGGCAACGACGATGTCGCTGGTGGCGATTTTTGCGCCGGTCGGCTTCATGAGCGGCATGGTTGGCCGCTTCATGCGCAGCTTCGGTCTGACCATGGCCTTCGCGGTGATGGTGTCGCTGCTCGTCGCTTTTACGCTGATTCCGACGATGAGCGGCCGGTGGCTGAAGGTGAAGCCGCGGACCGAGGACGAGGACCATCACGTTCACGACTCCAAGCACTCGAAAGTCTTCGGGCCGATCGACCGCATCTACACGCGGATGCTCGAGTGGTCGATGTCGCACCGCGGGCTGGTCGCCGCGCTGGCGGTCATGGTCCTGCTTTCGAGCGTGCCGATGTTCCGCATCGTGAACATCAACTTCACGCCGCAGGACGATCAATCGGAGTTCGACGTCAGTCTGCGCGCGCCAGAAGGGACGAGCCTCGAGGCGACTGAAGTGATGGCCAACCGGGTCTCGGCCGCCATCCGCCAGGTCCCCGAAGTGGTCTACACGATGATCACCGTCGCGGGCGATTCAGCGGGCACGCTGAATACGGCGTCGGTGTATGTGCGGCTGAAACCGATCGACGAGCGCTCGCGCGATCAATTCGCCATCATGGATCTGATTCGCAGTGAGGTCCTGCCCAAGGCCACCAGTCCTGGTGTGAAGACGTCGCTGCAGGCGCCGGGTATCGGCGGAGGTGGCGGCGGCGGAGGCCAGGGTGGGCAGGGCGACGTGACGTTCGTGATGCAGGGCCCCGACCTCCGCACGCTCGAGCGCGCGAGCAACGCGCTGGCCGAGAAAGCGCGAACGATCCCGGGTCTCGTGGACGTTGACACGTCGCTGCGCGTCGGCAAGCCGGAGATGTCGGTGCGCCTGGATCGTCCCAAGGCGGCAGACCTCGGCGTGCAGATCTCCGATGCCGCCGATGCGCTTCGGTTGCTTGTCGGTGGAGACTCGGTCACGACCTACAACGAGGCCGGTGAGCAGTACGAGGTTCATCTCCGCGCGGAAGAGCAGGACCGCGGATCCGAAGCGGCAATTGCGCGTCTGACGGTGCCGTCATCGCGTCTCGGCACCGTGCCGCTCGAGAACATCGCCGCCTTTGTGCATGGCGAAGCGCCGGCCGACATCCGGCGCTTGAATCGCCAGCGTCAGGTGACCATCGGCGCGAACATGCTGCCTGGCACGTCGCAGTCGGCGGCGCAGGAGCAGATTGCCGCCCAGGCCGGCGAGTTGGGACTCGGCTCCGAATATCGCACCGGCTTTGCCGGCCGCTCGCGCGAGCTCAATCGCACAGCCAGTGCCTTCCTCCAGGCGCTCGCGCTGTCGCTCATCTTCATGTATCTCGTGCTCGCGGCGCAGTTCGAGTCGTGGCTGCACCCGGTCACGATCCTGCTGTCGCTGCCGTTGACGTTGCCGTTCGCGCTGCTGTCGATCGTCATCTTCGGCCAGTCGCTGAACATCTTCTCGGCGCTCGGCATGCTGGTGCTGTTCGGCGTCGTCAAGAAGAACTCGATTCTGCAGATCGACCACGCCAACCAGCTCAAGGAAGCCGGACTCGACACACGCCACGCCATCGTTCAGGCCTGCCGCGATCGTCTGCGGCCGATCCTGATGACGACACTGGCGTTTGTCGCGGGGATGATTCCGTTGGTGTTGACGAGCGGCGTCGGCTCGGCGACCAACCACGCGATTGGTTACGTGGTGATTGGCGGCCAGACGCTGGTGCTGTTGCTGACGCTGCTGGTCACGCCGGTCGCCTACTCACTGTTCGAAGACGCGCGCGAGAAACGCATCGTCCCGCGGAGTGTCAGCTGGATTCGTTCGAAGCTTCCGCTCCCGAATCCGGTCACGCCGGTTTAAATCCGTAGCGTAGGGCGGGTCTTGTTCGTAAGACCCGCCAGCTTATCTCCGCGTTACCCCGCCGGGTCCAAAAGAACAGGACCCGGCCTACCAAGGCAGCCGTACTCCATCGCATGAAGCCGGTGGTGGGAAGCGGTCGGCCAGATAGGCGGCAATGTCAGAGGCGTGCTCCTGCACCGCAAAGCAGTGCAGCGTGCGCGCGTTCTCCGGCGTGACGAGCGCGCCGTGGGCGACGATCATTTCAAACAGGTATCGCTCGCGCGTGGCGACTGCGGCTTCGAGCGGCGTCACCGACACGTGCTGATAGCGCTTGAGGATGTCCCAGGTGTCGTAGCGGATGTTTGGATCCGCGCCGAGCGCGATCTGCCGGACGATCTCGCCGGTGTCGTGCATGCCGATCGCCTCGGTCAGCGTCACCTGCTGCGCGGGCCAGAGCAGTGGCTGGCCGCGCACGAGCGCCATCGTGCCGGACGCGGCCAGCACCACGATGGTTCCGGCCGCCGGCACGGCGAGAGCGATCGCCATGAGGATCGTCGTCCCGCGCATCGTCAATCCTCGCCCCACCACTCCTCGGTCCACCGGGGCAGCAGCGCCGGCGTGATTGTCGGTTGCAGCAACGCCTCCTGCCGCATGCGCGACACCACCTGCAGCACGTGCGGGTCCTTCGGCCAGTTGTCCTTCCCCAATGGGGAGAGGATGTATGCCCATTCGGCCCGCGCCTCGAATGCTCCGTGACGCAGTCGCAGGTGCAGACCGGCCGAGCGGACGGCCCATGCGCTGCTGGCGACCATCGCCAGGAGGACGAGCAAGGCGCCGACCCAGGTTGGAGGACGGAGCGCCAGGAGGCCGCGTACCGCGGTGTATGCCACGACGGCATAGAAGACGCCGGCCGTGCTCATGATCTCGTCCTTGGCGTAGGCATAAGACATCAACGCGCTCACTGCGAGGACGGCGAAGAACGTCAGCACTGCGGGCTCGCGCCACCGTTTCGATGCTGATGGACCGCGCGTCAGGACGTACCACGCGATCACGAGCGACATGAGGATCGACGAACCGATCTGCACGATGAAGACCGGTGGCAGTTGACCGTTGTTCCAAGCGGTCGCCACCGTGAAGCGGCCGACCTGCGGCTGGGACAGCAGCACCGAAGTCGCCGCCATCGTGACGTTGTAGGCGTAGAGCAGCGACGGACGATTGCCGAAGCGCGCGATCTGTTCTGATTCGGTCAGCGCGCCGGCGCCAAACCCGGTGCCTCGCTCGCCGACACCCGCGCCGTGTTTGCCCAGATAGCCAACGCGAAACACGGCATACAGCACGACGAGCAGCGTCATGACCGCCACGCCCCGCCGGGAAATGCCGCGAAGTCCCGCTGCATAGGCGGCGACGGCAACCGGCCAGACCAGCAGGCCCGACTCGAACGACAGCGTGGCGCTGGTCAGCAGCACGATCGCGGCAAGGTCAACGAGCCACCCGCCTCTGGACTGCGCGAGCGCAAACGTCGCGAGCGTGCTGACCGCCACGATCAGGTAGTGGTTGACCGGGAACGCTTCGCGAAACAGTCCCACGAACGTATGCATCCCGGTCAGGACGAGAAGGGCGGCGGCGAGCGCGGCCACGTCGGTCCAACTCCGCGCACGGCACACCCACACGAACAGGGCGATGAGCATCGCGCCGGCAATGGCGTGATATCCGCGAAAGACGAGGTGGTAGCGGCCGCCAAAGGCCTCGCCGGCCTGCACGAGCAGCCGGGTACGAACTTCCTTGAGCGGCCGCAGCATCGTCGGCGAGTTGTAGAGGCCGTCTACGAAGGCCGCGGTCGCCGACGGCATCGGAATGACCCGCTGAATGACCTCGAGCGAGTCGGACACCTGAATCGGCATCCGGTAGACGCTCCCGGCAAGCGCGACCGCGGTCAGCGCGCCGAGAGCCCATGCCGCAAACTGCGGACCACGAGTGTTCAACGAAGGCATTGTCACATAGGGACGGCGCACATAATCTATCCTCGTGCCCTTTCGAACCATCGTCGGTCATCGCCGTCTGTTGACGCTGCTCTCTCGAGCGGTGGCACGTAACACGCTCCCGCCGGCATTGCTGCTGGCCGGACCTGCCGGCGTCGGCAAGCGCCGCGCCGCGGTGGCGATTGCCGAGGCGGTGAATTGTCTCAAGCCGGTCGAGACGCCGGAGTTCATGCGCGACTCGTGCGGCGAGTGCCCGGCGTGCCGCCGCATCCAGCGCGGCGTGCATCCCGACGTAATCGTCATCGAGCCTGGCGACATGGGCTCGATCAAGATCGAGCAGGTGCGCGATGTCATCGATCGCGCCGAGTACCGGCCGTTCGAGGGACGACGGCGGGTCGTCGTGATCGATGAGGCCGATGCGTTGGTGGATGCCGCGCAGAATGCGTTGCTGAAGACACTCGAGGAGCCGCCGTCGGCGTCGATGTTCGTGCTCGTGTCGTCGATTCCCGATGCGCTGCTGCCGACGGTGCGTTCGCGATGCTCGCGGCTGCGCTTTGCGTCGCTGTCGCCGGCGGAGCTGACCGAGGTGCTGCGGCGCGACCATGGCTACTCGGAGCAGGATGCGCGCGCGGTGGCCGTCGATGCCGAAGGCAGCGTCGGCCGGGCGCTTCAAGCCGAGTCGGTGGACCTCGTTGACGCGCGCGAGGGCGCCCAGCGTCTGCTCGATTACACCGCTCGCGCCGGCGATCCCTCGCGGCGGCTCGACGCGGCGAGAGACGTGACCGCGAAGAAAAGTACGTCGGTCGGCGAGCGCGATCAGCTGGCGGCATGCCTGCGGTCGCTCGGTTCGCTTTTGCGCGACGTCGGGATTCTGGCTGAGGGTGGCGATCGACGCCTCATTGGCAATAGCGATCTCGAACCCCAGCTCGCGTCGCTGGCGAAATCGTTCGACGGCAAGCGCACCGCCAGCGCCTATGCGGCCGTGGACGAGGCGCTGGCCGCGCTCGAGCGCAATGCCAGTCCGAAGATCGTGGCTGACTGGCTCGTGCTGCAACTCTGAACAATGCCCAATGCCGAATGCCCAATGCTCAATGACAGTGCTCTTCCGATCCGCGGCATTGAGCATTGAGCCTTGTGCATTGAGCCTTGTGCATTTTGTTCATCGATGAAGCCACGAATCGGGATCACTGTCGGTGATCCGGCGGGGATCGGACCGGAAATCGCACGGAAGACCGCGGACGATCCGCGCGTCCGCGAGGTGTGCGAGCCGGTGCTGTACGGACCGCCGGAGGGCACCCAGTTCACGCCCGGCCATCTCTCCGCCGAGGCGGGGCGCGCGGCGTACGACGCGATCTGCGCCGCCGTCCGCGACGCGCAGGCCGGCACGATCGCCGCGATCGCGACCGCGCCGATCAACAAGCTCGCGTTCTCGAAGGCCGGTCTGCCCTGGAAGGGCCACACCGACCTGCTTGGTCACCTCACTGGCAGCCGCCGCGTGGCCATGATGTTCTGGTCGGAGCCGTTGAAGGTCGTGCTGGCCACCGTGCACGTGCCGCTCGCTGCGGTGCCGGTGACGCTCACGCTCGACGTGATGAACGAGACGATCGATCTGACCGTCCGTGAGCTGCCGCGTTTCGGGATTGCGCGTCCTCGTCTCGCTGTGGCCGGTCTCAATCCGCACGCGGGCGAAGACGGGCTGCTCGGCGCAGAGGAGCGCACGGTGATTCGCCCCGCGGTCGAGGCCGCGCGCTCGCGCGGTGTGAACATCGTCGGTCCGCTCCCTGCCGACAGCGTTTTCGTGCGTGCGCGGCGAGGCGAGTTCGACGCCGTGATCGCCTGCTATCACGATCAGGGACTGATTCCGGTCAAGCTGCTCGCCTTTGGCCAGTCGGTCAACGTCACGCTCGGCCTTCCGATCGTGCGCACGTCGGTCGATCACGGCACGGCGTTCGACATCGCGGGGAAAGGCGTCGCCGATCCAGCGAGTCTCGTCGAGGCGACGCTGCTTGCAGGACGCCTTGCCTCCGGATCAAGATAGGCAACCGGCCCGATGAAAGTCCTGATGATCGGTCAGCACGTGAACTTCTTCCGCAATCTCGACACGGTCATGCGGGAGCTGTGCGCGCGTGGGCACGAGGTCGTCTTCCTGCACGGCACGCGCCTCGACGATGCGCGGGTGTCGCAGAAGCTGACGCAGGACAACAAGAAGCGGATGCTCGGCCGGGGGTTGCAGATGGCGCAGTCCGAGATCGCCGGCGTCACCAGCGGCTACCGGCCGGAGCCGTCCGAAGCGTGGCCACAGCGTCTGCGCGTCGGCCGGCAGCTGGTCAATCGCGGCATCTACTTTCGTAAAGGGCATCCATCACCGGAGCGAGTTGTCGCGGGCATCGAGAAGGACATGCCCGACGATCTGCGCGGGAAGGTGCACAAGCCGTTGTGGCGATCCGCGCTTGGCACCCGCGCCGCGCTGCGCGTGTGGCGTTGGATCGAAGCCGCGAGTCCGGCGAGCCCGACCGTCGTGTCGTTATTGAAAGAAACCGATCCAGACGTGATGCTCGTTTCGCCGACGATCTGGCCGAGGGATCCGGTCGAAGCCGATTATCTTCACGCCGCGCGCACACTGGGCATCCCGACCATCGGCTACGTCAACAGCTGGGACAACCTGACCAGCAAAGGCACCGTGCACGTCGTGCCCGATGTCTACATTGTGTGGAACGAGCCGATCGCCCGCGAGGCGGTCGAGATTCACGACATTCCGGCGAGCACGGTCCGGATCACTGGCGCACCGCATCTCGACACGTTCTTCTCGCTGCGCCCGCGCCTGAATCGCGCACAGATGTGCGGCGAGATGGGCTGTCCGGACGCGCCCTACGTGGTATTCCTGTGCAGCTCGCGCAGCATCTGGGACGACGAGACGTCCATGGTGACGGCGATGGCCGATGCGTTGGCTCGCGAATTCGGCGCCAATGCGCCGACGCTGGTGGTCCGGCCGCACCCAACGAATCCCGATCCGTTCAAGACCTTCGCTCGCCCTGGCGTCGTCATCCACCCGAACGGCGGCGATCAGGCTGACTCGCCGGAGTCGTGGCAGGAGTACTACGATCAACTGGCTGGCGCGACGTGCGTTTTCGGTCTGAACACGACGGCGTTCCTCGAGGCTGTCGTCGCCCATCGGCCGTGCCTGACAATCGTGAGCGACACCTACTGGCCGGCGCAGGGACGCACCGGCCATTTCCGGTACCTGCTCAAGGGCGGCTTCCTCGAGATCTGCCGTGACATGGACGATCTCGTCGCGCACGTGCGGCGGATCATGAACGGCGCGGACGAGCGCGCCGAGGGACGCCGCGAGTTCACGCGCTGGTTCATCCGGCCGAATGGCTTGGACGTGCCGGCGAGCGGCGTCGTAGCCAGCGTGATTGAAACCGTGGCGCGGCCGAATGCCGGACGCGCGCCGATGTCCGAGGTCGCGCGCCATCATGGCGTTCCCGGGCTTACGCTGGCGTCAGAGACCACAACCAGATGAGCCGCGCCCGAATCGAGCTGCAGTGATTCTTCACCCGACACGCGTTCACGGCGCATTCCTGATTGAGCCGTCCACGGTCGCAGACGACCGCGGATCGTTCACCGAGGTTTATCAGCTGCGGGCGCTGGCCGATCGCGGCTGGCATGGCTCATTCGTGCGCAGCGCGATCTCGCACAACCATCACCGCGGTACGCTGCGCGGTCTGCATTTCCAGCGCGCGCCGCATTCGGAGGCGAAGCTGGTCGCGTGCATCCGCGGCGCAGTCTACGACGTGATGGCCGATGTTCGGCCCGGCTCGCCGACGTTCGGGTGCTGGGAGGGGTACGAGCTGACACCGGAGAATCGGCGTGCGCTCTTCCTGCCGGAAGGCGTCGCACACGGATATCAGACACTGTGTGATGACAGCACGGTGCACTATCACCTCAGTGACTACTATGCGCCGCAGCTCGGCGACGGCATCCGCTGGGACGACCCGACGCTCGCGATTCAGTGGCCCCTGCCGCCGTCGCGGCTGTCGGAGCAGGACAAGCGCTGGGGGATGATGACTCGATGACCAACACGCGGATGCTGGCCTCATTCCTCGACGCGTCCGGCGCGAGCTGATCGCGGCATGACGGTGCTCGTGATTGGCGCGAGCCGACAGGCGCTTCGTCAGCTCAGGACGATCGCGCCGCCTCGCGTGGACATCGTGGACGAGCCCGTCGCAGAGCCGGATTGGTTGATCGTGGCGACGACCGCGCAGCGAATCGACACAGTATGCGCACACGACTTGCCGGCGTTTCGTGCGTTGGAATGTCCAGAGATCGCCTCGGAGCTGAATGCCATCTCGGTGGATGCGTTGCGGACGGCGCTGGTCAAGATGGCAGAAATCGGCGAGTGTCGGTCCCTGATATCGTCCATCGGCCTCGCCCTCGTGCGTCCTTTCATCCGACGGCGTGCCGCGGATGACTGAAGGCCGGCAAAGACTCGGATACGATCGAGCACTGAGGGGATGACTTCCCGACTCCCGGTCCTCTTCGACGGCGGATGTCCACTGTGCCGGCGGACAGTGCGGATCATCCGCACGCTCGACTGGAACGAGCGGCTGCAGTTCGTGGACGCGACCAACGCCGAGGCGCGCGCCTTCTTCGCGCCGTCCCTCACCGAAGCGCAGGTGATGGTCGAGATGTATGTGGTTGACGAGCGCCAGCGGTTGCACGGCGGGTTCGACGGCTACCTGCAGATCTCGCGCGTTGTGCCGCTGATGTGGCCGTTCGGTCTGATCGGCCGCCTGCCTGGCATCCGTCACCTTGGCCACGTCATCTACAAATTCATCGCGGCCAATCGCGTCCGCCGAGGGCGTTGCACGGATGATGTGTGCGCGCCAGGGTCAGGCCCGGGTCAGAACGGGGTCAGACCCCGGTGATGAACGCACTCAACGATCCTGCGAACCACGAGGTGGAACCCTCCGAACTGAAACCTTTGGAACCTTCGGAACCTCCGGAACTCTTGGAACCTACTCCCTGAACGCGTTTGTCATCGGGTAGCGCCGGTCACGGCCGAAGCTCTTTCGCGTGATCTTGACGCCGGGCGGTGCCTGGCGTCGTTTGTATTCCGCAGAGTAGAGCAGGCGCTGGACCCGCGCGACTGTGGCGCGGTCGAATCCTTTCGCGACAATCTGCTCGACGCTCATCTCGTCCTCGATGAGCCCTTGCAGGATCCCGTCGAGGACGTCGTACGGCGGCAGTGAATCCTGATCGGTCTGATTCGGCCGCAGTTCCGCGGTCGGCGCTTTTGTGATGGAGGATTGCGGGATAACGTCCTTCGTGCTCAACGCGCTGTCCTCGGGCACATTTTCGTTGCGCCACTTCGAGAGTGCGTAGACCTCGGTCTTGTAGATGTCCTTGAGCACCGAGTAGCCCCCGCACATGTCGCCATACAGCGTGGCGTAGCCCACCGACATCTCCGACTTGTTCCCCGTCGTCACCAGCAGTTCGCCGAACTTGTTCGACAGGCCCATCAAGAGAAGTCCACGCACGCGAGCCTGCAGGTTCTCCTCGGTCACGTCCCGATCGCGAGCGACGAAGACCGGCGCGAGCACGGCTTCGGCAGCATCGACTGACTGACCGATCGCCAACGTCTCGAGCCTGATGCCGAGACGCGACGCGGAGTCCGCTGCATCGTCCATGCTCGCTTGCGAGGTGAAGCGTGAGGGCAGGCGGACGCCGCGCACACGGTCAGCGCCGAGCGCGTCAACCGCGACGGCGGCTGTCAGCGCCGAGTCGATGCCTCCCGAGAGGCCGAGGACGATGCCCTTGAAGCCGTTCTTACGGACGTAGTCGCGCAGGCCGAGCATCATCGCGCTGTAGATCGAGTCGAGGCGTGGAGGTTCGGCAACGGATGCGTCGCCCGGCCGGTCCGAGAGGACCGGCCCTACGCAGCGTAGGCCCTGGTCGTCCTTCTCCCATCTCGTGACGACGACCGCCTCGCGCCAGAAGGGAAGACGATGGGCGAGCGTGCCGTCACGGTTCATGACGAACGAACCGCCGTCGAACACCAGCTCGTCCTGACCGCCAACCTGGTTGACGTAGGCAAGCGGTGCCCGCGACTCCGACGTCCGGTCACGGGCGAGCTCGAGCCGTTCGTCGAATTTCTCGACCTCGAATGGCGACCCGTTCGGCACGAGCAGAATGTCTGCACCGCCACGTGCGAGGTGCGCCGTCACCGACGGCAGCCAGATGTCCTCGCAGATCGGAATACCCAGTCGAATGCCGCGAAACGCAATCGGCGCCGGCAGCGGGCCAGGGTTGAAGAG
>Ga0207428_10000609_pt1 | contig 42361 bp, 40 predicted proteins | sample RhiMethybrSRZTD1_FD_187600 | JGI IMG/M metagenome (GOLD analysis project Ga0207428, IMG submission 187600) | Populus rhizosphere microbial communities from Tennessee, USA - Rhizosphere MetaG P. TD hybrid SRZTD1 (SPAdes) (version 3) | ecosystem: Host-associated > Plants > Roots > Rhizosphere >...
TTTCGCACCGACTTTGCTCCATGGCGCGCTGCAGGATGCCGTACGCATCTACGCGAGTGGACACCTCGCGGTCGCAAAGTGGACCACGTCGCGTTGTCAGTCCGATTTTCTCAGCCGCATGATGATCACATCACGATGGCTCAATACGACGTCGCCGTCCTGATTGAGCAGTTTCATCAATGCCGTGACGATGCCGCGATCGGGTTTCGAGGCGGACGGCCGCTTCGCAATCCACGTCACCTCGAGCGACAGTTCGTCGCCAGGCCGTACGGGCTTGTGAAAACGCACCTCGTCCCAGCCGCCGGCCGCAATGACGCCATCCTGAATCGGGACGCGGTGCAGCAGCAGCGTACGAATCGCGAGCGTGTGTGAGCCCGAGGCCGTCAGCCCTCCAAACATCGTCTGCCTGGCGGCCTGTTCGTCGACGTGGACCGGGAGGGGATCCCAACGGCGGGCATAGCTCACGATGTCGTCAGCGTCGATTCGATAGCTGCCTACGCGCACGGTGGTTCCGAGCTCGATGTCGTCGTAAAACACGTGAACCCGGATCATATGATCGTTGCGGATGAAGGCATCGCTCCTCATCGTCGGTGGTGGGATTGGAGGGCTCGCGACGGCGCTGGCGGCGGCACGGGCCGGCCGGCGCGTACATGTCATCGAAAAGTCGCCCGAGTTCACCGAAATCGGCGCGGGCCTTCAGCTCGCGCCCAACGCCACGCGCATGCTCGATCGCCTTGGCGTGCTGGAAGAGGCCCTCAAGACCGCGACGTTTCCGAGCAAGCTGGTGATGATGGATGCCGTCACCGGTCTCCCGCTCACCCACCTCGATCTCGGCGAAGACTTTCGTGCCCACTACGGCTACCCGTACATCGTCATGCATCGAGGCGACCTCCTCGCGGCCGAACTCGAGGCATGCCGACGCGAACCCTCAATCACCTTACACAGCGGACGTGAAGCGATCGCAATCGAACAGGATGGTGATTCCGTTCATGTCACGTGTCACGACCGAGCCTCGTTCGACTGCGAAGCCGTCGTCGGTGCCGACGGCCTCTGGTCACGTGTGCGCAGGACGGTTCATGACGACGGTGATCCGATCTGCGCGCAGTACGTCGCGTATCGCGGCACACTTCCCTTGAGCGATGCACCACGCGAGACCGATCTCCACAACATGACGATCTGGGTCGGACCGGAAATGCATTTCGTTCAGTACGTGATCCACGGCGGGACGCTGTTGAATCAGGTTGCCGTGTTCCGCAGTCACCGCTATCGGCCCGGGTCGGACTATCTCGACGACTGGGGCACGCCGGACGAACTCGACAGCGCCTTCGCGCCGTTGTGTCCCATCGTCCGCAATGCAGTCCGTTTCATCCGGCGCGATCGGCGATGGCCGATGTTCGATCGGCTGCCGATTCGGTCGTGGACGAGCGGACGGATCACGCTGCTCGGCGACGCGGCCCACCCGATGCTGCAGTACATCGCGCAAGGCGCCTGTCAGGCCCTGGAAGACGCCGTCTGCCTTGGCAATGCCCTGGCGCGACATTCCGAGTGGCGCGATGCGTTCAGGGTATATGAGGCCGAGCGCATCCCACGGACCGCACAGGTTCAGCGGACCGCTCGCTTCTTCGGCGAATTCAAGCACCTCGACGGCGTCGGCCGTTTGGTTCGTAACGCGCTGCTGCAGAAGCGCTTATCAGAAGATTTCGAGTATTTCGATTTTCTGTACGGCTCCCCTTTGTGAGTTGTCGATTCCCGGTGACCCCGTTCGACAAATCCATGAAGGGTGAGGAAGGCCCAAGAAACTGAGGAGGCAACGATGAGATTCCTATCGATCTACAAGAGCGCCGAAACCGGCGTTCCCCCGACGGCCGAATACATGGCGACGATGCAGAGGCTCGTCGAGGAAGGGATGAAAGCAGGCTGGCTGGTGGCCACGGAGGGCTGCCTGCCGAGTGCCCTCGGCGCGCGGGTTCGCTCGTCCGGCGGCAAGCTGAGCGTCACCGATGGACCATTCGTCGAATCAAAAGAGGTCATCGGCGGCTTCGCGATCCTCGAGGCCAGCTCGAAAGAGGAAGCCATCCGGCTGGCCAAGGATTTCCTGAAGGTCGCGGGTGATGGCGAGTGCGAGCTCCGGCAGATCTTCACGGCGTCCGACGGAACGGGTGACTGTTCCGATGTGCACGCGCAGCTGGCAGAGCAGTTTACGTCGCGATAGCCCTGTTCGACGCTACGACCGTGGACGTGAACCTGTTGCGTGCGCAACACGGGACACGATCCACGTCGTCGCGACGGTCAGGCTTTGTGAGCGTGTTGCTGGGGGGCTGGCCGAAGAGCGACCGGTACCATTTGAAACTGCCAGGGACGTCGCGTACGCCGATGATCGTCCATGTGCGTTTCATCGCTTCGCCCCTGTCGCGATCAGCGCGGCAGGCCGGTATCGATTGTCAGCTCGCCAACGTGCAGGCGCCGCACGTCGAGGTTGTCGACGGTCAGAGTCCGCAGCCGCCCGCGTTTCATGGCAAATGCGCCGACGGCAAGGCGTCCGATGGCAAGGGCACCAATTGCCGCGCTCCCGAGGGCCAACGCGCCCAATGCCGCCGCGCCAACGGCGAGGGCACGCGTCGCGCGCGGTTGAACCTCCCGCATTTCTTTTTGCTCAATCTGTTCGTGTTCGTGGCTCATGATGCACCTTTTTGATGGGCTTCTGATCGAAGATGCTCAACACACTTATTGTTGCTTACGCACAACGACCTGGCCAGCTGGCTACGCTAGACCCACCACCCCCGGAGATGCAGCAGCTGTTCGCGTCGATTGTCGGGTAACCAGAAAGCGATGGACCGATTCGCATTCTTTCCTCACCACATGGCGCCGCTTGCACATACGGTCACCTCTCGCTGAACAGACCTGAATAGTCGATAAACGGTTCAGGGAAACGGCGGGCCGCATCGACCTGCAGGAATGCGATCACAAACAGCACCCCGAGCACGAAGTCGGGGACGGCGACGGCAAATTGACCGAGTTGCAGACTGCCCTGCGCGTACAGGATGCTCAACGTGAGCACGTATCCGAATTTTTCCAGCATGGCCGGGATCATCATCGTGTGCAGGCCCGTGGGATCGCGCCCGATGAGAAGAAATACGAGCTGCCAGGCGATCGCCACGCCGATAAAGCCGTAGAAGAAGTCCGGGTGGGTGATCGCGGGCGGATAGAAACGCCCGACCAGGTCGAAGCTGAAATAGAGCGGCGTCAGGACGACGAGACCCCAGATGCCCGCGCACGTGAACACCGTGCGCGCAAACCTTATCCCCATCTGGTCGGCGCTGACCGGCGGCTTCATCGGACCACCACGGTGCCGACCATCCCCGGGTGAATGGTGCAGTGATATCTGTACGTTCCCGCACGCGGGAACGTAAACGAGAATCGTCCGCCCGGCGCGATTGTTCCCGAGTTCCAACCGGATTCATCCGAGGTCGACGTGTGCGATTCCCGGTCTGTGTTCGTCCATGTCACGGTCGATCCCGTCGCGACATTGATCTCGTCTGGCATGTACGCGCGGCTTCCAAGTGACTGGGCGCCAACAGGAATCGCGACCGCTGACGACGGATCATTCGATGGAGTTGGAGATGTTGGTGACGGCGCTGTGGTCGGCGACCCATCGGATCCACCGCACGCCACAAGCAGCGCGGCCACCGTGACGACAGAAGCAAAGCGAACGAAAGACATGAAAAGCCTCCTCACATATCCACTAATCCCAGGAGGCGGCGCAATATTCCGTCGACCGATGGTGGGACCGATCAGCGCGGTACGGCGGAGCCGCGCAGTCCGATGTATTCCGATTCTGGACGGATCAGATGATCCTCGGCGTGCTGCTCAATCACGTGGGCACACCACCCCGCGCAGCGCCCGCAGGCAAACACGGCCGAAAACACGGCCGGCGTCAGTCCGATGGACTGCAGCACCAACGCCGTGTAGAACTCGACGTTCGTCTTCAGATTGCGACCGGGCTTCACCTCGTCGAGCACACGCAGGACCGTCTTCTCCACGTCGCGCGCCAGCTCGAACAGCGCGCGATCCTGGAGCGCCGCTCCGGACATTCCAGCGGCGACTCTCGCCAGCACTTCCGCGCGCGGATCGCGGACCTTGTAGACGCGGTGACCGAAACCCATGATGCGCCGGCCGGCCGCAAGTTCCTCGCGCACCCAGCGCTCGGCGTTTTCGCGCGTGCCGATCTCGAGCAGCATGTCGAGGACTGGACCAGGCGCCCCGCCGTGAAGCGGTCCCTTGAGCGCGCCAATGGCGCCAGTCACGGCGCTCACCATATCCGAACGTGTGCTGGCAATGACGCGCGCCGTGAACGTCGACGCGTTCAGGCCGTGGTCCATCACCGTCACCCAATACGTCTCGAGCGCTCGCGCGGCGACGGGATCAGGCTCGGAGCCGGTGGTCATGTACAGGAAATTCGCCGCGAGCGGGAGATCGGCGCGGGGAGCAACCGGCTCGTCGCCCGCGACGACCCGGACGTACGCGGCGACGATGGTCGGAAAGCGCGCCACCAGCATCTTCGCGCTCGCCACGTCGGCGTCGTGAGCGATGGCGTTCGCGTCGCGCACGTCGAGCGACATCGTCGAGCACGCCATACGCAGAACGTCCATCGCCGGAACTCCCCGCTTCGCCCCCTCGACGACCAGCGCCATGGTTATCTGGGGAATCGGTCGAAGGGCGGCGATCTCTCGGCGCAGGGCGTCAGCTTCTGACGAATCGGGCAGCCGGCCATTCCATAGCAGATATGCCGCCTCCTCGAACGTCACCGTGCCTGCCAGTTCGTCGACCGGAAAGCCTCTGATGACCAGAGCCCCGCGCTGCCCGTCGACGTGACTGAGCTGGGTTCGAACCGCGACCACACCGTCAAGACCTCGAATTGGGGAACTCATGCCAGCCATCGCCTCCTCACCCACCTATTACTGTTAATCCGGAGGAACGCTCGAATATTCCCTGTCGATGCCCTTACCGATTGATCGGGTCCGACGTGCGGGATGAAGACGATGCTGAAGATGCCGTTCAGGAGGCGGTGCACGCGCGATCGGCGTTCCGATGGGAACCGTCAGGTACGGGCTGTCGCGAGCGCGCGATGCGTTCCGAGGCGCGCTGGAGCACGAGCTGAAGGCACGCGCCTCGGCAGTGTGAGTCGTGGCCGCGGGCCGCTACTTCCGGACGTATTTCCGCAGCGCCATTCCTCCGGTCAGCGACCCGTAGACGTTCCCCGCTGCGTCAGCCGCTACGTTCTCCTGCGACGGCTCGGCAGCCGTCTCCGGAATGAACGTGGTGACCTTGCCGTCTTTGATGCTGCCGATGCGAATCCCGGGCATGAAGCCGGGATTGGTTTGCGGATTCGACTGGTGATCCGCGACGTATAGCGTGTCGTTGCGGTCGATGAACAGGCCGCTCGGCCGACCGAACTGCTTCCACTCCTCGAGGAATTTGCCGTCCTGATCGAAGATCTGGATGCGGTTGTTGCCGCGGTCGCCGACCAAGAGCCGCCCGCGCGAGTCCATCGCCAGCGCGTGCGGTCCGGCCACGTCGAAATCGCCCGGCGCGCTTCCCTTCTTTCCCCATGTCTTGATGAACTTGCCGTCCTTCGAGAACTTCACGATGCGCGCGTTCGACATGCCGCCGTGGCCGTCGCCGACGAAGATGTCACCGTTCGGCGCCACGAGCACGGCCGACGGCATGTTGAAGGTGTCTGGACCGTCGCCGGCAACGCCAGCCTTGCCAAGCGTCATCAGGAGCTTGCCGTCCGGACTGAACTTGAAGACCTGATGCCCCTTGCCGTTCCGGCGTGGATCTTTCCCGTCCGGCCCTTCACCGTCGGTCACCCACACGTTGCCGTCGCGGTCGATGTGAATGCCGTGCGGGCGCACGAACATCCCCGCACCGAAGCTGGTGACCAGCTTGCCTGACGCGTCGAACTTCTGAATCGGCGCGAGATCAGAGCCGACGCAGTACTGATCGCCGCAGCGATCGAACGTCCAGATGCTCTTCCCGTCGCGATCGACGGTGATGCCGGCGGTCGAGCCGATCTTTCTGCCCGCCGGAAGCTTGAAGAATCCTTCGACGAGCTGGTAGGAAGGTCCTTCGGACGAGGCGTCCTGGGCGATCGCGAGAACCACGACGGCGACAATCGCGAGCTGTTTTTTCATCATCATCTCCCGCTCGATGAAGGTTGAGCCTTCTCCTGCCCACCCCAGAATCGCTGGATATTCGCCAGGTCACGGTTGCTCTCACAGAGATGCTCGAGCAGCTCGGTGTCGGGCAGCAGCGTGAAGCGCATCGTATCCGCTTTCCAGGGTCGCGTGTAGGCTTTCGGGTCGTCTATCGTGACGTCGATCTGCAGGTGGCCGAAGTCGATCCGGTGAACACGCTCGGTCACCTTCAGCGCGTCGGTGTGAGGATGGCCGTTGTTGTCGAGCCAGCTTCCCTCTTTGAAACCAGCGGTATCAACCACCAGCGTGTCGCCTTCCCATCGTCCGATCGAGTAACCGTACCACGCAGGATCAGGATCAACGGGCAATGCCCTGCCGTCGGTGTGGACTTGACGATATTTGTGGAATTCCTCGAACAGCACGGTCGTCACGGCCGGCGTCTGCAGAATCTTGAACGGGAGCGGCGCGGTGACAGCGTCGGGCGTGCCATGGGGCATGCAGAAGACGGGCGGCCGTTCAAAGCCGCGGGTGTCCATGCGGTGTTTGTAGATCTCTGCCGCCCACGGCAGCATCGGCGCCTCAACGCCCTCGGGCAGCAGATTGTTGTTCCCTCGCGGATCGTCGACCTTCCAGATACCTGACAAATCTGGTTTGCCGTCCGAGGTTCGCAGCACCGCCGCAGTGAGGTTTGGTTTTCCGTCGGGCGTACGAGGCGTTCCTGGCAATGGCAGCGACAGCCACTGCGCGGATGCTGAACCGACCACTGCGACGATAAACAATATCGCCGCGCCGAGGGTAATTCTCATTGAGGTGCGTCAGTACTCGAGTCCCCTAACTGCTTTCCATCTGGAAGGATCAGCGAAACGAACTGGCCGCCGACCTTCCCTTCTCTCAGCGGATGAACGGTCGCCTTGACCTTCATTCCCGGTGTCAACGTCTTCGCAGTCCACCCCTGTCGAAGCAGACCGCCAGGACCGCCAAGCTCGATCGGCCACTCCGCGGTTTGGCCGTTCGCGTCGGCAACGGTCAGGTAAATCCAGCTATGGGGATTGGTCCACAGGAATTGCTTGACGGTGCCTTCGACGGTCACCGTCTTGGAGGCATCAAACATCGCCGTCGAATGATGGGCGGCGGCCGGGAACGCCGCGACAGCAAGCGCCATCGCTGCAAGAACGAGCGTCTTGGGTTTCATCGCGGAAAGGATCATTCGAGCACCTTAAGGTTGCCTGAAGACTAAAAATCTGGCGTCGCTTCCTGCGGTACGGGATCAAGGCCGAGATCGAAATGGTCTTCGTTGCCTGCCGCACAAATCTGGTCCATGTCATTCAACGGCCGGTTCGGCAGCAGGAACCGCGGACGTCTTCCGCCCCATGGCTTGTAGAACGCGTCAGGGTCGTCCACGGTAAACGACGTATCCAACCCTTTGCCGCCGTTAATCACGCGGTAGCGTTCAACCACGTGAATCTTCGTCGTGTGCGGTGTCCGGTACGCGTCCACGGCACTCTTGTCGTTCTGGCCGATGGTGTCGACTACCAGCGTGTCGCCTTCGTAGCGGCCGACCGATTCGCCGTACCAGGTGAGCGGTGGGTTCTTTGAATGCGGGACGTTCATATAGACGTGCCGCACACGCCAGCCGTTGTACATCACGACTTCGTCCGGCGTCTGGATGAAATAGAGCGGCTGCGGCACTTCGAGGATGCCGGGCACGCCGAGCTCCCAGCATCGCGCATGGCGCGCTTCGACGTTCTTACCCGCCAGCGCCAGTGCATTTTGTTTCTTGACCACTTCGAGCGCCCAAGGCTTCAGATTTCGCGCGGCTTCACTGTCGAGGCCAGCGATTCGGACCGTGCTCGGCTTACCGATCTCGCGCATGCCGTTGTTAAAGAAGGGATGCGCGGGATCGTCGGTAATCGGGCCGATGCCGCTCTCGGGCGGGAGTAATTGGTTGGACTCCCGAATCTGGAGATACGCCTTGACCTTGTCTGCGGGAACGCCGCGTGCGATCGCCGCCTGAAGCTGTTCCGGACTGTTCAGATAGTCCGGCGGAAGATACGACTCGGGCGGCGCAAGCGTCCGCCCTCCGATGCCGCCGCTCCAACCGGATCCATAGGGGAGCATCAACGGCGGGATTGCGGCGCTCTGCGCGGCGGCATGTTGCGACGCGAGCACGAGCAACGCGCCGCAGAACGCGGCCGTCAACGCAGCGGCAATCTGCACCTTTGACTGCGAACTGACTGACATCACATCTCGCATCTCAAGGAAAACGCTTTTGTGCACGAGCCGCGCGAACTTCGGAGATGCCCTTCACCCGTGATATGTCGCGGTGCTTGTCGCCGCAGGCGTACTCCTGCAGGCGCAAGCCGGTTCGACGCTCGTACGCGAATCGCGCCTGCCAGTCCCGCGTGTAATACGCCGGGTCGTGAATGGTGACGACATCCTCGAGCTGATTGCCGATTCTTCGGATCCGTTCCGTGGTCGCGAGTTGATCGCTGTGAGGCAGCCCGCTCGAATCGAGAAACGTCTGATCGTTGAAACCGATGGCCTGAACGACGAGCGTGTCACCTTCGTAACGTGCGGTTCCGTAGCCCGCATAGGTCGGATCGGCCGACGCCTTGTCGTAGCCTGGCAACGGCGCGTTCAGGCCCACCACGCGCACCTGGTTGTTCAGTTCGTGGACGAATGTCACCTGGCCTGGAGGCAACTGGTACAGTTGAAACGGATAGGGCGTCGCAAGCAGTCGAGGAATGCCATCAGGCAGGCAGTACTTGCGAGTCGGATCCTGCAGTGAACCATCGCGCAGCCCCGATCGATTCTTCTCGTATGCGCTCTTGCCGGCATCATTCAACGGTGGAGCACCGCCGCCAACAACGGGGACGGTCGGATAGTAGACCGTCGCCCAATATGTGCCGGCGAGATCGGGAACGGCACTCCCCGAGCCCTGTGCGCTGGCTGGCATTCGTGCGAGGGCAGCGCTCGTAATAACGACAAGCGCAAGAACGGGAACGCGCATCAGAACGTAAACCGCGCGGCCAGTTCCGCCTGCCGCTTCGGCCCGGCCGACGTGCTGGTGCCGAATGCGGGCGACAGCGCGTTGGTCGTCCACTGCCCCAGGATATTCGTCCGGTTCAACACATTGAACACCTGCGCGATGAGCTCGACCCGCCGGCTGCCGTTCAGCCGAATCGATTTGCTGGCGCGGATGTCGAGCGACTTCAACTCGTTGGTGCTGAACGTCGGCGAGACCGGTACCAGCCCATTCAGTGCCCGCCATGCGTTGACCGCCGCCAGCATGGCGGCGTCGTTGTCCCGGTTGAACACGTTGCGCGTCGTCTCGGGCACGAAATCGGTCACGGCGTTGTCGCCGTTGAGGTCAACACCAGCGGTCGCGCTGAACGGCATCGTCGAACGATACGTGAAAACACCACCGACCGTCACGTCACCGGGGAGCATGAACGACGCGCTGGCCACGAGGGTGTGACGACGGTCGCTGTTGTTCGGCCCCTCGTCGTATTCGAGGTGCGACGTATCGGTCACGGCCGACTGTGCGCCGCCCTGGTTCGAATTATTCACGGTGCCATTGGTGGACGCGAGCGTGTACGACACCAGGTACATATAGTTGCGAGCGAGCCGCTTCTCGAGGCGGACAAGCATCGCTTGGTAGTCGATGAACCCGATCGACTGATATTGGAGCACGCGCGCAAATTGCGGCAGCGGACGCGCTCCGGTCGCGACGAACGCGTTGGCGGCGACCGAGTAGCTGCCGGGGCGGGCATTGACGTCGCGCGTCATCGCTGCGTTCGTGAGGTGGTTGTAGACGCCATCGACGTGCAGCGCCAGCTCCGAGGTGAGCGCCTGCGACACGCCGGCGGTATAGGCCACCGACTGCAGATTCTCCATGTCATTCGCGTTCACGGTGATGTTCTGCGGGGCGGTCGAGACGAAGGTGAATGGATCGCGGCCGCCGTAGGGGTCGGGATAGGTCGGGTTGGTGATCGTCGCATTCGGCTGACGGAAGTTCTGCAGCTCGGCGTTCGAGTTGAGGATGCTGTTCGGGTTGTAGTAGATGCCGTAGTCGGCGCGCACGACCGTCTTGGTGTCGTTGCGGACATCCCACGCGAAGCCAACGCGCGGCCCGAAGTTGTTCTTGTCGCCGCGCTTCTCGAAGTCCACGAGCGGCGCCACGCTCGTCGCGGTCCCCGTGGTCGGGAACAGTGCGCCGCCGAACTTTGGATCCTTCGAGTCGAGCGTCAGTCCCTCGTTGAACGCATGAAGCTGACGGTCGTAGCGCACCCCGACATTCAACGTGACGCCGGCCGCCGGTCTCCATTCATCTTCCGCATACCCGCTGATGAGCGTGTTGGGCGCGTATAGCGGCAGATCGACCAGGTTCCCGCTCGCGAATTGCCGGGCCGAGCCGGCAACAGGAATAAATGACGCGAGCCTCCCAGGATCGAACGACTGGTCGACTGAAAATGTCCAGGTGCCCAGCGACTTCCGATCGTCCCTGATGATCGGCATGTTCTGGTAATCGAAGCCGAACTTCCAGGTATGCCTGACCGTGGCAATCGACAGGTCATCGCGAATCTGACGTGACATCTGCTTGGAGTAGGGGATGTTGCTCGTCCCCCACGTCAGACTCGGAAATGAATAGACGGGACTGATCGATCCGAGACGCGCCGGCGAGGTGTCGAACAGATCCTCGCCTGGCCTCGCGCCTGGTGGATGCTGACGGAAGTGCACGTTCGTGAACTGGCCCCGGACCTCGTTCAAGATGCCGGACGACAAGACCCACGTATACGCGCCGGCCCACGAATACCGCTTCTGCTTGACGGCACCGGTACCCGAGAACCATGCGTTCGAGAAGGTGCCCGCCTGCGCGCACAGGTCACACGTATAGTCGGAAATCTGCCACGCATAGCGGGCAAATAGTGAGTGCGATTGCGACAGGTGCACGTCGGCACGCGTGAACGACATGCGGTTGTACTCGGGACTCGGGTACTCGCCGTTGAGGCTGCCGTAGAACTGCGGCTGTCTGACCACGACACTCGGATAGAGGTTGTTCTTGAGGCCCTCGGCGGCTTCGAAGAAATGAACCTTGTCTCTGATCACCGGACCGCCGAACGCAAAGCCGTACTGATGACGGCTGAATTTCGGCTTCGGAGTTCCCGCCGCCTTCGCGAACGGGTCCGCCGTATTCAGCGACTTGTTGCGGTAGAACTCGAACGCCTCACCGTGCAGGCTGTTGGTCCCGCTCTTGGTCGCCATCGAGACCGCGCCGCCGGCGGTCCAACCATACTCCGCCGGCGACTGGCTGACAAATACCTTGAACTCCTGAATGGCCGATTGCGGAAAGTCCTGTCGCGGCTCGTCCGTCAGGGTCTCTTTGTTCCACACGCCGTCGACGAGCAGCGCGGCTCCATATGAGAAGGCGCCGGCGCCGATGTTCGTGTTCGCGCGGCGCGGACGAACGGCGTCCTGGCTGGTGCCCGGCAGTAACAGCGCGAGGTCCATCGGCTGACGTGTCGCGAGCGGCAGCGTCTGCATCTGGTCCTGCGTGACGATGCCCGAGACGTCGCTCTTGGTGACCTCGATGACAGGAGCCTCACTTGTGACCGTCACCGTCTCCTGCACCCCGCCCACCTGCATCGTCAGATTGCGCGTCGTCTCGCTGCCGACGGCGACAACAACATCAGGCACGGTGACAGTGCCGAAGCCCTGAAGCTCCGCCTGCACCTCGTAGCGTCCGGGATTCAAACCGGCCAGTCGGAAGTGACCATCCGTTTCGGTTGTGATCGTTCGCATCGCTCCCGTCTCGAGGTTGCGCGCCGTGACAGTGACGCCCGGAAGCACCGCTCCCTGCGCGTCGCTGATGGTTCCGACAATGACGCCGTTGGTGGTCTGCGCCGACGACATTGCGGGAATGAGAAGAAGACCGCACACGATCGCAAACGCAGCGATACGGGGAAAACTCATAACCCTCCTGGAGAAACGCTGACGCGAATCAAGAACGCCGGCTCCGCGATGCCGGCGCGAAGGCGGTGGAACTCGCGCGCGTACGATACGCCTGCAATCTGAAAAAAGGCTTAAAGCGCGAGTTTGCTAGGATTGGTCGCGATGTCGGCCATGCTCTCCGTCATGCGCACGCGATTTGCCCTCGTCGTGGGATTCTGCCTCGCCCTTTCGTTCGCGTACATGCACGGCCAGGAGCGCGGATTACGCGCCTCGAAATTCGAAACGGTGAAGGTAAAGGACGACCTGTTCGTCCTGAACAACGCCGGGGCCCCTGGCAACACGACGGTGATGGTGACGAATGAGGGCGTCCTGCTCGTCGACGACAAGTTCCCGGTGGACTACCAGAACATCGTCGATGCGGTCAAAACGATTACCAGCCAGCCAATCAAATATCTGATCAACACGCATTACCACATCGATCACACCGGCGGAAACGCGCAGATGCAGAGCGCGGGCGTGGTGCTGCTCTCGTCGGAAAACACGCGCGAGAACATGGTCGACGCAGGCTTCAAAGGGCCTCCGTCGATTACGTTCGAGCGGCGCGCCAACGTCTCGCTCGGCGGCAAGCGCGCAGAGCTCTATTACTTCGGCCGGGGTCACACCAACGGCGACATCGTCGTGCTCTTCCCCGAGCAGCGGACGCTGGTGACGGGAGATCTATACGTCACCGGGAATACGACACCTGAGCTGATCGACTACCCGATGGGCGGCAGCGCGAAGGAGTGGACGAAGACGCTCGATGGCGTGCTCGGACTCGATTTCGACGTTGCCGTACCTGGCCATGGAGTCGTCGCCACGAAGGCGGACGTGCGGAAGTTCCGCGACAGCACCGTCGCACTTCGAAACCGAGTGACCGAGCTCGTCAAAAGCAAGGCGAGTCGCGATGAGATCGAGAAGGTGATGCGCGGAGAGTTCCACTGGGGCGATCTGCATGTGAACCGTGGGCTCGACGGCATCATTGCTGAAATGCGCTTCGTACCTTAGCCGCATCTCCACCGCTTTCCAGGATCCTGACCGAATGCCGTTACGCGCAGGTGACGCGCCGCGGCCGACAATTTCTTGCAGATAAATATGCCGCGCGCCAACGGCAGGCGAGTTGCCACTCTGATGATGTGCGCCGCCTCGCCCTGCTGTATCTACTCACCGTTCTCAGTAACGCGCCTGCGTCTGTCGATTCACACTGGACCGTAACAAAAGAAGAGCGTCTCACGCTCATCCGTCGCGCACAGGTGTGGAAGCCCACTGATGTTCCGAACATGGAGATCCGCATCGGGCCCGACGGCGTCGGAGCCTTTCAACCGAATGAGTTGGTGACGTGCGACTACACACCGAGGGAGCTTCACGGATCGTCGAGAAAGTTCTCCTGTGTGTTGCCTGATGGCGACGTCATCAAGGTCCGATATGGCGCGAGGAACCGCGAAGTTCAGGGATCGGTGCTGGCGACACGTCTGCTGTGGGCGCTTGGGTTCGTCGCCAATCGCGTCTATCCGGTGCGCGTCAGCTGTCGCGGATGCTCAGCGGATCCGTGGAAGGACCGTGCGACTCACAAGGGAACGCACGACTTCGATCCGGCTGTCGTGGAACGTAAGCCGCAGGGCCACGAGGTGTGGGAAGGCGACAGAGAAGCGGATTGGGCGTGGCCGGAACTCGACTACGTCGACGCCAATCTGGGAGGTGCACCTCTGGAACAACGGGACGCACTGAAACTGCTCGCCGTGTTCATGCAGCACACGGACACGAAATCGGAACAACAGCGTCTTCTCTGTGCATCGTCTCCAGTTGCGCCGGTAGGCATGTGCGATGAGCCGTTCTTGTTCCTGCACGATGTCGGACTGACCTTTGGCCGTGCCAATTTTTTCAATGGGGCGGGTACCGGAAGCGTCAACCTGGAAGAGTGGACGAAGACGCCGATATGGAAGGACCGGGGCGCGTGCATTGGCCATTTGAGCAAGTCGAAGACCGGTACGTTGGGCAACCCGCACATCAGCGAAGCGGGACGAAAATTCCTTGCTGATCTCCTCGTCCAGCTGACCGACCGACAGGTGCGCGATCTGTTTGAAGTCGCGCAAGTCGCTCGGCGGACGTCCGGCGACCAGCCGACGAGCGTCGACGACTGGATCGCCGCGTTCAATCAGAAACGCAACGAGATCGTCACCCACCATTGCGCTGACTGACTGTTTCCTTCCGGCCATTGCAATCCGATCACGTTTCGACGAGTATTCCTCGCCTGCGGCAAAGGAGAACAGCTATGAAGTACAGACTCGGGGCGACACTGTTCGTGTTGTCGATCCTGATGGCGGGGTCGCCGGCCGCTCAGGATGCCAGGGGGTTGTTGCAGGCGGCCGACCGGGCGATCGGTGCCAGCGCGGTCAATTCGGTCCAGTACAACGCGACCGGATGGATTCGGTTCCTCGGCCAGAATTTCACGGCGGACGAAGATTGGAACCGCGTCGATTTGCAAAGCTACACGGCAACCGTCGATTACGGCAGCAAGTCGGCGAAAGAAGAGTACGTGCGAGTTCAGGGAAACAACCCGCGCATCGGCGGCGGGGCGGGGTTTCCCATCGTCGGCGCACCACGGACGACGAACTTCGTCAACGGCAATGTCGCGTGGACACTGAACGCGCAGGGGCAGCCTCAGGCGCAGACAGGCGACGCGGAAGTCCGTCAGTTCATGCTCTGGGTCACCCCGCACGGCTTCATCAAAGCCGCGCAACAGGATCCGAACGTGAGCGTCACCGATCGGCATTTCGTTCGAAACGGGCGGACGCTGAAGGTGGTCGGCTTCACGACCATGGGCAAGTATCGAGCGACCGGCGAATTCAACGACCAGAACCTGCTCGAACGCGTGGTGACCTGGATTCCCAGTCCCGTCATGGGGGATATGCAGGTCGAAATCCGCTACACCGAGTACAAGGACGTCGGCAACGGCGCCAAGTTCCCCTTCCACATTCACATGCATCAGGGCGACCATCCGTTTCTCGGTGGCCGGAACTTGCTGGACCTCGCGATCAGCAACGCGGTCGTGAATGTCCCGAACGCGTCGCAGGCAGTTCCCGATGCGGTGCGGACCGCGAAACCGGCAGTCGTCAACGTGACGACGATGCAACTTGCCCCCGGGGTGTGGCTGCTGGCTGGCGGCTCGCATAACAGCGTCGCCGTAGAGTTCCGCGACTACATCACCGTCATCGAAGGTCCCCTCGACGACGACCGGTCAAATGCGGTGATTGCGGCGGCGAAGCGAGTCATTCCCAACAAGCCGATCCGCTATCTGGTCAACACCCACCACCATTGGGATCACTCGGGCGGCATTCGCGCATTTGCGGCGGAGGGCGCCACCATCGTCACGCAGGAAAGCAACAAAGACTTCTACGAGCGGATCGTGCTGGCACCTCAGCCGCGCAGCCTGAGTCCCGACCGGCTCGCGAAGTTTCCGTTTGCGACCACCGGTCCAGGCCCGCAGAAGCTCGAGACCTTCGCCGAGCGGCATGCCATCTCGGACGGTACGCAGACGGTCATCAGCTATCACGTCGAGGGTTTGAACCACGCCGGCGACATGGCGATCGTGTACCTGCCTGGGCCCAAGCTCCTCGTCAGCGCAGACATGGGGCCACCGGCGCCCAATACCCCAGCCGCCAATGTGAACGCGAACTCGGTTGCGCTCTACAACAACATCAAGCGCCTGAAGCTCGATGTGACGCAGCACGTACCGATCCACGGAAATCCTAGCTCGCACGCCGATTTCGAACGGACGGTCGCGCCCGCCGCGGCGCAGCAGCAACAAACCGCCGGAGCCGGGCTGTAGACGTCTTTTAGGAGCGCACCTGTCTCTCAGGACGAGGCGCCGCCGCGGCGCCTCGCTCGTCACATTTCTCCTTCGCGGTTCGTCAACGTAGCAGGAGGGAGAAATGAAATTCGTCCTGCTCGTTTATCAAGGATCGACACCTCTGCCGGGTTCGGATCGGTGGCAGGAGCTGTCAGAAGCGGAGCGGAAGACGATCTACGCAGACTACGCCGCGCTCAACAAAACAGAGGGCGTCGCGCCGGGGCTTCCACTGGGACTGCCCGACGCGGCGAGAACCGTGCAAGTCCAGGACGGAAAGACCCACGTCAAGAACGGGCCGTATCTGGCCGAAGGTGCGGCGGGATACGCGGTCTATGAAGCCGACGGCATCGAGTCCGCGATCGCGCTGGCGGCGCGGATCCCTGCGGCGCGGCTGGGCGGCGCGGTGGAGATCCGGCCCGCAGAGCAGTACTGGTGACGGACGAAACCACGCTGCTCATCTGAATCTCACGCAATGCTCACAACGCCGTGAAGACGCGGCGGCATCCTCGAGGCGATCCTTCTTCGGGGCAGAGGAGGCCGAGCTATGAGTGAGGACGCGGTTCATGGGCAACAGAGTCGCGGGTACGCCGACGGCAGCGTTATTGGGCAGGTACTCGGGGGAATAACTCGCCTCTATCCCGTCCCCCCCACCTCCACTACCGCATTGCTCGTAGCGGGCGCGCTGCTCGGCGCCGTGGGCGATGCGCTGCTGCGCGCTCCTGGCCCGCCGGGTTTGAACCTGTCGCTGTGGATCGCATTGGTCGCGGTCGCCGCCGTCGCGCTGCAACGCCGTGCTGGTCTCACACGCGACCGCGAGCGCCTCGGGTGGCTGGCGACAGGCGTCTTGTTTGCCGCCGGCCTCACCTGGCGCGACGCTCCGCCGCTGAAGCTCCTCGCGCTTGGCTGCGCGACATTGACCTTCGCACTCTCGGCCCATCGTCTCGCCGCGGCCTGGGTGCGCCGCGCGGGGGTGCTTCGATACGCCGGCGCGCTGGTGCTCGGTGCCATCCACGCGTGGACGGCCGCAGCCCTTGCCATCGTCGATGTGGCGCGGTTCGCCCCGAGTGTCCAGACTAGCCGTCTGATGGCCTGGCGTCGTGGCGCGGCGGTCGCCCGCGGCCTCGTGATCGCGGCGCCACTGCTCCTGGTGTTTGGGGCGCTGTTCATGTCCGCCGACGCGGTATTCGCCGAGCTGGTGTCGAGCGTGCTCACGTTCGATTTCGGACGACTCGCCGGCCACATCGTGCTGTTCTCGGTCGGCGCATGGCTCTCGACTGGATACCTCCGCAGCTTTCTGACAGGAACGGACCTGCCGCTCGCGTCTCGGGGACAGGCGATCGATGGACGAGGCGTGCCGACAGTCAAACGGCCGACGCTCGGAATTACCGAAGTCGCGACGGCGTTGGCGACCCTCGACCTGCTGTTCCTGCTCTTCGTGATCGTGCAGTACCGGTATCTATTTGGCGGCGACACGCTCGTGCAGATCACGGCCAACCTGACGTATGCCGACTACGCGCGGCGCGGGTTCTTCGAGCTGGTCTTTGCTGTCGTCCTCGTCGTGCCGGTCCTGCTCGCCGCCGAGTGGCTCCTGGGGCGCGGTACCCGACGCGACACCGTCGTGTTCCGCGGCCTTGCGGGCGTACAGATCGTGCTGGTGCTCGCGATTGCAGCGTCCGCATTTCAAAGGCTGCGGCTGTATTACGCCAGCTACGGCCTGACGGAGTCGCGGTTCTATGCGATGGTGCTGCTGCTCTGGGTCGCCGCGATCCTGTTCTGGCTGGCCGCGACCGTGCTCCGAGGTCGCCGCGACCTGTTCGGCTGCGGAGCGCTCGTATCCGGCCTCGGCACTGTCGCGCTGCTGTTCGTCGTCAACCCGGACGGGATCGTCGCACGCGCGAATGTGGCGCGGATGGCGTCGGCGGACGCGCCGGTTCGATTCGATGTCGCATACGCGACGTCACTCAGCGCGGACGCGGTGCCCGTCCTGATCGATGGGCTGTCCGCTTTGCCGGGCGACGTGCAGTGTCCCCTCGCGCGACACATGTTGCGGCGGTGGGCGCCGGACCGTGGTCACTCGATCCGCAGCTGGAATTGGTCAGCGTCGCGTGCACGTGACGCAGTGCGCGAACACGAAGCGAGCCTCCGTTCGATGGTGGGACCAGGTCAGGAATGCGCGTCGCCGAACGTCCGATGAGAGAGCCGCTATTCAGCTGGCGCTCGTCAGGACCTTGCCGTCATCGAGCTTCCCGGTCATGAACATGCCGCCGGCTTTCCCGTCCCGTAGCGGCCGGAACGTCACAGTAATCCGCATCCCGGGCAGCAGTGACGCGCGCGTCCAGCCGCGGCGCGACAGAAAGTTTGGACTCATCCCTTCGAATCCCCACGTCTCCACCTGACCCGACGTGTTCTGCACATCAACCCAGACCCAGATGTGCGGGTTCGTCCAGTCGACCTGCTTGACGACGCCTGTGATCGTCTTTTCCGTATTCAGGTCAAAGACGGGCGCGGCGGCGTGATGGGACCGCGCGGACGTGGCCACGCCGCAGATCATCGCGGTCACAAACAGCGCCCGAGCGGTTGCGCGTGCGGTCGCACTCATCGCCCTACTCCTTCTTCGCCGGCAGGGTGAGTTTCACACCGGCTTTCCCCTGAGCGTCGAGGAAGTTGCGATTGTTTTCTTCGCAGATGTACTCCCGAATCGTCCATTCCCGATGCCGCGCCAGCATCCTCGTCGTCGTCCACGGTGTGGTCAATGCCTCCGGATCGATCACGGTCGTTTCGACCGACATCGTGTCTGGTGCGGTGAGGCGGAACCGTTCGACGACACGCATCTTGTCGCTGTGCGGCGTATTCCGAACGATCGTGGTGAGGGGCGAGAACCCGATCGTCTCGACGACGAGCGCGTCGCCCTCCCAACGACCGATCGAGGTTCCGTTGAACGTCGGATCGGGATCCGCCGGCAGCGGTCGGCCATCGGTATAGATGTGGCGCACCTGTTGGTAGGCTTCGGTGACGATCGTGACCTTACCCGGCGTCAAGAGGAATTCGTACGGATAGGGATGACCCATGATCGCCGGCATTCCCGTTGGCAGACAGTTGGCCGCTTCCGTGTCATCGAGGTTGCGCGCATCGAGATCGCGCTTCTTCGCAGCGTACGCCGGTGTGAGCTGCGGTACCGGCTGCGGTGCGGCGGCAGGCCCTCGTCCTCCGCGGCCGACGGTCGGCGCTTCCCAGACGCCGGTCAGGTCTGGCAGCTTCGCGAGGGCCGCCCAGTCAGCGGCCGCCGGCGGCTTCGACGTCCGTTCCTGTGCGGCCACGGAGATCGTCACCGCGGCCACGAGCAGCAGAACGATGCGCGTGGCGTGTGTCATGGTCGTAGATCACCGCGCTCGATACGTTTTGGCGAATCCATTTCGCGAGTTCGTCACCGTGAAAGTGCCGTCGGCCGACACGGCTGCCGTGATCGTGTGCCCCTGGTCCGCGGCTCCCTCCTCCAGGTTGGCGATCATGTCGGGCGCGGTGTTGTGCGTAGGGTCGGCGTCGAGCAGTGACCGGTGCCCTTGCCAGATGCCCTCGATGCCGGGCAGCTTCGCGAGCCGGAGATACGAGTTCAGCTCGTAGGAGGCGGGCGTCTCGCCCTGCCGCGTCACGTACTTCACGTCGACCTTCTGTCCCAGCCCCTTGCGCGGTCCGTTGTTCACCACGATGACCTGCGGCTGAATGGCTCCCAGCAGCGCCGGTGCGCCCGAGTTGTCGAGACTCCCATGCCGGTTGATCGTGTACAGGTTGATGCGCCCCAGCTTGTTCACCGGGCACGCCAACTCCAGTTCGCGCGACCAGTCCGCGTCCCCCAGGGTCGCCATCTTGAATGTTCCGTAGTTGATCGCCAACCCGACCATCCGGATGTTCTCCGGCGCGGCGGGCTCTTGCCGCACGGCGTTGGTGCACAACGGGTTGGTAGCGCCGCCGTTGACGGCGTTGGCAATGACGGGGCCCTCGGAGACGAGGACGCGCACGCGCACGTCGCCGAGCGCGATGGTCTCGCCAGGCTTGACGATGTGCCGGTGCGTTCCGGCGAGAGCCTTGTAGCCTTCATACAACGGGCGGTCGGACGTCTCGACGCCATCCCCGTGATCGTAGAACGTGCCGAGCGGAAGCAGCTTCGCGAGCGCCGGCAGTCCGCCGACATGATCGCCGTGCCAATGGCTGATCACCACGTGGTCGATCCGCGTCAGCCGCATCGCTTTCGCGGCGGCGGCGATGCGCTTTGCGTCGCGATCGTCGTTGCCCGGGAAGCCGGTATCGAACAGCAGCGATTGTCCGTTGGGCGCGACGAAGAGCGTGGAGGCGCCTCCCTCGACGTCGATCCAGGCAATCTGCAAACGACCGCCAGTTTGCGCCAGCGACGAGCAGACGAGGGCGATTACGCCGACGAGTGTCGCAGCGAGTGCACGTGTCATGTGCGTATCTCCATCAAGCAGGTTGATCGTCTGTTCATCGCGCGAGCGGATCGGGACGAAGCTGGAACTTGACCAGCTTTCCCTTGGTGCCCTTTCCACCTTCGATGTGCCAGACGAAGTGCGTCCCGTAGTTCGCATAGAGTGCGCGCCCCTTCCAGCCGGCGTTCGGGTCGTCGATGCGTCCGTCCATGCCGCGCGAGTAGAACCCGAGCGGATAGGGCACGCGCATCGTGATCCATTCGCGCGTCTGCGGATCGAGCACGAGCAGTGAATCGGAATTCGATCCCGTTGCCAGCGGCTTGTTCGTGCCAAGGCCCAGAATTCCCTGCTGATCGACCCAGTTGAAATAATGGAAGTCGGCAGGAATGTCGGTGCCCTTCAGCTTCGGACCGTTCGTCTGATACAGCGTCCAGCCTTCGCGGCACTCGCTGCCGTCAATCTTGTGGCCGATGCTGCCTTGACATGTGCGCCGATCGAAACTGGCGAGATGGCTGCTGGCGGCGAGCGCCGTCCAGACGACGCCGTTGGTGTCGACGTCGACGCCGCGCGGATCGAACCCGGGCTCGGGCACGCGGAAGACTTCGGCATGGCAGCTTTCGGGAGGATTCGTTCCGCGATCGACGCGCACGAGATAGCCCGGGAAGCGCTCGGACACGCCCCAGATCGAGTTGTCGACCGGACTCGGTACGGCCGAGTAGAGATTGAAATCGACCTCGGTATCGAGCGAGGGATCCACTCCGCCGCCGCCGCGCGCGCCCGTACTGGTGCCGCCGGTTGCGGTATCGCCCTGATACAGGATTGACTCACCGCGACCGGTGACACGATTCCATGGGCGCGTGATCCTGCCATCGCCGTTGGTATCGACCACCTGACCGCACCAGCCGACCGCTTTCCGCTCGTCTTTCGTCGCGTCGAAGATCTTCGTGTCGATCCAGCCAAAGATCGGACCGGTCAACTCGTTGAAGTACACGGTCTCATTCGCATCGTTGTCGAACTGCAGGTGGTGCGTCGAATAGCAGGTATCGATGAGCGTAAACTGCTTCGTCTTCGGATCGTAGACGGACGCCTGCCGTCCGCTATTGCGCAGCGGATACCATGCGGCGTACCTGTTCGAAGGGTCGCTGCACCACGACGGATCCTGATTCGGACGAATCTTCGACGTAATCCAAACGCGCCCCTTGCTGTCGAGCATCGGGTTGTGCGGATCCGCAGGGTTGTACGGCGGGTTTCCCCACAGATGCGTGTCGCCCCACCACAGCGATGGACGATTCGGTTTCGGAAACCGTGAGGGGACGTCCGCGCGTGGCGCGCGCGTCGGAATCTCGATTTCTTCGGTGCGGTTTGTCAGCGGGTCGAGGATCACGAGCGTTCCGTGACCGGCCGACACCGCGTAGATCGGTCCGTACGCGTTGACCGTCGGATGACGTTTGTCGGTCGCGACCTCGTCGTGCATGAACGAGTGATCCGTGCCCCAATCCCATAACGTCACGACGACGTTGCGCTCCTGCCCCGTCGGTCGCGGCGGCGCCGGCGGGACTTCGCCCTTGGCGACGCGCTGAGTCCAGTCGGCAAACGTCCGCAGCGGCCGCGCCTTCCCCTGATTCGTGAGCACCGAGTACATCGCCGTGCCGCGCACGCCGGTTCCGAGCCGCCACTCCCACGCCTCCTCGTGCGACTTCAGCTCCGGCTTCGCCTTGAAGATGTGATCGACGCTGCGCGTGAGCTGATTGCCAAGCTGGTGGCAGAAGTTGCAGTCGGACTTGAGGGAGTTGATCCAGTGGTTCTGGGTCAGCATCGCGGCGCCGAGGCCGTTCCCGCCGTCACCAGGGAACTCGTGCGTGGCCGGCGGCTCCATGAGCGATAGCCAGTAGTTGCCGGGATATACCTTCGCCGCTTCCTGTGGCGTGCGCGCAGGCGTGGCGAGTAACGTCAGGGATGTCGCACCTGGTTTCGCCTGAACCTTCGGCGAATCGACGAGGCCGTAGCCGCGCACCCACACGCTGTAGTTGGCCTCAGGTAATTCCGGCAGCATGAACCGCCCGCGGTCGTCGGTGACGACGATCTTCGTGAACGGCGTTGGCAGATCCTTCGTCTCGGCGATCACCCATACGCCAGCCTCGGGAACGCTGCCGCTGCGCACCACACCGGTGATGTAGCCCTGCGGCGATGCCGGGCGTTGACCCTGCTGCGCGCTCAGCGATCGCATCGACGCCGCCCCAACCAATCCACCCAACGCGGCGCCGAGCATCAGGATTCGGATTCGGCGATTCATCAGTCGCGGCATACCCTTCTCCGTCGCGCATATGTTACCCCCCGGCTCCGGGTGCCGAAGGAGGGATTCGATCAACTCATGGCAAGGTACTCGTGCGCCAGGCGGACGACCATCGCCCCTTCACCGGCCGCTGAAGCGACACGGTTCATCGCACCTGCCCGGAGGTCTCCCGCCGCGAACAGCCCCGGCACGCTCGACTCGAGCATCAGAGGTTCCCGCCGCTCCTTCCACGTGCGTGAGAACGTCTCGGCGGCCATGAGATCCCGGCCGGTGAGGACGAACCCTTTCTCGTCGCGCAAGACCTCGGGCGGCAACCACTCGCCGCACGGCCGCGTTCCGATGAAGATGAACAGCGCATCCGCCTCCTCCGCCGCACACCTGCCAGCGTCCAGCGACTTCAGCACAACACGTTCGACGTGCCCGTCACCCTCGACGCGTTCGACCTCCGTCCGCGCCCGAAGGTGGATGTTTGGGGTCTTGGCGATCTGGTCGACCAGGTACTGCGACATCGTGCTTCGCAAATCCTCGCGACGAACGACAATCTGCACGTCGGCGGCGTAGCGCGCGAGGTACATCGCACCCTGTCCCGCCGAATTTCCACCACCGATCACGAGGACGCGGCGGCCTTTGAACGCGGGGCCTTCGGTTGTTGCGGCTCCGTAGTACACGCCGACGCCAGCGTGCTCCGCGATGCCGTGGGCGGAGTGTTCGCGATACGTCATACCCGTGGCGGCCAGCAGCGTTCGAGTGACCAGCTCGCGACCGTCTGCAAGCGTGAGGCGTTTGTATCCGCCGTCGATCGACACGCCGGTTACCTCGAGAGGCGCCAGCGACTCCGCGCCGAGACGCTGCGCTTGGGTCAGCGCTCGACGAGTCAATTCACTTCCGCTGATTCCCGCCGGGAACCCAAGATAGTTCTCGATTCGAGAGCTCGTGCCTGCCTGCCCACCGGGCGCATGCCGATCGAGCATCAGCGTTCGGAGCCCTTCCGACGCGCCGTACACCGCCGCAGCAAGTCCCGCGGGACCGGCGCCGACAATCACCAGATCGTAAACATCAAAGGTGGCTGACAGCGATCGGCCGAGACGCTCGGCCACGCGGCGCGGGTCGAGATCGCGCAGTACCGATCCGTCCTCGAAAAAAAGTACCGGCAGCTCCTCATTGCTGATGGCGGCGGCTTCGAGCAGCGTGCGCGCGTCCGGATCACGCGTGGCGTCGAGCCAACGATAGGGAATCAGACTGCTGGCGAGGAAGTCCTTGATGGCGTGCGAACGAGCGGACCACTGATCGCCGATGAGTCTCAGACCCGTGGCTTCCGGCAGGTATTCGGCCTGCCACGCGTCGAGAAGATCGTCTACGACCGGGAACAGATGTTCGTCCGGCGGATCCCAGGGTTTTGAAAGGTAATGGTCGATGTGTGCGTTGTTGATCGCCTTGATCGCGGCATCGATGTCCGAATACGCGGTGAGCAGAAGGCGCCGGGCGAGCGGGTACAGTTCGCGAACGCCCGCGAGCACCTCGTGCCCCAGCATGCCAGGCATGCGCTGATCGCTGATGACCATCGCGAGCGCATCGCCGCGGCTCTTCAGCTCGCGCGTCGTTTCCAGCGCCTGCTGTCCGGATCCGGCGCTCAACGTGGCGTAGTGCTCCCGGTAACGGCCACGAAGGTCACGGCGGACGGCGGCAAGGACCTGCGGATCATCGTCAACGGCCAGGATGACGGGCTTGTTCACGGCCTGGCTCCCGAGCCTTCAGCGACGACCGCCGGCAAAGCCACGCGGAATTCCGTCCGCCCGGGCCGCGATTCGACGCTGATTTCTCCGTCGTTATGGCGAATCAGGCGTCTGACGATGTCGAGCCCAAGGCCCATGCCTTGACCCACCGGCTTGGTCGTGAAGAACGGGTCGAAGATACGGTCGCGAACGTCGTCGGGGATGCCGCTGCCGTTGTCGATGATGCGCACGACGACGCGCTGCCGCTCACGGGCGGCGTGAATGTCTATGCGGCCCGCGTCGGGAATCGCATCGAGCGCGTTGTCGATCAGGTTGGCCCAAATCTGATTGAGCTCGCCACCAAAGCCGAGCACCTTCGGCAGATCGGACTCAACGTCGACACCCACGGTGGCAGATTTGTGGCGTGCTTTCGATCGAAGCACGGTTACCGTGTCGGCGAGTCCTCGCGTCACGTCGACAGGGCCGGCGACGGTTGCCTGGTCCATGTGCGTGAAGCCTTTAATGGCGCCGACGAGAACGGCAATGCGCGTCGCCGCTTCCTGTATCTCGTACGCGAGGCTGCGAGCCGAGCATGCCGCCGACGCCCATCGGAGTGCGTGCTCGAGCGCCGGCCGATCGAGTGCGGAGGCAAGGCGGTCGAGCGCTTCGAACGTCGCGGCCGTCTCCGAGAGTTCGTCCGCAATCGCCGGGTCGATGCCATGGTCAACGAGCCAGTCGGCGATCGCCTCCTCGCGCTCGGCCTGGGCAAGCGGCGAACGGACAACGCGTTCCCGCGTCGGCATACAGGACGTACGCACCGCGTCGAGCGCGGCAAGCTGCCCCTCGCTGAGGCGCGCACCGCCGAGCGCCCGTCCCGCCGTCTCGCTTTCCTCCATCCGGTGTTCGAGCAGGCTCGCGCTGCGTTCGATTGCCGCTGCTGGATTGTTCAGCTCGTGAGCCAGGCCCGCCGACAGCTTGCCAAGGGACATCATCTTCTCGTCATGCAGATCGGCAGCGTTGAACACTCGCGCGCGGTCGACCATCGTGTGGACGAGGATGGACGTCGCCGTATAGCACTCGCGAATCATCGTATGGAGTTGGTCGCGGGGGACGGCGAAGACTTCGCTCGATTCTTCTGCGATCGTGTCTGCGGGCGGGGAAACCATACGCGAATAGGGAAGTAAGCCGGTGACGTCGCCCTGACGCCACTCCATGATCTTATGCGGGCCGGTTCCGCGGTCGACGGAGATGCTGATTCGTCCGGACAGCACGATAAAGAGTCCCTCGACGCTCTTTCCCTTCGGGGTCAGTACCTCCCCAGTATTCAGGTGCCGAAGCGAACCGTGTGCGGCCAACCATTCCAACTCGGAGCGGGGTGCCCCACCGATGGTCTTATGGTCGGCCAATCGATCGACGACGTCAGCTGCTGCCATGTGCGCGATATTCCTCCGGAGTTGAGCGTGGTCGTGAATGCCTGGAATGTCTTGAAGGTACTACACGGGAATTAGAGGTGCGATGCGGGAAGTACTTCGTCGGGGGACGACCTTGAGGTCGGCCCTACGACTCTCCGAGCCGCCGTCGGAATCGGGAGTGCCGAGCGGCGATGCTGACGTCAGCCCCGCCGCAGCGCCGCCACGACTCGCGCTGGCGTCATGGGATGCTCGCGAAGCCGAACGCCGGTGGCGTCGAAGAACGCGTTGGCGATCGCGGCGGCCGCAGCGGCGATGACTTCTTCACCCACGCCGGTCGACGGCTGATCCTGCCGCTTGACGACCACCGGGACAACGTCAGGCGCTTCGCTGCATCGGAGGATCGGATAACTGACCCAGTCCACGCTGGTGACGTTCGTGCGCGAGAATGTGACCTCTTCCTTCAACATCCGGCTTGCCGCCTGGACCAGCATGCCGCTGATCTGGTTTTCCACGAATCCGGGATTCACGATCTGGCCAGCTTCGATCGCGCCGTACATCCGTTTGGCAACGATCACGCCTGTGTTCCTGTCGACCTCGATCTCCGCCACGGCGGCGCCGTACGACGAGAGATGCGTTCCGACCGCGATACCGCGTCCTCTCACGATGCGCGATTTCGAGAGCGCTGCTGCCGCCTTTCGCGGGCTCCACTTGGCCGCCTCGGCGGCCGCATTCAGGACCGCCAGCCAGCGGTCGCCGTTCATGTTCTGCCGGCGGAACAGGTAAGGATCCATGTTGGCGAGGTACGCCAGTTCATCGATCACCTGTTCGGCGCCAAAGGAAATGGCGAGATCCAGGGGTGATCGAAGCGGCGCGCCCTTGAAGTAGCCCTGCAGGCCCGGCACGCGATGGTTCACGATTCGCCAGTTCGCGAGGGCATACATTTCCCCGGTGTTGGTCGGGGTGAGCGACTGCGCCCGGCCATCGGGGCTCTCGCTCGCCGATCGTCCCGACGCGAGCTGCGCCGTCGTTTCGGTCACGCTCCATGTATGCTGCCACCCGTGATATTCGTAGGCGACGAGCTTGCCGGCCGCATCGGCGGCGATCTTCACATCGGCGGTGTGCGCAGGTCCGAAGTTGTCCCAGCCATGCTCGTCCCATCGCATGAACTGCACGCGAACCGGAGCGCCGGTTTCCTGCGATATGACAGCCGCCGCCTGCGCTACATCGTCGTAGCAACTGCGACCGAAGGTCCCCGATCCCTCGTGATAGCGGACGGTGATGTTCCCTTCAGGGATCTGAAGCACGTCGGCAATCTTCGCGCGGGTCGCATACGGCCCTTGCGTCGAGCACATGACCAACGCTGAATCAGCTTTGACGTCTGCGATCGCGCAATTTGGTCCGAAACCCGCGTGGATCTGGTAGGGCGAGTCGAACCTGTGAGACACGACGTAGCGCGCGGCCGCAAACGCGGGATCGACGGCGCCGCGATCCATCACGACGGAGTCGATCGTCTTCGCGGCACGCATCCGCTCGAAGAGCGCCGCGGGTGATGCCGGCAGGCTCTCGGGCTGATCCCAGGTCACACGGAGCTGCTGCGCGGCGCGAACCGCGTTCCACTCCTCGCTTGCAACCACGCCCACGAAGTCACGACGCCGCACCACGCGTGCACCGGGAATGTCGCGGATTGAGTCGGCATCCAGGCTCACGACGTGCGCGCCGTCGCCATACGCGCCTTGACCGCGCGGGCGCACCACGCGGCCGTGCAGCATTCCGGGGACACGCACGTGCTGCATGTAGACATATTTGCCGCTCGCCTTCGCCGGGATGTCATTACGCGGGACGCTCGCTCCCACGATCTTGTGATCGCGGTAATCCTTAATGGGTGCCTTGCCGGTATAGGGCACGTCGAATCGACGGTCGCCGATCAACGCACCATATGTGACCGACTGCCCGGGACTGCCGGCCACGGACACCACTCCGCGGCTGACAGTCAGGCGCTCGACCGGCGCGCCGAGTTGCCCCGAGGCGCGCGACAGAAGGGCCTGCCGTGCATCGGCAGCCGCGAGACGGATCCGCGGTCCACCTCGATTGATCGATGCGCTCGCGTTCGTTCCGCCCTGATTCGGCGATTTGCCAGTCTCGACATGAGCCGCCGAGACCTGTGACATATCGAGGTCGAGTTCCTCGGCCGCGATTTGCAGCAAGGCCGTCGAGTTCCCCTGACCGAGCTCGACATAGCCGACGAAGATTGTCGCCGTGTTGTCGGCGTGAATGGCGATCCAGGTATCGAGCTGCTCTGGATCGGGCGTAAATGGACCCGCAATCGCACCGCCCGGCGGCTGTTGCGCGTCGACGCGTGGCGCGAAGGTGAGCCCGACGAGCAGCGCGCCGCCTGCCTTGAGAAAGTCGCGCCTCGGAAACGTCGTCGCTGGAAATTCGCTGCTCATCGTCCACCTCCCGCCACCGGCGCCCCAACGCGCGACGCGTTCCCCGCCATCGTGCGCGAGGCGCGCTGGATGGCGTTGATCATGCGGGGATACGTGGCACACCTGCACAAGTGCCCGTTCATGGCTGTGCGAATCTGTTCGACGGTCGGCTGGGGGTTCTTGGAAAGCAGCTCCGCCCCTTTGATGATCTGCCCGTTGTAGCAGTAGCCGCACTGCAGGGCCTGTTCGTCGATCACGGCCTGCTGCAACGGATGCAGCTCCGGAGCACTCGCGAGTTTTTTCTGTTGAGCGTACCAGGCGGGCAACCCCTCGAGCGTCGTCACAGATTTGCCAGCGACGGCTGAGAGGGTTGTGACGCAAGACCGTATTTCGACTCCGTCCACCAGCACCGAGCACGAGCCGCATTGCGCCAGCCCGCACCCGAATCGCGGTCCCTGCAGCTCGAGATTGTTCGAAAGGATATACAAGAGCGGCGTGTCCGGCGCCGCATCGACGTTCTGCACGCGCAGATTGACGGTGAGTATCGTTGCCACAGCAGCCTCCGCCGCCGCGCGCTCGCGATTGGTCCGTGGCGCCAGCGCCGCCGATGGTACACCCGGGTCATTGCGCTCCGACGATGTTTTGGGAGTATTCTTTCCCCCGCGGCACGGGAGGACCCTGAAGTGACGATGAGGTCCTGTCAAGGTTGCGTCGTCCTGGTGGTCAGCGCGTTGACGACCCTCAGTCTGTCCGCGCAAGGCACCGGACGCCTCACCGGGAATCCGACGCCGGGGACGCCGCAACCCGATCCACCCAATCTCGCCGATCGGATCACGCTGACCGGGTGCGTACGATGGGCCGCGCCAGATGGTCGAGGATCGGTCCCGACGCAAGAACTGAATACCACCAGCAGCTCGACATTCGTCCTCGCGAACGCGACGCGGGTGATGCGCGTTCCGCCTGGCACGGGCACGTCGGATTCCGCGAAAAAATCGGCGAGCCCGACGTATCGGCTCTCGGCGCTCAACAGCGCGCTCGTCCCGTTTGTCGGTGCACGAGTCGAGGTTTCAGGCGAAATCGACGACCGTCCACCTGCTCCCGGAGCCGCGCAGATCCCGATGCTCAACGTCGGATTCGTGCAGAGATTGGGCAGAACACCATGCTCCTGAAAGGAGCATAATCGCCAGCGAGATTCAGTCTCGAGGAGTGTGCGTATGCTGCGCTACGGATGGATCCTTCTGGTTCTCATCGCGTCTGGCGTGCTGATCGCCACGGGGACGACAGAGGCGCAGGACGCGGCCGCTGCGACGGTCACATTCACGAGGGACGTCCTCCCTATCCTGCAGAACAATTGCCAGTCCTGTCATCGGCCCGGTCAGATCGCGCCGATGTCTCTGCTGACGTACGAACAGACGCGGCCGTGGGCGCGCGCGATCAAGTTGCGAGTCCTCGCGCGTGAAATGCCGCCGTGGTTCGCCGATCCGCGGCACGGATCGTTTGCCAACGATCGCTCGCTCACGCAGACCGACATCGACACGATCGCGAAATGGGTTGACGGCGGCGCGCCTCAGGGCGATCCAAAGGACGCCCCGGCTCCACGTGAATGGGCCGCGGACGGCTGGCAGATGACGCCTGACGTCATTGTCAGAGGACCCGAGTTCCGCGTGCCCGCGCGTCCGCCGAAGAACGTCATCGAGTGGGCCACCGCGACCATCCCGAGCGGGTTCACGAAGGACACGTGGATCACCTCGTTCGAGATCAAGCCCAGCGACCTGACGGTCACGCATCACATCTGCGCGTCATTCGTGCCCCATCGCGAAAGCGTCAAGTACTACGAGTGGAACTGGAGCGAGTCTCCCCGCGACGAGGAGGGCAACGCGACGGACAAGGGCGCGACGCCGGCCGGCGCCGCCAACGGCGTCGACGAAGCAGTCGGCGCGTCGGGCTTTGCGGGCGGGTTTACCTGCTACGTGCCGGGCGTGCAGGTAGACGATTTCAGTAAGGTCAACGCGGCCAAGCTGATTCCCGCCAATAGCGACATCGCATTCGCGGTCCACTACACGCCGACCGGGAAGGAAGTCATCGATCGACCACTGATTGGCTTCACGGTGGCCGACAAACCGGCCGAGAAGCAGTGGATTGGGTACGCGATCTCGGGAGCAAGCGCGGATTTCGCGATTCCACCTCAGGATTCGAACTACCTGAGTCCGCCGGCGGATGTCGAGTTCGGGGCCGACGTCTGGCTCGTACAGATGATGCCGCACATGCATCTGCGCGGGAAAGACATGACGTATCACCTGATTTATCCTGACGGCCGGGACGAGATCATCCTCAACGTGCCGAAGTACGACTTCAACTGGCAGCTCGTCTACAACCCGATGAAGCCGATCTTCGCTCCCAAGGGTACGAAGCTCCACGTCGACGCGCACTTCAACAACTCCTCGTCGAACAAGTTCAATCCCGATCCCAATCGGACGATATATCGGGGGCGGATGACGTGGGAGGAGATGATGAGCCCGTTCTTCTCGATCATCACTGACGCGAAGACGGATCCGAAGACGATCCTGAAACTGCGCGGGAAGACGCGTCTCGACAACGGCGCGTAGGTTCGGGGCTCAGCGCTTACACGACCGCGACCTTCACGTTGTGAATCGGCGGCAGCGCGTCGAACAGGCACTCGAACTTCTCGCCGCCTTCTCGGCCTATCCACAGCTGCCCGGTGGTCGTGCCGAAATAGAGCGCCGGCGTCTTCAAGTCGTCGATCGTCATCGCGTCCCGCAGGATCGTGAAGTAGCTCTGTTTCTTCGGCAGTCCGTTGGCAAGTTTTAACCACGAATCGCCGCCGTTCTCGCTGCGCCAGACGGCGGGCGCGCCGCCGGGACACGTGCGCGTCATCGGCTCGAGCGGCATCACGTAGATGGTGTCGGCGTCGTGCGGATACACGACGATCGGAAATCCGAAATCCGACGGCAATCCTCTCGCGATCGATCGCCACGAGTGTCCGTAATCGTCGCTGCGAAGCACGCCGATATCCGGGCGCGGACCGCCCGGACCCGTCCAGTTCGCCCACCCTCCGTGGTTCTGCATGTAGAGCCGTCCGGGCGCCGCATCGTGGCGCGCGATCTTGTGGACGCACTGCCCGAACTCCGGATACGGATCCGGCTGGAATCCCGCGCCAACCCCTGTGTTTGATGCCTTGAACGTCTCGCCGCCGTCTTCGCTCAGATAGTGGCCGCCCGTCGAGATGCCGAGGTGCACCCGATTGCCGTCGCGGATGATTGTGTGCATACAGAGGCCGCCATTGCCAGGCGACCACTTGCGCGCGTGCTCGTGGTTGCTGATGCCCGGCACCATCTCCCACGAGTCTCCGCCGTCGTAGCTCTTGAACAGGGACGCGGGTTCGACACCCGCCCACAATTCCTTCTTCGCCTTGCCCGGTTCGATCGACCAGATGTTGACGAGCGCCCGGCCGTCGTCTTTCGGAAATGCCGGCGCCGACTTCGTCTCCTTGAAGCTCTTGCCCATGTCGGTCGATTTGAGCACCTTCATCCCGAAAAACGGGTTGCAGCTCGATGCGTAGACCGTCGGCGCGCCACGCGAGTCGACGAGCGTCGAATAGACGGGAACGCCCGCCCCGAACGGACCGCGCAGCGCGAAGCTGCGACGGGTCTTCGGCGCCTCGGCGACGAACACCCCCTTCTTGGTGCCGATGGTCAGCATCACCCGATCCGGCATACTCAGCCTCCCGAAACCGCGGGCACGATCGTGATCACGTCGCCCGGCTGTAGCGCCGTCCCGAGGCCGTCGAGATCGCGCACGTTGTCCGCGTTCACAAAAACATTCAGATGCCGCCGCACGGCACCGGTCTCATCGCACACGTTGCGATACAGCGTGGGTCGCGTTCGCTCGAGATCATCGAGCACCGCTTGCACCGTGTCCGCCGACACCGGCAGTTCCGCGCAGCCGCCGGCGTAGGTCCGCAGCGGTTCCGGCAGATACAGGATAACCGTCGCCGGATCCTCAGGCGCAACTCGACGCGATCGTCTTCAGCGACTTCACGTCGAGGTGCGGAATGCGGTCCGGCGGTTCCTCGGTGGACGGCTGCGCCGGACGCGCCTGCCAGTCGGTGCGGCCTGTTATCTCCACCTTCTCTCCCGTGTGCGGACCGAGGTTTCCCCCTCCGTCGAGGATCCACTTCTTCGGCATCGCGGGCGCCGATGCAGGTGCGGGATCGGGCAGGCGTTTGCCGTCGATCGCCACGACGCGGCTGTCCTCGACCGCGTAGCCAGCGTATCCGTTTCTGAGCAGGCATCCCGAGACGATGAACTCGCGCTTGCCGTCGTCTGGCGCCGCGGTCTGCTGAAGGGCAGCCGTTAACGTCGGGATCCCAAACGCGAGGGCGACGAGGACGAATGTGAATTGCTTCATAAGCCCCCTCAATTCAGGCCCGGAGAATACACCTTCGGATTCAGTTTGTCGTCGGCGTCATCGACGTCATCGATCGCATCCTGATCGCCGCTTCGACAAATTCGGTGTACGGGACGAACCGGCCATGGATGGGCATCATGGCATCCACCTGCAGCCGTCGATACGTGATGTTCGACAGCAGGTTCTGCGTGAACGCCGCATGCCCGCCCGGTTCGTCCGCGGTGAGCGTCCGCCTGTCGTCAGGGAAATACAAGTCGGCATCCGTGAGAATGCGTCCGGTCGGGAAATACACCATCAGCATCGTGGACGCGTGCGGCAGATCGAGCACGTAATACAGGTTGACGGTCATCGCGCTGTCCTTGAGAACCAGCTGATCGTCGACGTCAACGATGTTCACCGGCTTCGCCTGTGGTTTCTTCGCGAGAGCGTCAGGGACGATCGTGTGCGGTCTCCGCAGGATCTCCTGCAGGAATGCGTGGATGGACCTGTGCGCGACCAGCGTCGTCACCCCCTCCGAAACCGCCGCTCGAACGCCACTCGTATGGTCGCTGTGGTGGTGGGTCAGGATCAGCGTCGTCACCGGCTTGTTCGGCCGCAGCTCTTTCGCCTTGGCCATCATCGCGAGCGTCCGTTCTTCGTCCGGCGCATCAACGATCGCCATGTGATCGGCAAACTCGATCGCCACGCCATTGTGTGTGGTCCCGTTCAGGATGTGCCAGATTCCCTTGCTGGTTTCGTTCGCCGTGATCTGGATCGGCCGTGGAGGCGCCGGGCGTGTTGCAGAAAGGACGGCTGCGGGCGCCGCGAGGCTGCCGACATCGGCGTCGAGTGACTGCCTGACGATACGAGTGTCAGCGGCCAGGTATTTTTCGTTGCGCGTCGTCAGCCGCGTCGGCAACCGCATCCCATCGACGGTCACGTAGTCGCCGAACCGGGTCTCGATCGCGATGTCCCCCATGAACGCGATGTCGCTCATCCACACCACGCGTGAGGGAAACTTCGTGGAGCTATCGATCGCGAGCGTGACGGTAATGGCGCTCCGCGGCAACCGGACGTCGACGAGGCGCTCAGCGCCCTGGACTCTGCCGTTGCTCAAGGCCGCCGCCGGATCGAGTGCTGCGCGAACGAGCGTCAGCGGATGGCGATGGTAGTCGACACGCTGGTCAGCGACCGCCCGTTCGTTCCATACACGAGTCGCCGCACCGTTTCCACCGATGTTGAAGGCCACATCGCCGTCAATTGCCTGGACCGATTTGCCGGGTATGTGCCCGGCGAAAAACGCGTACAGCGCCGTGCGGCTCTGCTCGAAGCGCGCGCGGCTCGCCGTCAAATCGTACGCGCGGCGGTATCCCATTACTTTCCAGACCGACGCTTCCTGACCCATCTCGGTCCAACTTGATCCCTGACCGAAGCTGAACTCCTTACCCTCCCCTTCCACCAGCAGCGTCTTGACCGCCAGCACACGGTCGCGACCACCGAGCGCATCTGCCGCGTCATTGACAACCTGCTGGGCCTGTGACTGCCCTTGCACCGTTACCGGCGAGTACAGCATCAGCGAGAGGACCAGGAGGCAAATGGAGCTGAGTACGTGCGATGCCTTCGTCATGAGATCACCTCTGTAATCCGGGCACGTTGATTGACAGCGTGTAAGTATGACGCCGGAGCGAGCGTGATCAAGTCGAAAGGTCATAGTGTGCGAAGGCCCTGATCACTTTGTCCTCCGCACCGAAATGAAAGACCTCCGCGGCAAGTCGGTCATGCGCGCCTTTGTAATAAAGCGTCACGCTCGTGACGCCCGCGAGTACCGATATCAATTCGAAGTGCAGGTCGGGGATAAGCTCCAGAGCCTTGCTCCAGTAAGCACGCACTGCGGCCTTACCGCGGAGTATTCCCGATGGCTCACCAACAAGCTGCCTGATCATAGGTGACGACATCTCGAAGTCATCTGCATAGTGCGACAGGACTCTCGCCAGGTCGTGGGAATTCCACGAATCGATCCAGTCGGTTGCGAATTGTTCGGCGAACGCCTTATTCATTTTCGAATCTCCCGTCGCTGTTCCGCGCCGCTGAAGGATGCGGCCGGCTGTCGTTCATAACCTCCTGGCGCTCGCGAATATTCCCGTCACGTGTTAACGACAAGGTCAACGCGATCGGGATAGCATCAAGTCATGCATCCGCGTATCAAGGAACTTGTCGAGGCGCTCGACAGCCGACGTGCCGACCTGACGCGCGCCGTGAATGAGGTCCCCGCGTCCGCCCGGAACCGTCGTCCATCCGAGGACCGGTGGTCCGTCGCCGAGGTTCTCGAACATCTCGCGCTGGTCGAGGAGAACATCGCGCCAATGGTAAGACGGCTCGCTGCGGACCAAGGCGCGAGCGGCCTCGGCGCGGAGCCCGATTCCACTTCAGTCGCAGAGACACTCGATTTGGCGTTCGTCCTGGATCGCAGTAAGAAGCGTGTCGCCCGCGAGGCCATGCAGCCGCGAACTGGCATCGATGCGACTGCGGCGTGGACCCATCTGGAGCGCGCGCGTCAGGTGACGCAGGAGACCCTGCGCGAATTGGACGGCGTGTCGCTGGGCAGCGTCAGCGCGCCGCATCCCGCGCTCGGCCCGCTCAACGGCTATCAGTGGTTTTTGTTTCTCGCTGCCCACGAAGGACGGCACACCGCTCAAATTCGGGAAATCATGGCGTCGACGGCGTGACAGCGCACGCGTGAACTCCTAGTCACGCTCGATGTCCGACAGATCCAGGCGACCGAGCCGGTCGGGATCCGCCAGGATGTCCATCTCAACGACCTTGCCGCCCGCGATCGTAAAGCCGATCACGGAAAACAGGCGCCCGTCCGGAAGACGCGTCACGACGCCAATGTCGCCGTTCACCAAAACCAACTGATTGGACGACGCGATCTTCGAGAACGCCGCGGCTTGTGCCACGACCGCCTGAGCCCCACGAACGACGCGCGACATCCCCTTCACCGCTCCGCCATCGGCTCGCAGCACGATATCCGGGTCGAGGACGGCGACCAGCGCTCCGAAGTCGCCGTTCTGGACGGCCGCGAGAAACGCGTCGACGACGCGGCGCTGATTCCGCAGGTCGGCGTCTGAGGTCGGCGCCTGACCGCGAACTCGTCGCCGCGCGCGGCTCGCGAGCTGGCGCGTGGCGACGACTGAACGATCCACGATCGGCGCAATCTCCTCGAAGCTCATCGCAAACACATCGTGGAGCACGAAGGCCAGTCGTTCGGCCGGCTCGAGTTTCTCGAGGACGACGAGCAGCGCGAGACCGACCGACTCGGCGAGCATGGAGTCAGCCTCGGGCCCTTCGTCCGCCGCGCCACCGATCGCGCGGATGATCGGATCCGGCACGTGCACATCCAAAGGATCCTCCCGTCGCGATGTCCTCGTCCGCAGCATGTCCAGACACACGCGCGCCACGACCGTCGTCAGCCATCCCCGCAGGTTGTCGATCCCGCCGGCATCCGTGCGGCTCAATCGCATCCAGGCTTCCTGGACGGCATCTTCCGCCTCACTGACCGAACCGAGCATGCGATACGCGACCGCGCGGACGTGCGGTCGGTACGCCTCGAATTGCTCGGCTAGCCGCTCAGGTGTGGGCATCGGTCACATTTCTCCGTCGCGGTCCGTCGTAGTACAGACGGATGAAACGTCGCCGATGTGACAGCACATTTAAGGAGCGTCCACCGATGAATATTTTCCTGTGGGTCATCCAGCTCGCCCTCGCAGTTCTCTGCCTCTCCGGGGGCTCGTACAAAGTATTCATGTTCGACGAGCTTGCGCAGATGCCCGCGACAGGCGCACTCTCGCGCGGCGGATGGGCCGCTCTCGGCGTGTTCGAGATGTTGTGCGGGGTCCTGCTGATCGTCCCGTCTGCGACGAAGTGGCTGCCCGTCCTGACCCCGCTCGCCGCCGCTGCGCTGGTGGTGGAAGGTCTGGCCCTCGCCACACTCTACGCGCGATATTCGCTCGAGTTGACCGCGACCAACCCGCTGGTCTGGGTCGTCGCAATCGGGCTGATGGCAGCGGTCGTGGCATACGGGCGGTACCCCATCAGCTCGGCGGCCTAGCGCCCGACACTTGCGATTGCGAGCCATGGAGTGATTCCGGATGTGAGCGCAATGACGCTTGCCGACTTCGAAGTGTCCTTACGCGGCCCTCTGCCACCAGCTGGCCTTTCTTCACTGGCGAAGGCGCTGTGGCATGAGCGGAACGGCGACTGGACGCAAGCACACGAGATCACCCAGGACATCGACAGTGCCGATGCCTCCTGGGTACACGCATACCTGCATCGCCGTGAGGGTGATCTGTCGAACGCGCGTTATTGGTACCGTCACGCAGGAAAGACTCCGGCGACTGGCAGTCTCGATGACGAGTGGCGCGCGATTGCCGAGACCCTCCTCGCCCGCAGCTGACTGATTCTATTGGTCGAGGCGACCGTTAGTGAGCGCGTCAACAGATTCAATTCTCATGCTGCATGGATGCGATCGCGACCGGCGCGTTTCGCGCTGTACATCGCCTCATCAGCCAGGTGTGCGAGCTCCTCCGCATCGACCCTCATGCCTTGTGCAGGATCGAACGTGGCAATGCCGATCGAAACGCTGACGGGCTCGGCATCGCCGCCGCGTCGCCACCTGAGATGGAGGGCAAGACGTTCAGCCGAATGCCGGGCCGCTTCCCCCGGCGTGTCAGGCATCAGAACCGCGAACTCGTCGCCTCCCCACCGTGCTCCCAAATCAGCTTCACGAAGGGTTGCGGTGATGGCATCAGCAACGCGCCGTATGACGCGATCGCCGGCGGCGTGGCCCCTCTCGTCGTTGATCCGCTTGAGTCCATCGACATCCACAACGAGCAGCGACACTGGCGAACCGTACCTGCGTGCCCGATGGAGATCATCCGTCAGGCGTCGTCGCAAGGCTCGCCGGTTCGCTAAACCCGTCAGGGCATCCGTTTCGGCAAGTGCTTCAAGGCGGTCAGCTTGACGACCAATCAGGTATCCAAGCGCACCGAGCAGGATCGCTGACGTGACAGAGATATAGATATACGTCACCCGCTCGAGAAGCAGCTCGGTCGGGATCGGCGGCGCACCGTAAATCTCACGTACGAACAGCAGTCCGATGGGCTCACCCAACGACAAGACCACGCCTGCCGCCGCATATACAAGGGCTCGGCTCATCCGAAAATGTTGTCTTGCAATGATTCGTTCACGGCCGCGAGGAAAGGACTTCCAGACGTGTGATCAGGCATAAGACCTTCTCGCACACGAAATGGTGCAATTCTTGTACGAGGCAACCCGCGCGTGAAAAAGATTGGCTTTCTCTCCTTCGGCCACTGGACACCGGCGCCGTATTCCGAGGTGCGAACGGCGTCCGACGCCCTTCTGCAGTCGATCGAATTGGCCGTCGCGGCCGAGGAGCTGGGCCTGGACGGCGCGTACTTCCGCGTGCACCACTTCGCACGCCAGTTGGGCTCGCCGTTTCCGCTCCTCGCCGCCGTCGGCGCGCGCACGAAGAAGATCGAAATCGGGACGGCGGTCATCGACATGCGCTACGAGAACCCGATGTACATGGCCGAGGATGTGGGCGCGGCCGACATCATCGCGGGCGGACGTCTGCAACTCGGCATCAGCCGTGGATCGCCGGAACAGGTGATCGACGGCTGGCGGTATTTCGGCTACACGCCGCGCGATGGCGAGACAGCCGCTGACATGGCGCGCCGCCACGCGGAAGTGTTCCTCGAGTTGCTGAAGGGCGAAGGCTTCGCGCAACCGAACCCTCGACCGATGTTTCCGAATCCACCGGGGCTGCTGCGTCTCGAGCCCTATTCAGAAGGATTACGCGAACGGATCTGGTGGGGTTCGAGTTCGAATGCGACGTCTCAATGGGCGGCGAAACTGGGCATGAATCTCCAGAGCTCGACGCTCAAGGATGATGAAACCGGCGAGCCGCTGCACGTGCAGCAACGAAGGCAGATTGAAGCCTATCGTCAGGCGTGGAAGGAAGCCGGGCATACGCGTGAGCCGCGCGTGTCCGTCAGCCGCAGCATCTTCGCGATTGTCGACGACCGCGACCGGGCGTACTTCGGCCGCGATACTCGCGACCAGGACCAGATCGGCTACATTGACGCCAACACGCGGGCTATCTTCGGTCGCTCCTACGCCGCTGAGCCTGACGTTCTCATCAAGGAGCTCGCCCGTGACGAGGCCATCGAGGCGGCAGATACCCTGCTCCTCACGGTCCCGAACCAGCTGGGCGTGGACTACAACTCACACGCGATCGAGAGCATCCTCAAATACGTCGCTCCGGAACTCGGCTGGCGTTGAGGGAAGCTCGCTACCGTCGAGCCCGAATTATTGACGGCATTTCATTTGCTCCGCAGGTGTTGATGCGGCAGCGAACTGGGCCGGCCTCCCCTGCAAGGCTGATCAGATCGGGTTTGTGCCGTCGGACTGTCTTCATTCGAGAAACGGAGTTCGATCGCGCTCCCCAAGCGCTCTGGGACATCATTTGCCGCGGTAGTGATGTCGTCCTTATTGTTGACGCGCCAGACGAGGGGTTCAGTATCTACGGCGACCGCGTTGTGTCATGGCACGACCCGTATGTGACGATCGACGACATGATTTACTCCTGGCCCGAACACGCCAGAGACGTGCGGCAGCTCTTCGAGCCGTCGTAGAGGCTGTTGGCGCTGAGCAGTTATTTCTTGCCAGCCGCCTTCTGCTGTTCCGCCAGCTTCTGAAGCTGTTCGACGTTCTCATTCCTGGTGCAGAAGTTCTCGGTCAAATCTTCGTGACCGAGCGAGAGTGTCATCCATGTCGATGTCCATGGCTTGGTTAGCACTTTCGGATCCTCAATCGTGAACTGGTACTCGAGATAATTCAGCGACGGACGGCGCAGGCGTTCGATCACATGCAGTTGGTCGCTGTGAAACCATCCATCGCGAATCCAGGTGCGTTCGTCGATGGAGATGGAATCGATGACCAGCGTGTCGCCTTCCCAGTGCGCCGTTTCGTCACCGTTGAACAGCGGTTCCAGATCCTCAGGCTTCTTGTGCGGGCGGCCGTCGGTGTGTATCACGCGCCATCGATTGTTGTTCTCAATGAGGTGAATCAACTGACCGGGCTTGGTGTCGATCTGATGCACGTAGGCATTGTCCGTGAACATGCCTGGCGTGCCGACCGGCGAGCAGTTGACGTTGGCGCTGCCCAACTCCAGGTCCACCCGTGTGAAGCTCTTGTACTTCGCTTCAGCCCACGGCTGGAACGGAATCGGGTCCTCCTTCGCGCGCTGCTCGGGGACAACGCTCCACGCATTGGCCTTGCCCGTCGGACCGGGGAACCACACGCCAGACAGATCGACGTGGCCGTCCGACATCCTCGGCGGAGGTCCGCCAGGCGGTAGCGGCACAGGGACGACGCTTCCGCGTGCCTGGACGAACGGCTTCTCCTGGGCGCCTGTGGCGACCGGAAGCACGCACAGCGCCGCGACGATCAGGACAACGTAGATCCTCATGCTCATCTCCAGAGCTTGGTGCCGAAGATACCTTCGACATCCTGCCCCACACGCTGAATGGTGCCGTCTGCCAGCTTGATGAACGACGCCGCATAGCGGTTGTCCGTGCCGTTTCGCGAGAGGCATCCCCTCACGGTCACTTCCTTGTTGACACTCCCGTTCAACGCCGCGTAGGTGGCGCCGCCCCGCTTCAGATTCGAGGTCGACGAAAGCTGGAACGTCAACTCCACGGTTTCTCCGGCCGGATTCTTTCCGTTCACGAACACGTAGGCGTGCGGATTCTCGTACGACACCTTCGTCAGCGTGCCGGTGATGTCCGAGCACTTCGTCGCGTCGAACTCGACGGCAAACGCGTGGTGCGCGAAGGCCGGTGACCAAGTGAGCAAGACGAGAAGACCACACGCGAGGCTGGCTGTCGCTCTCATTGCGGACACCTCCATAGGTAGGCGGGTCTAGTGACCCGCCTCTACGATCGTAGAGGCTACGGCGTAGAGGCGGACCGTTAGGTCCGCCTAGAAATCGTACTTGATTCCGAACTGCATGATACGCGGCGACCCTGCCTGTGTCGTGATGCGGCCAAATGTGCCGGCGTTGAAGTTCACCACAGGGTCGCCCCAGTTGAAGTGGTTGAGCAGGTTGAACGATTCGAGACGGAGTTCGAGCCGCTGCGCAGGACCTACGGCAATCAGCTTGGACACCGCGAGGTCGACGTTCCAGTACGCCGGACCGACGACGGCGTTCCGCGGAAGGTCGCCGAGGGTGCCCGCCGACGGCTGCGCAAAGGCCGACCGGTTGAACCAGCTGGTCAGCGTGCGCTGATAGAAGTCATCACTGACTTTGTTCGGGCGCTGATTCAGGATACCGGTGAATGCGTTGTCGATGCCGCTCAGGATGTCCAGACGATTCCCTGAGCGCGCGTTCAGGATTCCTGAAAACCGCCAGTGCGACGCCAATGCGCGAACGACTGCCGCCCCGACGTCGGGGATCTCATAGCCGACCGTCGCCGTCGCCAGGTGTCGCCGATCCTGATCACAATAGCCGGCATCGAACGACGGGTCGTCCGGCTTTTGGTAGCCGCCGCTTGATTGATTGAACCGTGGATTCTGCGGAGTGCCCTTACACTGCGAGAGCGTGTAGTTGGCATTGAGGCTTACACCGTCAACGGCGCGGCGCTGCACCGCCAGCTTCATGCCGGCGTAGTTTTGATACCCGATGTCGGTGTTGAGATCGAGCGCACCGATGAAGGCAGCCTCGCGAGGATTCTGCTGATAGAGCACGCGGCGCTGGTTCAGGTTCGACTGCGCCGAGCACACCGGATAGGACACGCCGTTGATGGCGCACGGACCGAGGCCCATGAAGACGCCGGGGTTCAACGCGACCTGTGCCCACAGACGATCGGAGTGGCTGCCAAGGTACGCGATGCTGATGCCCCACTGCGTCCCAACCTGCTGTTCCAGCGTGACGTTCCACGTCTGCACCCGCGGAGAGTTGATGTCGGGATCCATCGTGCCGAAGGATCCAAATGCCACATACGGCGTGTCGGGTCCCGTCACGATGGGATGGGGATCACCACCGACACCTTTATAGGGGTCGTCCAGCAGGCCTGTCGGGTCCTGGATGATGGACCGGTTGCCGAACGGCGGGGCTCCGGCGTTGATGTTGTGATATTCGCCGGACATGAAGTCGTACCCCATGGAATACGACGACCGCAGCGCGAGACGACCATCGCCGCGCACGTCCCAGGCCACACCGCCGCGCGGCGAGAGATTCCACCACTGCTTGTTCAACCCGGTCTGCCCTTTGGGGAATCCTGGATCGCCAGGGTAGGTCAGGCCCGCAGGGGCGTTGTGGAAAACAGTGCTCTTGATTCCCTTCTGAAAGTTCTCCATCCGGAAGATCGTGACCGCGTCGTTCTCGACGTTCTGGCCGAAATACGGCTCCCACCGCATGCCGTAGTTGACTGTCACCCTGCTCGACAGACGCCACGAATCCTGCGCATACGCTCCAACGTACCAGTTGTTGACGAGCAACAGGTTCTGGCCGCCGTGCTCGAGGGTTGTGACGCGACCGACGAGAAGATCCGCGAGG
>Ga0207428_10000611_pt1 | contig 42183 bp, 33 predicted proteins | sample RhiMethybrSRZTD1_FD_187600 | JGI IMG/M metagenome (GOLD analysis project Ga0207428, IMG submission 187600) | Populus rhizosphere microbial communities from Tennessee, USA - Rhizosphere MetaG P. TD hybrid SRZTD1 (SPAdes) (version 3) | ecosystem: Host-associated > Plants > Roots > Rhizosphere >...
AGCGGCTGGCCGCGGTCCGCACCCCGGGGATGACCGGCCTCATGCGCGGGGTGACCGGCCTGCTCGGGTCCATCTGGACCATCAAGGTGCTGGCCTGGAGCACGCTGGTCGTGCTGGTCGTCTACCGGCGCTACCGGCACCTGATCGTGGCGGTCGTCGCGGTCCAGCTCACCAGCGTGGTGGCCATCGCCCTGTCGGCGGCGGTGCGGCGGCCGCGGCCCTTCGGGGTGGAGCTCGAGGGGGTCTGGGCCGGCTGGTCGATGCCGTCGCGGCCGGTCGCCTTCCTGTCCGCGGTCGGCGTGGCCATGCTCTACAGCCTGGTCCCCAAGGGCCGCTGGCGCCAGACCGGCAAGTGGGTCGTCACCGCGCTGGTCGCCCTGCTCGCCTTCGCCCGCATGTACCTGGGCGTCGACACCCCCAGCGACGTGCTGGTCGGAGCGGCCCTGGGGGTGACCATCCCGCTGCTCGCCTTCCGCTGGTTCGCCCCCAGCGACGTCTTCCCGGTCAGCTACCACCGGGGCCGGAGCGCCCACCTGGACGTCGGCGGGGCCCGCGGCCAGGCCATCCGGCGGGCCCTGTCCGACCAGCTGGGGCTGGAGATCGAGGAGGTCAAGCCGTTCGGCCTGGCCGGCTCGGCCGGCTCCACCCCGCTGCGCATCACCGTCGCCGGCGACCCGCCGACGGTCCTGTTCGGCAAGCTGTACGCCCGCAGCCACCTGCGCTCGGACCGCTGGTACAAGCTCGGCCGCGAGCTCCTCTACGGCCGCCTGGAGGACGAGAAGCCCTTCCACACCGTGCGCCGGCTGGTCCAGCAGGAGGACTACGCCCTGCACAAGCTCCATCTGGCCGGCCTGCCCACGCCCCGCCCCTACGGGTTCGTCGAGCTGACCCCCGACCGCGAGTACCTGCTGGTGTCGGAGTTCTTCGACGGCGCCGTGGAGCTGGGCGAGGCCGAGGTCGACCAGGGCGTGATCGACGACGGACTGGGCATCATCCGCCGGCTCTGGGACGCCGGCCTCTCCCACCGTGACATCAAGCCGGCCAACCTGCTGGTCCGCGACGGCCGCATGTTCCTGATCGACGTCGCCTTCGTCGAGATGCGGCCCACGCCATGGCGCGAGGCCGTCGACCTGGCCAACATGATGCTCTGCCTGGCCCTGCGCAGCGACCCCCGGCTGGTCTACGAGCGGGCCCTGCGCCAGTTCTCGGTCGAGGAGATCACCGAGGCGTTCGCGGCCACCCGCGGCCTGGCCATGCCCTCCCAGCTCCGCCACATGCTGCGGGCCCAGGGCCGCGACCTGCACGCCGAGTTCCTGAGCCTGCTGCCCGAGCGGCCGGCCCCCATCTCCATCCAGCGCTTCAGCCTGCGCCGGATCGGCCTGGCCCTGCTGGTCGTGTGCGCGCTGCTGGTCGCCGTGCCCATGCTGGTCAGCTGGGCGGTGCAGACCGACCGGGTCAACACCTCCCTCTACACCAGCGACATCGGCTGCTCGGACCAGGAGGCGCTCTGGCTGATGGCCCAGGCGGTGCCGTCGGCCACCCTGGTGCCCTGCCTCCAGGTCGCCCCGCCCGGCTGGACCCTGAACGACGTCAAGACGGGCAGCGGGTTCGCCAGCATCGTGTTCGACATCGACCGGCCCCAGCAGGTGGCGGCGGTGACGGTGGAGCTGCTCCCGTCGTGCGACCTGGCCGGGGCGACCGAGGTCAGCTCCGAGCAGCCAGGGGCCAGGCGCTACATCCGGATCGACCGCGCCGCCGCGCCCGACCGGGTCATCCGCAGCTACGCCTTCCAGGGCGGCTGCATCACCGAGCGGTTCACCTCCGCCGACAGCCCGGAGGACCTGGCCAGCCAGGCCTCCACCGCCTTCGGCTTCGTCACCCGCGACCAGCTGGCCCGCGACCTCAGCCGCCGCTCCGGCGGCCGCCTGCACCTGGACCCATCCTGACCGAGGAGGCGCCGATGGGCTCGTACGAGGACACCGTCCGCACCCTGGAGACCGAGCTGGCCCAGGTCGAGCAGGCCTTCCGGGGCCTCACCGACGGGCAGTGGCCGACACCGACCAAGCTCCGGCCGCTCGACGAGGCCAAGCCCCACTGGACGCTGTTCGAGCTGGCCGGCCACTTCGACATCTCCATCGGCCTGACCGTGATGCTCGTGGCCGAGCCCCAGACCGGCCAGGTGGGCCGCGACCGGGTGAGCTTCTTCATCTTCCCCCGGTCGGAGGTCGCGCCGGTCGTCTACGACTACGCCTACACGATGGTCGAGGGCAGGACGCCCGCCCAGATGCCCGACGTCCTGGCCGCCACCTTCACCAAGACGATCGATGGGGCGCGGTCGACGGCCCCCGGCACGGTCGGCCCCGGCTACTACGCCCTCATGCGGCTGGACGAGTTCGTGGCCAGCCGGGTGGTGGAGGCGGTGGTCCATGGCCTCGACCTCACCGACGCGCTCGGCCGCGAGCCCATGGCCACCCCCGAGGGGGTCGCCCTGACCGCCGCCATCATGGACGACCTGCTGGCCCGCAGGACGGTGGCCGGCCGCCCGCCCGACCTGGCCGACGACCTGGCCTGGGTCCGCGCCGCCTCCGGCCGCGGCCCCGAGCACCCCGACCCGCGGCTCCCCCTGATCGGCTGAGGGCCGCGATGGACTTCACCGAGGAGACCGCGACCGGAGCGGTGGTGGCGAGCTTCGAGGGGGCGGCCGACCGGCGGCTCCGGGAGATCCTCGGGAGCCTGGTCCGGCACCTGCACGGGTTCGTGCGCGAGGTCGAGCCGACCTTCGAGGAGTGGGAGCGGGCGATCGGGTTCCTGACCGCGACCGGGCAGATGTGCGACGACACCCGCCAGGAGTTCATCCTGCTCTCCGACGTGCTCGGGGTGACCATGCTGGTCGACGCCATCAACCACCGGACGGCGTCGGAGGCGACCGACTCGACCGTGCTCGGGCCGTTCCACATGGTCACCTCGCCCCGGCGCGAGCTGGGCGACACCATCGACCTGGTCGCCGACGGCGAGCCCTGCGTGGTCACCGGCCGGGTCCTGTCCCTGGACGGCTCGCCGCTGGCCGGCGCCCTGGTCGACGTCTGGCAGGCCGACGACCACGGCTTCTACGACGTCCAGCAGCCCGGCGTCCAGCCCGAGGGCAACGGCCGGGGCCTGTTCATCAGCGACGACGACGGCCGCTTCTGGTTCCGCACGGTCACCCCGAGCGCCTACCCGATCCCCACCGACGGCCCGGTGGGGAAGCTCCTGACCGCCACCGGCCGCCACCCCTACCGGCCGGCCCACATCCACTTCATCGTCGCCGCGGACGGCCACCTCCCGGTCACCACCCACGCGTTCGTGGCCGGCAGCCCCTACCTGGACTCGGACGCCGTGTTCGCGGTCAAGCAGCGCCTCATCAGGGACTTCGCCAAGGTCGACGACCACGGGGAGGCCGCCGCCTACGGGGTCGAGGCCCCCTTCCGCCACGCCCACTTCGACGTGGTCCTCCAGCCCACCCCCGACCCGCGCCGCGGCTGACCGCCGGCCGGGCGGCTTCTGCCATATGCTGTTGCCGGGCGGCCGGGCCGTGGGTCGCCGGGATGTCGGGGGAGCTGATCGCCGTGGCCGCGGATGCTGGGGCGCTGGCCAGCTTCCTGCCCGGACGGCTGGTGCGGAGGCTGGTGGAGGAGCCGGCGAGTGCCGGCCGGCCGCACGCCGACCGGACGGTCGGGGCGTTGCTGCTGGCCGACATCTCCGGGTTCACGGCGATCGCCGAGCGGATGGCCCGGCAGGGGCCGGCTGGGGCGGAGGAGCTGCGGGGGCTGCTGGACGGGGCGTTCCAGCCGCTGCTGGAGCTGATCGCCGGGACCGGCGGGGACGTGCTCAAGTTCGCCGGGGACGCGATGCTGGCCTGCTGGCCGGCCAGCGGCTCGGACGCGGAGCGGGGGCTGGCCGGGGCCACGGCGGCGGCGGCCGGCTGCGCCGGGGAGATGCAGGCGGCCCTGGGGCGGTTCGCGGCGGCCGAGCGGCTGCCCCTGGCCCTGCGGATCGGGGTCGGGGCCGGCGAGGTGGTGGTGCTGGACGTCGGGGGCGAGCGCGAGCGGCGGGAGCTGCTGGTCGCCGGGGCGGCGGTGCCACAGACGACCGGCGCCGCCGAGCGGGCTCTCCCCGGGCAGGTGGTGCTGTCCGAGGCGGCCGTCGACCTGGTCGGGCGGGCCCTCCCGGGGCAGCTGGCGCCCGCCCCGGCGGCCGACCAGCCCAAGGGGGACCCTGGCGGCGCCGGGGTACCGGCCGGGCTGGTCGCCCCCTACCTGCCGAGGGCCATGCTGGCCTCGATGGTCGCCGGGCACGAGGAGTGGATGGCCGAGCTGCGCCAGATCACGGTCGTGTTCGCCAACCTGCCCGACCTGGACCACCGGATCCGGCTGGACGAGGCCCAGGAGGCCATGACGGCGCTCCAGGGCGCTCTGTACCGCTACGAGGGCAGCATCAACAAGCTGAGCGTCGACGAGAAGGGGACCAGCCTGGTGGCCGCGCTCGGGCTGCCGCCCCTGGCCCATGAGGACGACCCGGCCCGGGGCGTCCAGGCCGCCCTGGCCATGCGCGAAGCCCTGGCCGCCCTGGGCCGCCGGGTGGCGATCGGGGTCACCACCGGCCGGGCGTTCTGCGGGACCGTCGGCAGCCGCTGGCGCCGCGAGTACACGATGCTGGGCGCGGTGGTGAACCTGGCCGCCCGGCTGATGCAGGAGGCGGGCGACGGTGTGCTCTGCGACCGGGCGACCGCCACCGCGGCCCGCGCCGCCCTCCCCTTCGAGGCCCTGGACCCGGTGCGGGTCAAGGGCCGCGCCGACCCGGTGCCGGTCTACCGGCCGGGGCGGCCGGCCTCCGGCCCGGGCCGTGGCCCGGAGCCGGGGGCCAGGGCCCCGCTGGTCGGCCGGGAGCAGGAGCGGGAGCGGCTGGCCGCGGCGCTGGGCCGGCTGGAGGCCGACGGCGACGGCCGGGTGCAGGTGCTGGTCCTGGAGGGCGAGGCCGGGGCGGGCAAGTCGCGCCTGGTGGCCGAGCTGGTCGACCAGGCCGCGGACGCCGGGGTGCCGGTGCTGGCCGGGGCTGGCGACGCGGTCGAGCGCAACACCCCCTGGCACGCCTGGCAGGAGCTGTTCGGCCGGCTGCCCGCCTTCGACGTCCAGGACAAGGCGGCCTGCCGGCGGGTCGTGCTCGACCTGCTCGGGCCCGACCCCGAGCTCCGCGACCTGGCCCCGCTGCTCAACCCGGTGCTGACCCTGGAACTGCCCGAGACCGCCCGCAGCGCCGAGCTGAGCGGCCAGGGCCGCGCCGACCGGACCAGGGATCTGCTGGTCCGGCTGCTGCGGGCGGTCGTCGGGGAAGGGCCGGCGGTCCTGGTGGTCGAGGACGCCCACTGGCTCGACTCGGCGTCCACCGGGCTGGTGCTGGCCCTCAGCCGGGAGCGGATGCCGCTGCTGCTGGTGGTGGCCACCCGCTCCCAGGGCGAGGCCAGGACGATCGAGGACGAGCTCGGCTGGAGCGCCTACCGGCGGCTGCTGCGGGCGCCCAGCATCGAGCGGCTGGTGCTGGACCGGCTGCCCTCAGAGGCGGTCGGGGCCCTGGTCGGCCAGCGTCTCGGCGCCGCCTCCGTCCCCCAGGTCCTGACCGACCTGGTCGAGGAGAAGACCGACGGCAACCCGCTGTTCACCGAGCAGCTCACCTTCGCCCTCCGCGACGCCGGGCTGGTCCGGGTCGTCGACGGCAGGGTGGAGCTGGTCTCCGAGGTCCCCGACGTCCTCGCCCGGCGCCTGCCCCAGACCGTCAACGGCGCCATCACCAGCCGGATCGACCGGCTCAGCCCGACCCAGCAGCTGACCGTCAAGGTGGCCAGCGTCATCGGGCGGGTGTTCGCCGTGGTCATCCTGCGCGACATCCACCCGCTGCGGAGCGCCCTCGCCCGCAACCTGGCCACGGACCTGGTCGAGATCGAGCGGGCCGACCTGACCGTGCTCGACACCCCTGAACCGGACCTCAGCTACCTGTTCAAGCACGTGATCATCCAGGAGTCGGCCTACAACCTGATGCTGATGTCCCAGCGCCGGCAGCTGCACCGGTCGGTGGCCGAGTGGTACGAGCGGTCGGGCGGCGGCGACCTGGCCCTGCTGGCCCACCACTGGCGGCTGGCCGAGGTGCCGGACCGGGCCATGCACTACCTGGAGCGGGCCGGGGCCGAGGCCCTCCGGGAGGGCGCCTACGCCGAGGCCGTCCGGTTCTTCACCGCCCTGCTGGAGCTGGACGGCCCTGGGCCAGCCGAGCCGCCGGCTCGGGGGCGTGGCCTGGGCATGCCCGGCGCACGGGCCGTCCGGCGGGCGCGCTGGGAGCACCAGCTGGGCGACGCCTACCTCGGGCTCGGCCAGCTCGCGCCCGAGCAGGAGCACCTGCACATCGCCCTGGCCCTGCTCGGCCGCCGGACCCCGGCCAGCGGCCGCCAGCTTCCGGGCAAGCTGGCCTGGCAGACCGGCCAGCAGCTGCGCAACCGGCTCTGGCCGCGGCCGCTGGTCGCCCACTCGGAGGAGGCAAGGGCCGCCCTGGAGGAGGCGGCCGAGGTCTACGAGCGCCTGTTCCTGGTCGAGTACCACGCCAGCCACCGGGCCCGGGCGGTGCACCAGGCGGTCAAGGGCATGAACCTGGCCGAGGCGGCCGGGTCGCGCTCGGCCGAGGCGCGGACGGCCGCCGCCTGCTCGGTGGCCGCCGGCCTGCTGGCCCGCCGCGGGCTGGCCGAGGCCTACCTGCGCCGGGCCTTCGCCGCCCTGGCCGGGACCGACGACCCCTCGGCCCGGGGATGGGTGCTCCAGGCGGCCGCCCTCTACGGGATCGGGCTCGGGCGCTGGCCGGAGGTGCGCGAGCACCTGGAGGAGGCGCACGCGATCGTGCGCCGGCTCGGCGACCCGCGGCGACTGGCCGAGATCACCGGCCTGCAGGTCTGGGAGCGGTACTTCCAGGGGGAGCTGACCGGCCTGTCGCCGATGCTGGCCGAGCTGGACCGGATCGGCCGCCAGAGCGGCGACGCCCAGGTCCGGGCCTGGGCGGTGGCCGGCCACGCCGTCGCCGGCCTGCGCGTCGGCAACCGGGAGGAGGCGGCGGCGGCGCTGTTCCGGCGCCCGGCGCCCGCGTCCGAGGCCATACTGGCCCTGCAGCTGGGCGACCGGGCCAGGGCCGTCGAGGCCCTGCGGCGGGCCCTCGAGCAGGCCAGCCGCCCGCCGGTCAAGTGCTACTGGTTCGACCTGTACGCCATGACCGCCGAGGTCGCCCTGGCCCTGTGGCTGGAAAGCCGGGCCAGGGGCGAGGGCGACGCCGGGCCCTGGCGGGCCATGGCCACCCAGGCCGTCGGCTACCTCGGCCGCTACGCCCGGGTGTTCCCGATCGGCGAGCCCCGGGCCCGGCTGCACCACGGCCTGCTCGCCTGGACGGCCGGGCGGGCGGCGGCGGCCAGGCGGGACTGGCGGGCCGCCCTGGCCGCCGCCGAGCGGCTCGGCATGCGGTACGAGCAGGCCCTTGCCCTGGACATCCTTGGCCGGCACGGGGAGCCGGGGCAGCGCCCGGCCCGCCGGGAGCGGGCCCGGGCGCTGTTCGAGCGGCTCGGGGTCGAGGACCTGACCTCCCCGGAGGCGCTGGCCCTGCGGCTGGCCACCCGGGAGCCCGGTCCACCGGGGGACCACCCCGGCCCACGGTGAGGCGGCTGCAGACGACGGCCCGCACCCTGCGGGCGAGATACCGGGCCGGCGCCGACCCGCCGGGCTGGCGGACGATCAAGACGACCCTGGCCGCGGTGCTGGCCTACCTGCTGGCCCTGTGGCTGCTCGGCAGCCAGCCCCCGCCGCTGCTGGCCCCCCTCACCGCCCTGCTGGTGGCGCAGCTCACCATCTTCGAGACGGTCAAGTCCAGCGTGGAGCGGGTCGGCAGCGTGGTCGCCGGCGTGCTCGTCGCCGTCCTGCTCTCCAAGGTCTTCGGCCTGACCTGGTGGAGCCTGGGCATCACCATCCTCGCCGCCCTGGTCATCGGCCTGCTGCTGCGGCTCGGCGAGCACACCCTGGAGGTCCCGATCAGCGCCATGCTGGTGCTGGCCGTGGCCGGGACGGCCGCCCTCGACCGGGTCGCGGAGACGCTGATCGGCGCCGCCACCGGCGTGGTCGTCAGCTTCCTGCTCCGGCCGCCGATGTACGTCCAGTCGGCCGGCGACGCCATCGGCCGGCTGGCCGCCGACATGGCCGAGCTGCTGTCCTCGATGGGGGCGGAGCTGACCGAGGGCTGGTCGGGCGAGCAGGCCCGCGCCTGGGAGGGCCGGGCCCGCGAGCTGGACCGGCCGCTGCACGCGGCCCGGGTCGCGCTGGCCCGGGGCGAGGAGAGCCTGCGCCTCAACCCGCGCCAGCGCCGGGTCCGCGAGGGCGCCTCCAGCCTGCGTGCCGCCCTGGCCGCCCTCGAGCACTCGGCGGTGCAGGTCCGGGGGGTCACCCTGGACCTGGCCGACCTGGCCGAGGCCGTCGAGTCCAGCGGCCAGGCCGAGCCGGAGCTGCTGGTCGCCCTGGGGGCGCTGCTGGTCGAGCTGGGCGGCGGGGTGGCCGCCTTCGGCCAGCTGGTCGCCCCCGAGGTCGCCGGGCCGCCGCGCGAGGCCGTGCCCCTGCACATCGCGCTGGAGATCGCCCGCACCCACCGCGACGTGCTGGCCGAGCTGATGCTGGTCGACGCCCGCACCGACCCGGAGCTGTGGCACATCCAGGGCAGCCTGCTGGCCAACGTGGACCGGCTGCTGCGCGAGATCGACCTGGAGCGCGGCCCCGACGCGCGGCGCGTGCGCCGCCGTTGACCGGCGACAATAGTGGCGGCGGCCGCCGGCCCGGAGCGGCCTGGAAGGAGCCTGGATGGACGTCCACCTGATCACCGACAGCGGGATCGAGCAGCGCACCGTCGAGGAGCTGCCCGAGCTCCTCCAGCAGCGGGCGGGGCTGGTCTGGGTCGACATCCCGAAGGTCGACGACGAGGCCACTCGGGTGCTCAGCGAGGTGTTCCAGTTCCATCCGCTGGCCATCCAGGACTGCGAGAACCGCAACCACGTGCCCAAGGTGCACATCTACCCCGACCATGTGTTCGTGGCCCTGCACTCGCCCGAGCTGGGCACGGGCGGGCGCGTCCACCACCTGGAACTCGACCAGTTCGTCGGGCCGGGCTACCTGGTCACGGTGCACGGGCCGCTGGACCCGGAGGTCATCCCCGAGCTCGCCTTCCGCGAGACGAACGCGGTGCTGAAGCGGATCCGGTCCGGGCGGCTGCGCCCGGAGGCGGCGTTCGAGCTGTCACACGCCGTGGTCTCGGCCATGACCCGCCACCAGGAGGGCTTCGTCGGCATCCTCGCCCTGGAGGTCGGGCTGCTGGAGCAGCGGGTGATGACCGACAGCGACGACGACCCGGAGGAGTTCCTCGAGGAGCTGTTCCGGGCCCGCCACGGGCTGATCGCGGTCCGGACCATGGCCGCCCTGAGCGGGGAGATCTACGGGCGGATGGCCACCCTGACCCGCTTCGTGCCCGCCGAGGCGCAGCCGATGGTGGTCGACATCCACGACCAGCTCGAGCGGATCAAGGGCCTGGCCGACGGGGAGACGGCGTTCCTCCAGGCGGTGATCGAGTTCCACGAGTCCCGGACCAACACCAAGATGACCATCGCGGCCGAGCGCCTGGCCGTGATCGCCGCCGTGACCCTTCCCATCACCGCCCTGTCGGGGATCTACGGGATGAACGTGATCGTCAACGAGAAGACCCACTACGTGCAGCTCGCGGTGGTGCTGCTGATCATGGCGGCGATGTCGGCGGTGCTGCTGCGCTGGGCGCGGCAACAGGGATGGTGGTGATCCGCTGACCCCACTGCCGCGTCCACGGGTCAGGTGGCGGTCAGGTCATAGACGGTGGCGCCGCCGACGGTGGTCGCGGCGAAATGCTCCTGGACCCAGGCGGAGATCTGCCCGGCCGCGTCGCTGCCGCCCATGGCCCCGCGCATGCCGCCCGTGCGGCCGCCGCCCAGGAAGTAGTGGATCCTGCCCTCGGCGACGTACTGCTGGAACTGCGCGAGGGTGGGGGCGGGGTCGCTGCCGTTGAAGCCGCCGATGGCCATCACGGGGTCGCCGGTGGCCAGCTGCACGCCGGCGGCCGAGTTGGACCCGATGGCGGCCGCGACCCAGCTGTAGCGGTCGGCGTCCTGCTGGAGGAGCGCGACCAGCTCGGCGTCGGGGGTGCCGCCGTCGAGCAGCCCGCCCAGGGCGCCGCGCGGCCCGCCCTGGCCCGTGCCCCCCCGGCCGAACCCGCCGGGGCCGAGGCCCTGGCCGGGAGCGCCCGGGGCGGCCTGGCCGAACCCGCCGCCGGGGGCGCCGCGGAAGCGGCCGACGCCGCCGCCGGGCCCGCCGCGGGCGCCCGGGACAGATGGGCCGGCCGACGGGATGGCGCCGCCGTGCGGGGTCGCGGCGGTGTCCAGCGAGTAGGCGGCCGGCCCGGCCAGGGCGACCAGCAGCCCGGCCGCGGCCACGGAGAGGACGGCCCGCCGCGAGGCGACCCGGGGGATGGCGGCGACCAGGGCGGCCACGACCAGCCCGGCCACCAGCACCAGCGGGGCCAGCCCCGGGTGCCAGTCGGGCGTGCGCCGCAGCACCACATACGACCAGACGGCGGTCACGGCCAGGGTCGCGGCCAGCCACCGGCGCATCGTCGGGTGCCGGCGCACCTCCCACAGGCCGGTGGCGCCCATGCCGACCAGCGCGCCCACGGCCGGGGCCAGGGCGACCGCGTAGTAGGGGTGGAAGATGCCCTGCATGAAGCTGAACACCAGGCCGGTGACGACCAGCCAGCCGCCCCACAGGGCGAAGGCGGCCCGGGCCCGGTTGGTGCGCGGCATCCGCCGGGTCAGCCACAGCCCGGCGGCCAGCAGCAGCAGGGCGGCCGGCAGCAGCCAGGCGATCTGGCCGCCGACCTCGGCCCCGAACATGCGCTCCCAGCCGGTCTGGCCCCAGCCCCCGCCCCCGGGCCCGCCGGGGCCGCCGCCGACGCTGCCGGTCTCGTTGCCGGTGAGCCGGCCGAACCCGTTGTAGCCGAAGGTCAGCTCCAGGATGCTGTTGGTCTGGGAGCCGCCGATGTAGGGGCGGGCCGACGCCGGCGTGAGCTCGACGATCGCGACCCACCAGCCGGCCGAGGCCACCATGGCGACCCCGGCCGCGACCAGCTGGCCGAGCCGGCGGGCCAGCGACCCGGGGGCGGCGGCCAGGTACACGAGGGCGAAGGCCGGCACCACCAGCAGGGCCTGGAGCTGCTTGGCCAGGAAGCCGAAGCCGACGCAGGCCCCGGCCAGGACCAGCCAGCCGGTGCTGCCGTCCTCCAGCGCCCGCACGGTGGCGTAGGCGCCGGTCACCAGCAGCAGCACCAGCAGGGCGTCGGGGTTGTTGAACCGGAAGATCAGGGTGGCCACCGGCGTCAGGGCCATGACCGCCCCGGCCAGCAGGCCGGCGGCCGGCCCGAACCAGCGGCGCACCGTCGCGTACAGCAGCCCGACCGTTGCCACGCCCATCAGCGCCTCGGGGGCCAGCAGGCTCCAGGAGTTGACGCCGAAGAGGCGGGCCGACAGCCCCATGACCCACAGCGCGGCCGGTGGCTTGTCCACGGTGATGAAGTTGGACGCGTCCGAGGACCCGAAGAAGTGGGCCTTCCAGCTCTGGCTGGCCGCCTGGGCGGCGGCCGAGTAGAAGTCGTTGGCCCAGCCGGAGGCGCTCAGGGTCCACAGGTACAGCAGGGCGGTGGCGGCCAGCAGGCCGAGCAGCGCGGGCCGGGCCCAGGCCGGGTCGTCGGCCCGGCCGCGCACCAGGCGGGCCAGCCGTCCCGGGGCCGGCGCCGGCAGGGGTCGTTCCAGGGTCGTGGTGGTCATCGGTGGTGTGCTCCTCCTGGTGTCAGGTCCGGGTGCGGCGGGGGTGGAACACCCACGACCGCAGCAGCACGAAGCGCAGCAGGGTGGCGGCGAAGCGGGGCAGCTGCCGGCGGGCCACCCTGGCCATGCCGCGCAGGTCGTCCAGGGCGGTGCGGACGAGGTCGACCCGGCTGTCGGTGTCCTCGACCCAGTCGACCGGGACCTCGTGGATGCGCAGGCCGTGGTGCTGGGCGGCCAGCAGCAGCTCGCTGTCGAAGAACCACTCCTGGTCCTGGACGTCCGGCAGCAGCGCCCGCACGACCTCGGTGCGGCCGGCCTTGAAGCCGCACTGGGCGTCGGTGAAGCGGGCCCGCATGACCGTGCGCAGCAGCAGGTTGTAGCAGCGCGAGACCAGCTCGCGTCCGGGCCCCCTGACCACCGCGGCCCCGTTGGCCAGCCGGGTGCCGATGGCCAGGTCGCTGTGGCCCGACAGCAGGGGTGCGACCAGCGGCAGCAGCGCCTCCAGGCCGGTGGACAGGTCGACGTCCATGTAGGCGACCACGTCGGCGTCGCTGGCGCTCCAGACCTGGCGCACGGCCCGGCCCCGGCCCTTCTCGGCGACGTGGACGGCCCGGACGTCCGGGAGCCGCTCGGCCAGCCGCTTGGCCAGCAGCCAGGTGGCGTCGGTGCTGGCGTTGTCGGCGATGGTGATCCGGAACGCGAACGGGAAGTCGGCCGTCAGGTAGCGGTGGAGGCGCACGATGCTGGCCTCCAATACCCGCTGCTCGTTGTGGACCGGAACGACGACCTCGATCAGGACGCCGGGTGCCTCGGCCGGTGCCGCGGCGGCGGCGTCGGGGACCAGGAGGGTCAGGGTGCGCATGGCGGCTGGCTGCTCCTCGGGAGGCGGTTGCATGCCCCGATGGTCGGGCCCGCCCCTTGAGGGAACTTGGGTCGTGCCTGGGAGGTTGCTGTAAGGCTCAGCCGGCGGCGTCGGGGGCCAGGGGGAGGACCACCCGGAAGCGCGCGCCCCGGCCGGGGACGCTGTCGACCTGGACGGTGCCGCCGTGGACGGCCACCAGGGCGGCCACGATCGACAGGCCAAGGCCGGTGCCGCCGTCGGCGTGCGAGCGGGCCGGGTCGGCCCGGTAGAAGCGCTCGAACACCCGCTCGGCCTGCTCGGGGGTGAGCCCCGGCCCGTGGTCGACGACCTCGACGGCGGCCCCGGGCCGGCCGTCCAGGGACGAGGCCCCGACCCGGACCTCGACCGGGCTGCCGGCCGGGGTGTGGGCGATGGCGTTGTTGACCAGGTTGGCCAGGACCTGGCGCAGCCGCTGGTCGTCGCCGAGCACGACCAGAACGCTGCCGCTTTCGCCGTCCTCGCCCAGGACCAGCTCGATCTGGCGGTCTGGGGCGACCGCCCGGGCGTCGTTGACCGCCTCGGCGGCCAGGGCGAGCAGGTCCACCGGACGCCGGTCCAGGGGGCGCTGCTGGTCCAGGCGGGCCAGCAGGAGCAGGTCCTCGACCAGCAGCCCCATCTGGGCCGCCTGGTCCTCGATCCGTCGCATCAGCCGGTCCAGCTCGGCCGGGTCGCGCGCCCCGCCCTGGCGGTACAGCTCGGCGAAGCCCCGGATGGTGGTCAGCGGCGTGCGCAGCTCGTGGCTGGCGTCGGCCACGAAGCGGCGCATCCGGTCCTCGGACCGGCGGGCGCTGGCCTCGGAGGCGGCCCTGGCCCCGAACGCCGACTCGATCTGGGCGAGCATCGTGTTGAGGGCCCGGCCGAGCCGGCCGACCTCGGTGCGCGGGTCGCGGTCGGGCACCCTGCGGGTCAGGTCGCCGGCCGCGATCGTCCTGGCCGTCTGCTCGATCTCGACCAGCGGGCGCAGGGACGCCCGGACGATGACCGCCCCCACCCCGGCCAGCACGGCCAGCACGACCAGGCTCACCCCCAGGTCGATGAGCCGCAGCTGGCGGACGGTGGCGTCGATCCCGTCGAGGCTGGCGGCCACCACCGTGCTCCCCGACGCCGTCTCCTGGACCAGGACCCGCCAGCGTCCGCCGCCGCCGGCGGCCGGGACGGTGACGGGCTCGCCGGTGTGGTCGGCCAGCCAGGCGCGGTCATCGGGCACCTGCGGCGGCTGTCCCTCGTCGAGGGGGGCTTTGTCGGTGTAGACGAGCTTGCCGGCGGGGTCGCGGTACTGGATCAGGAACGGGCTGGGCGGCCCGGGCCGGTGTCCCGGTTCCCCTCGGGCCTCGCCAGGCCGCCGGCCGGGCTGGTGGGCCACCGCCTGGAGCTGGTCGTCGAGGCGGCCGACCAGGTAGCCCTGGAGGGCGGCCGCGCTGGCCAGCCCGATCAGCAGCAGCGCGACCGTGACCAGGGAGAGCACGGCCACGATCAGCTTGACCTGAAGGGGGGTCCGGGCCAGCAGGCGCCGGCCCGCGGCCAGCGGCCGCAGGGTCATGGGTCGGGCAGCCGCAGGACGTAGCCGACGCTGCGGATGGTGTGGATCAGCCGGGGCTCGACCGCGTCGACCTTGCGGCGCAGGTACGACACGTAGGACTCGACGATGCTGGAGTCGCCCCGGAAGTCGTAGTTCCAGACGTGGTCGAGGATCTGGGCCTTGGACAGCACCCGGCCGGCGTTGGTCATCAGGTAGCGCAGCAGCTTGAACTCGGTGGGGGACAGCTGCACCCGGCGGCCGGCCCGCCAGACCTCGTGGCTCTCCTCGTCCAGCTCCAGGTCGGCCGCGCGCAGCCGGGTCGGGGGCGGGGGCGGCCCGGTGGAGCGGGCCCGGCGCAGCACGGCCCGGATGCGGGCGATCACCTCCTCCAGGCTGAACGGCTTGGTCACGTAGTCGTCGCCGCCGATGGTCAGGCCGGTCACCTTGTCCTCGGTGGCATCCCTGGCGGTGAGGAACAGCACCGGGGTCCGGGTGTCGCCCGAGCGCAGCCTGCGGGCCACGTCGAAGCCGTCCAGGTCGGGCAGCATCACGTCGAGCACGACCAGGTCGGGGCGGTGCCGCTGCACCGCCGTCAGCGCCTCCAGCCCGCCGGTCGCCGTGGCCACCTCGAATCCGGCCAGGCGCAGGCTGGCCGACAGCAGCTCGAGGATGTTGGGCTCGTCCTCGACCACCAGCAGCCGGGCCTCCGGTTGGGTCTCGCTCATGCCCGCCATTCTGACCGGTGTTCCTTGGCGGGGGCTGGCGCGTTCCTGGGAGGTTCCTGGGAGGACAGGCACCGCCATCCGGGCATAATCTCCTCGACGTCGACACCGCCTGACCGGGGAATGCCCATGGCCTCAAGCGACCGCACCGCGGGCTTCGGCCCGCTCGAGGGCTCCAAGACCGCCCTGCTGACCACCTTCCGGCCCGGGGGCGAGGCGGTCGGCACGCCGCTGAGCATCGTCGTCAACGGGGACAAGGCCTACTTCGTCACCGCCACCGACAGCGGCAAGGCCAAGCGGCTGGCCCACACCGACCGCGTCACCCTGGCCCCGTGCAAGGTCAACGGCACGGTCACCGGCGGGCCCATGCCCGGCCGGGCCCGCCGCGTCCCTCCCGGGGAGCGCCGCACCACCGCCAAGGGCCTGCTCAAGCCGACCCAGGGGTTGTTCTGGAGCCTGCTCACCTACCGGCTGTTCTACGGCAGGAGGATGGAGCTGTACGAGGTCGTGCCCACTACGAGCACAGGATGACCTCGAGGGTGCGGGGGCCGTGGACGCCCTCGACCCGGTCGAGCTCGATGTCGCTGGTCGCGCTGGGGCCGCTGATCCAGGTCTGGGGGCGGGCCGGGTCGAGGCGGGCCAGGGCCTCGGGGACGCCGGCCACCACCTGGGCGGCGGTCACGACCACCAGGTGGTAGTCGGGGACCAGGCTGAGGATGCGGCGGCCCTGGCCGGGCCCGCCGTCGAGCACGATCGTGCCCGTCTCGGCGATGGCCACCGCGCAGCCGGTGAGGACGCCGTCCAGGCCGTCCAGCTGGGCGGCGGTGAGGGGCGGGTCGTCGCCGACCAGCTCGATGCCGGGCTCCAGGCGGTCCAGGCCGGCGGGGAGGATGCCCTCGGCGACGGCGACCCGGCCGGCGCCGCGCTCGGTCAGGGCGGCGACCACGCTGGCCGCGACCAGGGCGGTGGTGCTGCGCCGGACCAGCGCCCGGTAGTCGACCAGCCGGTCGACCAGCAGCTCCAGCAGCTCGCCGGTGGCCAGGTCGCGGGGCTGCTCGGCGGTCCGGTAGTCCCTGGGCGCGGGGGGCGGGGCGGCCCCGTCGGCCACCGCGGTCCGGATCCGCCCCAGGATCTCCTCGCGGGCGCCGCCTGGCGCCTCCCGGTGCCCGCCCGAGGACTGGTCTGCGCCCGCCCTCATCGCCCCGCCCACCAGTCCCGGAAGGTCTGGGCCGGCGGCAGGGGGACGTCCCTGGTGGCGGTCCAGGCCGACAGCGGCGGGGGCAGGGTGGAGATGCGGCGGCGCCGGCGGCCGAGCAGCCGGCCCAGCCGGGCCGCCCGCAGCGCGTTCGCCCAGCGGGCCGGGCGCTCCATGGTCCAGGCCGCCGTGGCCATCACCGCCTGCTCGGGGGTGGGGACCCGCGAGTGCTCGCGTCTGGTGTCGACCACCCGTGAGCGCAGGTGGACCAGCATCTGGGGGATGTCGATGGCCACCGGGCAGACGTCGTAGCAGGCGCCGCACAGGGTCGAGGCGTACGGCAGGGAGGGGTTGTCGGCGACCCCGGTCAGCTGGGGGGAGAGGACGGCCCCGATCGGCCCGGGGTAGACGCTGCCGTAGGCGTGGCCTCCGGTGCGCTCGTACACCGGGCAGACGTTGAGGCAGGCCGAGCAGCGGATGCAGCGCAGGGCGCTGCGGCCCTGGGGATCGGCCAGGGTGGCGGTGCGGCCGTTGTCCAGCAGGACCAGGTGGAACTCCTCCGGTCCGTCACCGGCGTGGACCCCGGTCCACATGCTGGTGTAGGGGTTCATCCGCTCGCCGGTGGAGGAGCGCGGCAGCAGCTGGAGGAACACCTCCAGGTCGCGCCAGGTCGGGACCAGCTTCTCGATCCCCATGACGGTGATCAGCACCCGGGGCAGGGTCAGGCACATGCGGCCGTTGCCCTCGGACTCGACCACGGCCAGGGTGCCGGTCTCGGCCACGGCGAAGTTGGCCCCCGAGACGGCCACCTGGGCCTCGAGGAACCTGCGCCGCAGGTGCAGGCGGGCCGCCTCGGCCAGGGCCCGTGGCTCGTCGGTCAGGTCGGGCGGCGCCGGCAGGCCGACCCTGGCCATCTCGCGCAGGAAGATCTCGCGGATCTCGGCCCGGTTGCGGTGGATCGCCGGGACCAGGATGTGGCTGGGGCTGTCGTGGCCCAGCTGGACGATCAGCTCGGCCAGGTCGGTCTCCCAGGCGGCGATCCCGGCTTCGGCCAGGGCCTCGTTGAGGCCGATCTCCTGGGTGGCCATCGACTTGACCTTGACCACCTCGTCGGCCCCGGCCGCCCGGACCAGGTCGGTGACGACCCGGTTGGCCTCGGTGGCGTCGCGGGCCCAGTGGACGACCCCGCCGCGGGCGCCGACCTGCTCCTCCAGCTGGACCAGGTAGCCGTCGAGGTTGGCCAGGACCTGGTCCTTGACGGCCGCCCCGGCGGCCCGCAGCTCGGCCCAGTCGGGCACCTCGGCCACCACCTGGGCCCGCTTGGCCCTGATGGTCCCGGTGGCCTTGGCCAGGTTGCGCCGCAGCTGGGCGTCGCCCAGCGCCTCCCGGGCCGCCGCCGGGAACGGCCGGTCGCCGCGCAGCTGCCCGACCCCGGGCGGGGCCGTCGGCAGGCCGAGATACACCTGATTCACCCCCCGCTGCTGGGTCATCGGGCGGGCACCTCCGGCAGCTCGGACCGGGTGGAGGCGAGGATCTCGGCCAGGTGGACGGTGCGCACCCCGGTCCGCAGCCGCGACAGCCCGCCGCCGATGTGCAGCAGGCAGGAGCTGTCCGAGGCCGAGCAGACCTCGGCCCGGGTCGAGAGGACATGGTGCATCTTGTCGGCCAGCATGGCCGCCGAGGTGTCGGGGTTCTTGACCGCGAACGTCCCCCCGAAGCCGCAGCAGGCCTCGGCCTGGGGGAGCTCGACCAGGTCGATGCCGCCCACCTCGCGCAGCAGCCGCAGCGGCCGGTCCCCGACCCGCAGCACCCGCAGGCTGTGGCAGGTCGGATGGTAGGTCACCCGGTGCGGGAAGTGGGCGCCGACGTCGATGACCCCGAGCACGTCGACCAGGAACTCCGACAGCTCGAAGGTGCGCGACGCCGTCTCCCGGGCGGCCGCGGCCAGGCCCGGGTCGCCGGCCTCGTCGGCCACCCAGGCGTGCTGGTGGCGGACCGACCCGGCGCACGACCCGCTCGGCGCCACCACCGCCTCGTAGCCCTCGAAGGCGGCCACGTGCCGGCGCACCAGGGGCAGCGCCTCCCTGGTGTAGCCGGTGTTGATGTGCATCTGGCCGCAGCAGGTCTGGGCCAGCGGCACCTCGACGGTGCAGCCCAGCCGCTCCAGCAGTGCCACCGTGGCCTTGCCGACGTCGGGGAACAGCCCGTCCACCAGGCAGGTCACGAACAAGGCGACACGCACGCTCGACCCTCCACCCGAAATTGCCGGCTCGTCCGCTTCGGCGCGGCGGACCAGCGTGACGCTACGCCATCCCGCCGCCGGTCGCCGCCCCGCGGGTCATGGTTGCCGGCCAGGCCCGGTAGGAACCACCGCCCATGGTGTCCATGGTCGCCGGCTCGATGGCGTCGACCCGCCACCCGCCGGCGAAGGCCGCCCTGAGCAGGTCGTCCCTGTCCCCAGCGCTCAACCGGGCCTCCTCACCAGACGTCACCCGACCGCCAGTCGCAGGTGATCGAGGCGGTCGGGTCGAGCACCCCGGTGGCCGGGGTGCGCAGCACCAGGATGCTCCCGTCCTCCTCGGCCGTCCGCTCCCGGCCCTCCGGCCCCGCCACCCAGGTCGGCCCCTGCCAGGTCTCCCACCCCAGCCGCTGGTAGAACCCGGGGATCCCGCTGCCGTCGCCCAGCGCCCCCAGCTCGTACCCCCGCTCGATGACCCGCCCCACCTCCCGCATGACCAGGGTGGCCAGCCCCCGCCCGCGCCGGTCCTCCCGGGTCGCCACCCCCTCGACATACCCGGTCCGCAGCCCCCGCTCCCCGGTGACCAGCACCCGCGACACCACCGCCCCGTGGGCCACCACCTCGTCGTCCTCGCAGGCCAGCACGTGCACCCCCCCGAGGGTGTGCTCCCAGTCGTGCTCGTCGAACCGCCCCCCGAACGCCTCGAACAGCAGCTGCCGCACGGCCTCCAGCTCACCTTCGGTCAACGCCGCCGTGGCAGCTCTCCGCAACCGGGTCATGACGGGGAGGATGCCAGGTTGCAGGCGCAGAGCAAACTAGCCATCGCCGAGGTCGCCGCCGGCGGCACCACCCGACTGTCGGAGCAGGAGGCCCTGGCCGAGACCGAGCGGTGACCGGGGAGCCCGGGGCGCCGTTCGAGGTCCACTGGACGGCACCGGCCAGGCGGGCCCTGCGCCGTCTCCCGGAGAAGGTGGCCGTGTCGGTCGTCGGGTTCATCTACGGCCCCCTGGCCGGCGACCCGAGCCGGGTCGGGCGGTCTATGTCCTGGCCATCGGCCATCGCGCGGACATCTACCGGCGGCCCTGAGGCCCGCGAGGGCGTCAGGAGACGGTCTGCTCCCTGCTCGGCCAGTCGCCTGCGCATCCCCACCTCAGCTCTGACGGCCGCGCGGCGAGGTGCCGGCGGACTCGGCGGCCAACGACCCGGACAGGACGATACCCAGGAAGCTGAGCTGGAAGACCGCCGAGGCCTCCAGGCCGAGGGGGATGGTGGCCAGGGCGAGGACGGCCGCGGTGGCACGCAGGTGGCTGGGGCCGAGCCGCAGGGTGCGGCGGAACCCGATGTCGCCGGCCAGGAACACGGCCACGCCGCCCGACAGCAGCAGGGCGTGGGCCAGGTCCAGGGGGTCGAAGGCGTGGCCGATGGCGTGCTTGAGCCCGGCGGCCAGGACGATGATCCCGAGCAGGATCGGCAGGTGCCAGTAGCCGAAGGCCCTGACCGCCAGCGCGGCCCGGCGGTCCTCGGGGACGGCCGCCAGGGCCCGCTCGGCGCCGCTGTCGTCGCCGCCGAAATACGCCCACCACAGGCAGGCCGCCAGCAGCAGGCCGAGCAGGGCCACGCTGGTCAGGGCCAGGTCGACGGGCTGGCCGGCGGCGCCGATGCCGATGGCCACCACCGACTCGCCCAGGGCGACGATCACCACCAGGCCGTGGCGCTCGGCGAAGTGGGCCGAAGCGATGCGGAACCCGCCGATGCCGGTGACCAGGGGTGTGACCCACTCCAGGGCGAACGCCGCCGCCCACAGCAGATAGCCGGCGGGACCGCCGGCCACCACGGCGGCGAGGACCAGCAGGGCGGAGGCCAGGTTGAACGGGGCCAGGCGGACCAGCGCCCTGACCGTGTGGGTGACCGAGGTGCGCGAGTACAGCCCGGCGTGGATGCTCACCACCACCAGGTAGGCCAGGCCGAAGGCGAGGTCGTCGCCGGAGAAGGCCTGCGGGATGGCCAGGGCCAGGACCAGGAACCCGGCCATGCCGCCGAGCAGCAGGAGCCGCCTGGCCGCCCGGTCGGGGGCGACGGCATTGGTCAGCCAGACGTACCCGTCGTACATCCAGAAGATCACGCCGAGCATCAGCACCACCCGCAGCAGCCCCCGCGGGGTCGGGTCGTCGCTCAGGACCGCGGTCAGCTGGGTGATGGTGAACACGAAGACCAGGTCGAAGAAGAGCTCCAGGGTGGAGACGCGCTCGACCTGTTCGGCCTGCCCGGGCGGCCGGGCCACCTCAGATCCCGGGCTCGGCCGGGAGGCGGCCGGAGGTGACGGCCTTGCCCAGGGCCTCGTGGTCGGCCTCGGTCTGGTCGGCATAGGCCCTGGCGAAGCGGGCGAAGGCCCGGTCGGCGCTGTCGCCCTTGCCCAGGTAGGCGGACAGCCTGGTGGCCCCGGTGGAGCGGGCGTGGCCCTTGGCCAGCAGGGTGCCGCAGACCCGGGCGTAGTCCAGCAGGGACGACCCGTCCATGCCGTCGACGGTGATGGCGCCCTTCATGTCGCGGAACTGGCGCACGTAGTAGTCGCGGCCGGCCACGGTGGTCCAGCCGAGCAGCGGGTCGCTGACGGTCTGCAGGGTCTGCTGGTACTCGACCACCCGCTGGCCCTGGTGGGCGTGCCAGGCCGTGTCGCCGTGCACGAACCGGGCCACGCACGACCGCCTGGCCTGCTTGAGCTGGAGGAACACGACGTCGCCCGGGTCGTTGCCCTGGAGCAGGGCCACGTAGGCGCGCAGGCCGACGCTGCCCACCCCGACCACCTTGTGGGCCAGGTCGACGACCACGTAGTAGCTCAGCACGCGGCGCCAGTGGGGCGGGAGGGTGTCCAGGTACTGCTCCAGGCCCTCGACCAGCCGGTCGGTCTCGCGTGCGGACACATGGGTGATCAGCGGCGGCTGGTCGACGATGTGGCGGGCCCCGCGGCGCTCGCGGGTCAGCTTGGGCAGGGCCCGGTCGCTGGTCCGGGTCCGGGCCTGCCTGGCCGCCCGCTCGATCTCGCCCCGCAGCGACCAGTCGGCCAGCTCGGCCCGCATCCGGTCGATGTCGAGGCGGTCGAAGGAGCGGGGCAGCAGCGGCTGGCCGGCCAGCTGGCGCAGCTGCCGCCGGTAGGCGTAGGCGCAGCGCAGGACGGCGTCCTCGCAGGTGTCCTCGGACAGGCCGTTCTGGCGGCCGGCAACCCACACGCTGGTGGCCAGCCGGCGCAGGTCCCACTCCCAGGGGCCGGGGTGGGCCTCGTCGAAGTCGTTGAGGTCGAACACCAGGTCGCGCTCGGGCGAGGCGTAGAAGCCGAAGTTGCCCAGGTGGGCGTCGCCGCAGATGACCGGCTCGATCCCGGTGCGGGGCAGGTGGGCGAAGTCCTCGGCCATCAGCGCGGCCGAGCCGCGCAGGAAGGCATAGGGCGAGGCCAGCATCCGCCCGACCCGCACCGGCACCAGCCGCTGGAGCCGGCCCTCGTGGGCCTCCTCGATCAGGTCGATCGGGTCGGGCCGGTCCTCGGCCGGCCGCCACCGCCCGAGCTCGGCCCGCTTGACCTGCTCGCGCAGGGCCCGCCCGGCCGCCGAACGCTCCTCGCCGGTCGGCAGCGAGGTCCGCAGGACGCCGGTCATCTCAACCTCCCGCCTGTGCCATCCGCCGGCTGCCATGATGCCAGCCGCAACGGCTCGGTCGTGAAGCGGGGGACCGCCGGGAGGTTTCGCTTGGCCCGCTTGGGCCAATATCGTTCAAGTTCGCTCTTGACGCACGGCGGAGAGGACGTACAAAGGGAAGTGGTCGTACAGCCGGCGACACGACCTCGCCAAGTTTGGAGGGCTGCCCGACGTGGTTATGCTGATTGTTGACTCCGGACTGGACGCCGACGTCGCCGCCCGGCTGGAGGCGGCCGGACCCACGGTGGTGCGCGCATGATCGTCACCCTCACCCCCAACCCGAGTGTCGACCGCACGATCGAGGTGGACGCCCTGCACCGGGGGGCGGTGCTCCGGGCCCGGGCGTCGCGGGTCGACCCGGGCGGCAAGGGCGTCAACGTGTCGAGGGCCCTGGCCGCCAACGGGCGCAAGACCAGGGCGGTGCTGCCGGGAGGCGGCTGGGAGGGCGAGCAGCTGGCCGCCCTGCTCGCCCCGGCCGACGTCCTAGTGGTGGTCGTCCCGGTCGCCGGGTCGGTCAGGGCGAACGTGAGCGTGGTCGAGCCCGACGGCACCGTGACCAAGCTGAACGAGCCTGGCCCCCAGCTCACCCCCGAGGAGGTCGAGGCCGTGACCGCGGCCACCGTGGCCGCCGCCGCCGACGCCGAGTGGCTGGCCTGCACCGGCAGCCTCCCGCCGGGGGCGCCGATCGACTTCTACGCCCGGGTGGTCGAGCGCCTCGGCTCGGCCCAGGTCAAGGTGGCGGTCGACTCCAGCGGAGCCCCGCTGGTCGCCGCCCTGGACGCCGGGCCGGACCTGATCAAGCCGAACCGGGAGGAGCTGGCCGAGGCCACCGGCCGGCCCATCTTCACCGTCGGCGACGTGGTCGCGGCGGCCGAGGAGCTGCGCGGCCGCGGGGCCGGCACCGTCCTGGCCAGCCTCGGGGCCGACGGGGCGGTGCTGGTCGACGCCTCCGGGGCCACCTACGGCTCGGCCACCATCGACCGGGCCCGCAGCGCCGTCGGCGCCGGCGACGCCATGCTGGCCGGCTTCCTGGCCGGCGGCGGCAGCGGTCCCGACGCCCTGCGTGAGGCCCTGGCCTGGGGGGCGGCCGCGGCCAGCCTGCCCGGCAGTCGCATGCCGACCCCCGCCGACCTCAACCCCGCGGCCGTCGTCCTGGCGGACCGCATCGACCCCGACCGCCCCCTCACGGAACGGAGCTGACGCCCATGGCGGACCTCATCACCCCCGACCTGGTGGACCTGGACCTCTCTGCGACCGAGCGCGGCGAGGCGACCCGGTCGCTGGCCGAGCGGCTCCAGGCGGCCGGCCGGGTCACCGACCTCGACCAGTTCCTGGCCGACGTGCGCGCCCGCGAGGCCCAGATGCCGACCGGGCTGGAGGGCGGGATCGGCATCCCGCACTGCCGGTCGGTGGCCGTGGTCGAGCCCACCCTGGGCTTCGGCCGCAGCGCCCAGGGCATCGACTGGGGCGCCGCCGACGGGCCGGCCCACCTCATCTTCCTGATCGCCGCCCCCGAGGGCGGCGGCGCCGAGCACATGGGCATCCTCGCCTCGCTGGCCCGGCGGCTCATCCACCAGTCCTTCAAGGACGCCCTGCTCCAGGCCCCGGACCCCGAGGCCGTCGTCACCCTGGTCAAGAAGGAGGTGCTGGGGCAATGAAGATCGTCGCCGTGACATCCTGCCCCACCGGGATCGCCCACACCTACATGGCGGCCGAAGCCCTGGAGCAGGCCGCCCGCAATGCCGGGCACGAGATCAAGGTCGAGACCCAGGGCGCGGCCGGGGCCGAGGCGGTGCCCGACGCCGACATCGCGGCCGCCGACGCGGTGGTGTTCGCGGCCGACGTGGAGGTCCGCAACCGCGAGCGGTTCGCGGGCAAGCCGCTGGTCCAGACGTCGGTCAAGCGGGCCATCAACGACGCCCCCAACCTGATCGCCGAGGCCGAGGCGGCGGCCAGCGCCGCCCCTGTCGCGGCGACCGCCACGCCGGCGGCCGGGGGCGGCGATGCCGGCCGCCCCGTGCCTCCGACCCCTACCGGCGGGGGTGGTGGGGGCGGTGGAGCGGCCGCCTTCGGGAACCAGCTGCGGGGCTGGCTGATGACCGGGGTCAGCTACATGATCCCGTTCGTGGCCGCCGGCGGGATCCTGATCGCCCTCGGCTTCCTGTTTGGCGGGGGCGCGGTGAAGCCCAAGGTCTACGGCGGCACCTTCGAGGGGGTCACGTACCAGGCCATCACCGACTTCACCCAGGTGGTCCAGAAGGCCGGGTGGGCCGGGCTGCTGTTCCTCATCGGTGCGACGGCGTTCTCGATGCTGGTGCCCATCCTGGCCGGCTTCATCGCCTACGCGATGGCCGACCGGCCAGGCCTGGTCCCCGGTATCGTCGCCGGGCTGCTGGCCAACCTGGTCGGCGCCGGGTTCCTCGGCGGCCTGGTCGGCGGTCTGCTGGCGGGCGCCATCGCCTTGTACCTCGTGCGGCTGAAGGTGCCGAGGGCCTTCGCCGGCATCATGCCAGTCGTGTTCATCCCGTTGGTCGCGACGCTGCTGGTCGGCTTCCTGATGGTCGTGGTCATCGGCAAGCCGATTGCGGCCGCGCAGACCGGCCTGACCAACTGGCTGAACGGGTTGTCGGGCAGCAACGCGGTCCTGCTCGGCCTGCTGCTCGGGCTGATGATGGGTTTCGACCTGGGCGGCCCGGTCAACAAGGTGGCGTACACCTTCGGTCTGGCCGCCCTGGCCAGCGGCAACACCCAGGTGATGGCGGCGGTCATGGCCGCCGGCATGGTCCCGCCGCTGGGGCTGGCCCTGGCCACCGTGCTGCGCAAGCACCTGTTCAGCGACGCCGAGCGCAAGGCGGGCGAGGCGGCCTGGCTGCTGGGGGCGTCGTTCATCACCGAAGGGGCCATCCCCTTCGCCGCCGCAGACCCGATCCGGGTGGTCCCGGCGACGATGGCCGGCGGCGGCGTGGCCGGCGCCCTGTCCATGGCCTTCAAGTGCGGTTCCCGGGCCCCGCACGGTGGGATCTGGGTGATCGGGCTGATCGAGAAGCCGTTGCTGTGGTTCCTCGCCATCGTCATCGGCCTTGCCGTCAGCGCGGCCCTGGTCATCGTGCTCAAGTCGCTCGGGCACCGGGCGTCCGACGAGGAGCTTGAGGCTGAAATGGGGGACGCGAGCCTGCCCGGCCGCCGGACGGCCACCGCCTGAGAGCGAACGTCGACGAGCCCCGGCAGGCCACCGCGAGCAACTGACCACGCCGGCACCGACACGGTGCCCCCCGGCCGGCCCCCGGGCCCCGGGGGGCACCGTCCTTGCGTCCCGCGACCACGGCTACCATGGCACCGCCACCGCCCTTCCGGCCGGGGCACCGGCCACCCCCAAGGAGCCCGTCGTGCCCGCACCCAGCCCATCCGCCGCGGTCGAGCCGCTCGTCGTCCCGGCGGCCACGACGGCGGCCGACGCGGTCGCCGCCGCCGGGCTGAAGCTGGCCGGCCCGGACGCGATCGTGGTCGTCCGCACCCCCGACGGGCGGCTGCGCGACCTGTCGTGGGTCGCCGACGCCGACCTCCGGGTCGAGCCGGTGCCCATGTCCAGCCCCGACGGGTTGGACGTGCTACGCCACTCCACCGCCCACGTGCTCGCCCAGGCCGTGCAGGACCTCTTCCCCCAGGCCGAGCTCGGGATCGGCCCGCCCATCGAGCACGGCTTCTACTACGACTTCGACGTGGCCAAGCCCTTCCAGCCGGACGACCTGGAGCGGGTCGAGGCCCGCATGCGCGAGATCGTCGCCGCCGGGCAGCGGTTCCGGCGCCGCGTGCTCGCCTCGCCGGCCGCGGCCCGGGCCGAGCTGGCCGCCGAGCCGTACAAGCTCGAGCTCATCGACGCCAGGGACGAGGCCGACCCCGAGGTCATGGAGGTCGGGGGCGGCGAGCTGACCATCTACGACAACCTCGACGCCGGGACCGGGGAGCGCCGCTGGAGCGACCTGTGCCGCGGCCCCCACCTGCCCTCGACCCGGCTCATCGGTGCCTTCAAGCTGCTGCGCAGCGCCGCCGCCTACTGGCGCGGCAGCGAGCGGAACCCGCAGCTCCAGCGGATCTACGGCACCGCCTGGCCCCGGCGCGAGCAGCTGGCGGCGCACCTGCGCCAGCTCGAGGAGGCGGCCCGGCGCGACCACCGGCGCATCGGCGCCGACCTGGAGCTGTTCACCTTCAGCAGGGAGGTCGGCCAGGGGCTGCCGCTGTGGCTGCCCAACGGCACCATCGTCCGGGACGAGCTGGAGCAGTGGGCCAGGCAGACCGAGCGCCGGCTGGGCTACCAGCGGGTGGTCACCCCCCACCTGACCCGCGAGGACCTCTACTACCTGTCCGGGCACCTGCCCTACTACCGCGACGACCTGTACGCGCCGATCGACATCGAGGGCGTGCAGTACTACCTGCGGCCGATGAACTGCCCGCACCACCACATGGTCTACAAGGCCAGGCTGCGCAGCTACCGGGAGCTGCCGCTCAAGCTGGCCGAGTACGGGACCGTGTACCGGTTCGAGCGCTCGGGGCAGCTGCACGGGCTGATGCGGACCCGGGGGTTCACCCAGAACGACGCCCACATCTACTGCACCCACGACCAGGCCAAGGACCAGTTCCTCGAGGTCATGCGGATGCACGACGACTACTACCGGGCCCTCGGCATCACCGACTTCTACATGGTCCTGGCCCTGCGCGACCCCCACAACAAGGACAAGTACCACGACGACGGGGCCATGTGGGCCGACGCCGAGCGGATCACCCGCGAGGCCATGGAGGAGTCCGGGATCCCCTACGTCGAGGACGTCGGCGGCGCCGCCCACTACGGGCCCAAGGTCGACTTCATGATCCGGGCCGTCACCGGCAAGGAGTTCGCGGCCTCGACCAACCAGGTCGACCTCTACACCCCGCAGCGCTTCGGGCTTGGCTACACCGCCTCGGACGGCAGCGAGCAGCCGGTGGCGGTCATCCACCGGGCCCCGCTGGGCTCGCACGAGCGGTTCGTGGCCTACCTGACCGAGCACTACGCCGGGGCGTTCCCGGTCTGGCTGGCCCCCGAGCAGGTCCGCGTCATCCCGATCGTCGGCGAGCTGGCCGGCTACGCCGGCGAGGTCCGAGACCGGCTGGTCGAGGCCGGGATCCGCGCCGACGTCGACGCCGGCGACGGCCGGCTCAACGCCAGGATCCGCACGGCCATCACCCGCAAGGTCCCGCTGATCGTGGTGGTGGGCCGGCGCGAGGCCGAGGGGCGCTCGGTCTCGGTGCGCTACCGCTCGGGCGAGGAGGTCGCCATGTCCTTGGACGCCTTCCTCGAGCACGTCACCGAGCTGGTGCGGACCAAGAGCCTGGACGGGGCCGGCCACCTCCAGTAGCCGGCCCGGGCGCCGAACGCCACCGCCGAACCCCGGCCCGGCACCCGGCGCCACCGCCGACTCCGGCGAACCAGACCCTTGACACCCTCCGGGCGGCTGTGCACACTACGCTGAGTTGGAACGTTCCAACACCCGTCCCGCTCGTTGGAGGGATGTCATGGAGATGCTCATCGGCGGCCGCTGGCAGCCGGCCGCCGGATCGCACCGGGTCGAGGAGGTGACCTCGCCGTTCGACGGAACTGTGGTCGGCACCGTGCCGGTGGGGACGGTCGAGGACGTGGACGCGGCCCTGGCCGCCGCCCAGGCCGGGGCCGAGCGGTGGCGGCGGACGCCGGCCCACGAGCGGATGCGGATCCTGCTGCGGGCGGCCGAGCTGGCCGACGAGCGGGCCGAGGCGACGGCCCGGCTGATCAGCGGGGAGTGCGGCAAGACCATCACCGAGGCCAGGGGCGAGGCGTCGCGCTCCGGCGACCTGATCCGGCTGGCCGCCTTCGAGGGCACCCAGCTGTACGGCGACAGCCTGCCGCTGGACGCCAACCGCGGCACCGGCCAGGACAAGATCGGCTTCACCCTGCGCCAGCCCTGCGGCGTGGTGGTGGCCATCACCCCGTTCAACTACCCGGCCCTGCTGGTGCTCCACAAGCTCGCCCCGGCCCTGGCCGCCGGCAACGCGGTCGTGCTCAAGCCGGCCCGCGACACCCCCCTGACCGCGCTGGCCCTGGCCGCCTGCCTCGTCGACGCCGGCCTGCCCGACGGCGTCCTGTCGGTCGTCACCGGCCCCGGCGGGACCCTGGGCGACGCCCTGGTCACCGACCCGCGGGTCCGCAAGATCTCCTTCACCGGCTCCACCGCCACCGGGGAGCGGATCACCCGGGTCGCCGGGGTCAAGAAGCTCTCGCTGGAGCTGGGCGCCTCCTGCCCGGTGGTGATCCTGCCCGACGCCGACCTCGAGCTCGCCTCCTCGGCGGTGGCCGCGGGCGGCTACGTCAACGCCGGCCAGGTCTGCATCTCGGTCCAGCGGGTGATCGCCCACCAGGCGGTGGTCGGCGACTTCCTGGACGCCCTGGTCCCCAAGGTCGAGGCCATCCGCACCGGCGACCCGGCCTCGCCCGACACCGGCATGGGCGCCCTCATCACCGCCGGCGAGGCCGAGCGCGTGCAGCGGGCCATCGCCGAGGCGGCCGCCGCCGGCGCCCGGGTGCTCACCGGCGGCGACCGCGAGGGGGCGGTGGTCCAGCCGGCGGTGGTGGCCGACGTCGACCCGGCCTCGCCCTTCAGCCAGGAGGAGCTGTTCGGGCCGGCGGTGGCCGTCAGCCGGGCCGACGACTGGGCCCAGGCCATCGCCCTGGCCAACGGGACCGGCTACGGGCTCGGGTCGGGGATCTTCACCTCGGACGTGGCCGGGGCCGTGCGGGCCATGCGCGAGATCGACTCGGGAACCATCCACGTCAACTGGACGCCTCTGTGGCGCGCCGACCTCATGCCGTACGGCGGCCTCAAGGGCAGCGGCATCGGCAAGGAGGGCCCCCGCTCCGCCGTCGAGGAGATGACCGAGGTCAAGACGGTCGTGCTCCACGGCCGGCCCTGGTGACAACCTGTTGAAGGGAGATCGACCCATGACCGTTACTCCACGGCGGACCGTGCGCCTGACGGTCGCCCAGGCCATCGTCGGGTACCTCGCCGCCCAGCACTCGGTGGCCGACGGCGACCGCCGCCGGCTCGTCCCGGCCGCCCTCGGCATCTTCGGCCACGGCAACGTCGCCGGCATGGGCCAGGCCCTCGACCAGCTCCACGACCGGATGCCGTTCATCCAGGGCCGCAACGAGCAGGCCCTGGTGCATGCGGCCACCGCCTTCGCCAAGGCGACCCGCCGCCGGGCCACCCTGGCCGTCACCGCCTCGATCGGCCCCGGGGCGCTCAACATGGTCACCGGGGCCGGCGTGGCCACCGTCAACCGGCTCCCGGTGCTGCTGCTCCCCGGCGACGCCTACGCGACCCGGCGCCAGGGCCCGGTGCTCCAGCAGCTCCAGCACCCCACCGAGGCCGACGTCACCGCCAACGACGCCTTCCGCCCGCTGGCCCGGTTCTTCGACCGCATCATCCGGCCCGAGCAGCTGCTCACCGCCCTGCCCGAGGCCATGCGGGTCCTGACCGACCCGGCGGCCACCGGCGCCGTGGTCCTGGCCCTGCCCCAGGACATCCAGTCCCACGCCCACGACTACCCGGCCGAGCTGTTCGACGAGCGCGACTGGCCCATCCGCCGGCCGCCGCCCGACTCACGGGAGGTGGCCGAGGTCGCCCGGCTGCTGTCGCGGGCCCGCCGGCCGCTGCTGATCGCCGGCGGCGGGGTCGTCTACGCGGACGCCTCCCGCGAGCTCGAGGCGTTCGCCTCGGCCACCGGCATCCCCGTGGCCGAGACCTTCGCCGGCAAGGGCGCCGTCCAGGACGGCGACTGGTGGCTGCTCGGCGGGATCGGGCTGGAGGGCACCCCGGCCACCAACGCCCTGGCCCGCCAGGCCGACCTCGTCCTCGCCGTCGGCTCGCGCCTGACCGACTTCGCCACCGCCTCCCAGTCGCTGTTCGAGAACCCCGAGGTGCGGTTCGCCTCGATCAACGTGGACGGCCACGACGCGGCCCGGCTCGGCGCCACCCCGATCATCGGGGACGCCCGCCTCGCTCTGGCCGCCCTCGCCGAGGCCGCCCAGGAGGCCGGCGTCGCCAGCCCCGAGGCGTGGCGGGAGGAGGTTCGGGCCCAGACCGGCGCCTGGGCGCCGGCCCGGGCGGCCGCGCTCGACCCCGACACCCCCTTCGACCGCTCCACGGTCCAGGGCGACGTGGTCCCCGACACCGACGCCGAGCTCACCCAGGGGCAGCTCATCGGCCTGCTCCAGGAGCACGCCCAGCCGGGCGACACCATCATCGCCGCCGCCGGCGGGCCCCCCGGCGACCTCCAGAAGGTCTGGGACGCCACCGGTGGCCGCCGCTGCCACCTGGAGTTCGGCTTCTCCTGCATGGGCTACGAGGTGCCGGCGGCCATCGGGGTCCGCCTGGCCGAACCCGACCCGGCCCGCCGGGTGCTCTCCTTCCTCGGCGACGGCACCTTCCTGATGGCCCCGACCGAGCTGGTCACGGCCGCCCAGGAGGGGCTGGCGGTGACGGTCGTGATCCCCGAGAACCACGGCTACCAGGTCATCCACCGCCTCCAGATGCTGCGCAGCGGGCGCGAGTTCGGCAACGAGTTCCGCTACCGCAAGGACGGCCTCGACCTGGGCGCCGACGCCACCCAGTCGCGGCTCGAAGGCGATTACCTCAAGGTCGACCTGGTCCAGGTGGCCGCCGGGCTCGGGGCCCGGGCGCTGCGGGCCCGGACGGCCAAGGAGGTCCGCGACGCCCTCGCCGACACCCGCGACCACCTGGGCCCGGTGGTGATCGTGGTCCCGGCCATCCCCCACGCCGACCTGCCCGGCGCCGGCGTCTGGTGGGACGTGGCCCCGGCCGAGGTGTCGGACCAGCCGGGCGTGGCCGAGCTGCGGGCCGACTACGAGCGGGGGCTGGCCCTCCAGCGGTGGTTCGGATGACGGCCACCGGCACCGCCCCGGCGCGGACCCCCCTGGACGCCGGCCGGCTGCGGGCCCGCCTGGCCGCGGGGGAGCCGACGGTGGGGACCTTCCTGGGGATGGCCTCGCCGGTGGCGGCCGAGGTCTGCGCCGCCGCCGGGCCCGACTGGGTGCTGCTCGACCTGGAGCACGGCGGCGGCGGCGAGGAGCAGGTCGGCGCCACCGTCCTGGCCGCAGGCGCCTACGGGGTCCCGACGGTGGTCCGGGTCGAGACCGACGCCCGCATCCGGCTCGGCCGGGTGCTCGACCTGGGCGCGGCCGGGGTGATGCTGCCCCGGCTGAGCTCGGCCGCCGAGGTCGCCGAGGCCGTGCGGCACCTGCGCTACCAGCCGCGGGGCGACCGCGGCGTCGCCACCTACAACCGGGCCTGCCGCTTCGGCCTCGACCCGGGCGCGCTGGACCGCGCCGACGCCGAGGTGCTGTGCGTGGTCCAGGTCGAGTCGGCCGCCGCCGTCGCCCAGGCCGACGCCATCGCCGCCATCGACGGCGTCGACGTGCTGTTCGTCGGCCCCCGCGATCTCAGCCACGACCTCGGCGTCCCCGGCGACGTCACGGCGCCGGCCTACCTGGAGGCGCTGGAGACGGTCCGGGCGGCCGCCGTCCGCCACGGCAAGGCCTGCGGCCTGCTCGCCGGCGACGGCGCCGTCGCCCGCCGCCTGCGCGGGCAGGGCTGGCGCTTCGTCGGGATCGGCTCCGACTCGACCCTGCTCGCGGCCGCCCTCGGGAGCGCCCTGGCCGCCGCCCGGACCGACGACATCCAAGGAGGAGACCGCTGATGGTCGAGCCAACCACCACCTCCCGCCGCGACCTCGGCGTCGGCCTGATCAGCGTCGGCTGGATGGGCAAGCTCCACAGCCGCGCCTACCAGGCGCTGCCCTACGTCTACCCCGAGACCGGCATCCGGCCCCGGCTGGTGCACGCCGCCGACACCGCCCCCGACCGGGTCGACTACGCCACCGACGTCCTCGGCTACGCCAGGGGCACCACCGACTACCGGGAGGTGCTGGCCGACCCCCAGGTCGACGTGGTGTCGATCTGCGCCCCCAACATGCTGCACCGCGAGATCGGCGTGGCCGCCGCCGAGGCCGGCAAGCCGTTCTGGATCGAGAAGCCGGTGGGCCGGACGATCGAGGAGACCGCCGCCGTCGCCGCCGCCGCCAACGCCGCCGGGCTGGTCACCTCCATCGGCTTCAACTACCGGCACGCCCCGGCGGTCGAGCACAGCCGCGAGCTGGTCGCCTCCGGCGCCCTGGGCCGGGTCACCAACCTCCGCGCCGTGTTCTTCTCCGGCTACGCCTCCGAGCCCAAGGGAGCCTTGTCGTGGCGCTTCGACCGCGAGCTGGCCGGCAGCGGCGCCCTCGGCGACCTGCTCAGCCACGTGGTCGACCTGATGCAGTACGTGGTCGGCCCGGTGGCCGAGGTCACCGCCCTGACCAGCACCGTCTACACCGAGCGGCCGATCCTGCCGATGGGCTCGGCCACCCACTTCGCGGTGATCGAGGACGGCGAGCTGGGCACCGTGGAGAACGAGGACTACGCGGCCACCCTGGTCCGGTTCGCCGACGACGCCCAGGGGGCGGGGGCGGTCGGCACCCTGGAGGCGTCGCGCACCATCGTCGGCCCCCAGTGCGGGCTCGCCTTCGAGCTGTACGGCACCGACGGCTCGCTGACCTGGAACTTCGAGCAGATGAACGAGCTGCGGGTGTGCCTGGGCCGCGGCGGCCCGCACCAGGGCTACACCACCGTGCTCGGCAACGCCCACCTGGGCGACTACGCCCGCTTCCAGCCGGGGCCCGGGATCGCCATGGGCTACGACGACCTCAAGGTCACCGAGGCCAAGAAGTTCCTGGTCGCCGTGGCCGGCGGCGAGCGCCGGAACTGCTCGGTCGACGACGCCCTGTCGGCGGCCGAGGTGGTGGCGGCGGCCGAGCGCTCGGCCGCCGACGGCAGCTGGCACAAGGTCCCGGCCGTGGCCGGCACGACCGCGGCCCGGCGGGGCTGACGGCGTGGACGAGGCCAAGGCCCCAGCGCCGCCGGGCGCGGCCCCGGCCCGCCGGCCGACCATCATCGACGTGGCCGCCCGCGCCGGCGTGTCCAAGTCGCTGGTGTCGCTGGCCATGCGGGGTGACCCCCGGGTCGCCGAGTCCAGCCGCCTCCGGATCGAGGAGGCCGCCCGGGAGCTCGGCTACCGGACCAACTGGGCCGCCAGGTCGCTGTCGACCCTGCGCTCGGGCACGGTCGGGGTGCTGGTGGCCGACCTCCACAACCCCTGGTTCGTCGAGATCGTCGACCCCTTGCGGACGGTGCTGCACGAGGCCGGTCTCGACACCCTCCTGACCAGCGGGGTCATGCCCGGGCCGCGGGCCGGCGAGCGGGCGCGCCTGGACCTGGGGGCGGTGGAGGCGCTGCGCTCCCTCAAGGTCGAAGGGCTGGTGGTGGTCGGGTCGCTGCCCGACCACAGCGGCCTGGCCGCCGCCGTCGGCGACGTGCCGGTGGTCGTCGCCGGCGCGGGCCGGCAGGGCCTGGTCGGGGCCGACGTGGTCCGCAGCGACGACGCCGCCGGGGCCGGGCTGGTCGTCGACCACCTGGTCGCGCGGGGACACGAGCGGATCGCCCATCTCGGCGGCGCCGGCGGCGAGGTCGCCGACGAGCGCGCCGCCGGCTACCGGGCCGCCATGGCCCGGCACGGGCTCGCCGACCGGTGCCGCGTCGAGCCCTGCGACTTCACCGAGGAGGCCGGCTACGCCGGGGCGGGGCGGCTGCTGGAGGACGGCGACCGGCCGACGGCGATCGCGGTCGTGAACGACCTGGCCGCCGTGGGCGCGCTGGCCGGCGCGCTCGAGGCCGGCGTGACCGTCCCGGCCGAGCTGGCGGTCACCGGCTACGACGACACCTTCTTCTCCGCCATCCCCCAGGTCTCGCTGACCACGGTCAACCCCGACAACGCGACCATCGGGACCACCGCCGCCGAGCGCCTCCTGGACCGCGTCGGCCGGCCCGACGCCGAGCCCGGGGCCGAGCTGGTCCCGCCCCGCCTGGTGGTCCGCGCCAGCACGTCCCAGCCGCCACGGGAGGGAACCGATGCCTGACCAGGACCTGCTGGCGACCTGCTGGACGACCGCGGGGGATGCGGCGCCGCTGCGGGGCGACGAGCAAAGCCCGCTCCCGCTGCAGGAGCGGGTCGAGACCGCGGCCACAGCGGGGTTCCGTGGATTCGGGCTGGTCTACGCCGACCTGGTCGTGGCCGAACGCGACTACGGCATGGCCGGGATCCGGTCGCTGCTCGACGACAACGGCCTCGTCAACCTGGAGCTGGAGCTCCTCACCGACTGGTGGGCCGACGGGCCACGACGGCGGCGGTCCGACGAGGTCCGCAGGAAGCTCCTGGAGGCCGCCGGGGCGCTCGGCGCACGCCACGTCAAGGTCGCGCCCGACGTCAGCGGCGAACCCTGGGACCACGACCGGTGGGTGGCGGAGTTCGCCGTGCTGGCCGAGGACGCCCGCCAGGCCGGGACCAGGGTCGGGCTGGAGTTCCTTCCCTGGTCGAACATCCGGACGGTCCATGACGGCCTGCGGCTGGTGAGGGACGCCGGCCACGACGCCGGCGGCCTCGTCATCGACGTGTGGCACACCGAGCGGGCCGGGACGCCGCCGGCCGAGCTCGCCGCGGTCCCGCTGCGTCACATCGTCGGCGTGGAGCTCAGCGACGCCGACGCCGACCAGGTGGGCACCTTGTTCGAGGACACCGCCAACCGTCGGCGTCTGTGCGGGGAGGGTGCCTTCGACCTTCAGGGCTGCATCAGGGCGCTCCGCGCCGCCGGCTGGGCCGGGCCCTGGGGGGTCGAGATCCTCTCCGAGGCGTTCCGGCGGCTCCCCGTCGGCGAGGCGGTCGCCGCCGCCTTCGCCACCGCCAGGGCGCAGCTGGAGCTGGCGGACGATGGCCGCTGACCGGCCCGTGGTGGTCGCCCTCGGGCAGGTGGACCCGGCCCTGGTCGCCGGGGTCCTCGGTGACGCCGTGTCGTTCGTGGCCGACCCGGGTCCGGGCGACCTGGCCGTGGCCGCCGGCGCCATCGCCCGCGCCGACGCGGTGGTCGACGCGGCCTTCCTCGACCGGGCCCCCGGGCTGCGGGTCGTCGCCCGCACCGGCGTCGGGGTCGACCTGGTCGACCTGGAGGCGGCCAGCGTCCGCGGGATCACCGTCGTGGTCACGCCCGGCAGCGGCACCCGGGCCGTCGCCGAAGGCGTCCTGGCGATGGCCCTGCACCTGGTCAAGCGGCTGGGACCCCTGACCGGGCTGGTCCGCCATGGCGGCTGGGCCGAGCGCAGTCGAATATCGGTCGGCGACCTCGACGGCGCCACCATCGGCATCGTCGGCTACGGCCGCATCGGCCGCCGCGTCGGCGAGCTGGCCGGGGCGTTCGGGATGCGGGTGCTGGCCCACGACCCGTCCAGCCCGCCACCGCCCGAGGTCGGCTGCCCCGACCTCGGGGCGCTGGCCGAAGCCAGCGACGTCGTGACCCTGCACGCGCCCCTGACCGACCAGACCCGCCACCTGGTCGGCGAGGCGTTCCTGGCCCGCGTCCGGCCGGGGGCGGTCCTGGTCAACTGCGGCCGGGGAGGGCTGCTCGACCTCGACGCCGTGCTGGCGGCGCTGCGGGCGGGCCGGCTGGCCGGGGTCGGCCTGGACGTGTTCGACCCCGAGCCGCCGCCACACCACCCCCTGTTCGACCACACCGACGTGGTGCTCACCCCCCATCTCATGGGGCTGACCCGCCGCGCCACCGCGGCCACGTTCGCCGATGCCGCCCAGGGGGTCGTCGACGTCCTGGCGGGACGCCGGCCCGCGGCGGTGGCCAACTAGGAAAGGAAGGAGGCCACCATGCGCCTCGGACTGCTCGGGCTGGGGAGGATCGGCGAGTTCCACGCCGACACCCTGGCCAGCCTGCCCATGGTCGACTCGCTCGTCGTCGCCGACATCATCCCCGGCCTGACGACAAAGGTCGCCGACCGCCTGGGGGCGGAGCCGGCCGCCTCGCCGGACGCCCTGCTGCGGGCCGGCCTCGACGGCGTCGTGATCGCCGCCGGGACCGACGCCCACCCCGAGCTGATCGTCGCCGCCGTCGACGCCGGGCTGCCGGTGTTCTGCGAGAAGCCGCTGGCCCGCACCCTCGCCGAGGGCGCCGAGGTGGTGGCCCGGGTGCGGGCCTCCGATGTCCCGGTACAGATCGGCTACCAGCGGCGCTTTGACGTCGCCTACCAGGCCGCCCACGACGCCGTCGCCGCCGGCGAGCTGGGGTGGCTGCACACCGTCCGCTCCACCACCCTCGACCCGGCGCCCCCGACGCCCGAGTACGTCGCCGTCTCCGGGGGCATCTTCCGCGACTGCGGCGTCCACGACTTCGACATCATCCGCTGGGTGACCGGCCGCGAGGTGGTCGAGGTCTACGCCACCGGCAGCAACCAGGGCGCCGACTTCTTCGCCGCCGCCGGCGACGTCGACACCGCCGCGGCCGTATTGACACTCGATGACGGCACCCTGGCCCTGGTGTCCAACACCCGCTACAACCCACGGGGCTACGACGTGCGGCTGGAGGTGCACGGCTCCAGGGACAGCATCGCCGTCGGCCTGGAGAAGAAGCTGCCCCTGCGCTCGGTCGAGCCGCTGGCCACCTTCCCCACCGGCGTGCCCCACCGGATGTTCATGGACCGGTTCCTGGCCGCCTACCAGGCCGAGCTGGAGGTGTTCGCCGAGCTCGTGGCCGGGGACCGGCGGAGCCCGTGCTGCACGGTGGAGGACGGCCTCGAGGCCGACCTGATCGCCGAGGCCTGCGGGCTGTCCCTGCGCGAGCACCGTCCGGTGCGGATCGAGGAGGTGCGTCCATGACCGCCGAAGGCAGGATCGCCGGCGCCCCCATCTCCTGGGGGGTGTGCGAGGTGCCCGGCTGGGGCTACCAGCTCCAGTCCGACCGGGTGCTGGCCGAGATGCGCGAGGTCGGCCTGAGCGCCACCGAGCTCGGGCCCGACGGGTTCCTGCCCAGCCAGCCCCAGGCCATGGCCCGAGTCCTCGACCAGCACCACCTGCAGGCGGTCGGCGGCTTCACCCCGCTGCTGCTGCATGTGTCCACCCACGACCCGGTTCCCGAGGTCGACCGGCTGCTGGACGCCTACGCGGCCTCGGGCGCGGGCGTGCTGGTGCTGTCGGCCGTCACCGGCCTGGAGGGCTACGACACCCGGCCGCAGCTGGACGACGACGGCTGGCGGGTGCTGCTGGGCAACCTGGACCGCCTGGCCGCCCTGGCCGCGAGCCGGGGGGTGCGGGCGGTGCTGCACCCCCACGTCGGCACCATGGTCGAGAACGGCACCGAGGTCCAGCGGGTCCTGGAGGGCTCGTCGGTCGACCTCTGCCTGGACACCGGGCACCTGCTCATCGGCGGCACCGACCCGGCCGAGCTGGCCCGCCAGGCCCCGGAGCGGATCGCCCACGTCCATTTCAAGGACGTCGACGCCCGCCTGGCCAGGCGGGTCCAGGACGGCCAGCTGACCTACACCGAGGGGGTGCGCGACGGGATGTACCGCCCCCTCGGGGCGGGCGACGTGGACGTGCCGGCCATCGTCGGGTCCCTTCGCGGCCGCGGCTACGACGGCTGGTACGTACTGGAGCAGGACACCATCCTCATCGAGGAGCCGGCGGGCGAGGGCCCGGTGGCCGACGTGTGGGCCAGCGCCGAGCACCTCCGCGGCGCGCTGGCCCGCACCGGGTAGGGGAGCGGGCATGGAGCCGCTGCGCATCGGCGTCCTCGGCGCCGCCCGGATCTCCGGGCTGGCCATCGCCGGCCCCGCCCGGACCACCGGCGACCGCCTGGTCGCGGTGGCCGCGCGCGACCGGTCGCGCGCCGAGGCCTTCGCCGCCGAGCACGGGGTCGAGCGGGTCGCCGGCAGCTACGCCGACGTGCTCGCCGACCCCGAGGTCGAGGTCGTCTACAACCCGCTGGCCAACAGCCTCCACGGCCCCTGGAACCTGGCCGCGGTCGCCGCCGGCAAGCACGTGCTGACCGAGAAGCCGTCGGCCAGCAACGCCGCCGAGGCCGCCGAGGTCCGCGACGCCGCCGCCACCGCCAACGTGACCCTGCTGGAGGGCTTCCACTACCTGCACCACCCGGTCACCCGCCGGCTGCTGGAGCTGCTGGACTCAGGCGAGCTGGGCGAGCTACGGCGGGTCGAGGTCGCCGCCGTCATCCCCGCCCCCGCCGACGGCGACCCCCGCTGGTCGCTGGAGCTGGCCGGCGGCGCCCTCATGGACCTCGGCTGCTACGCCCTCCACGCCCACCGCGTCCTCGCCCCCTGGGCCGGCGGCCCACCCCGCCTGGTCGCCGCCCGCGGCGGCGAGCGCGCCGGCCACCCCGGCGTCGACGAATGGCTGGACGCCGACCTGGAGTTCCCCAACGGCGCCACCGGCACCGCCCGCTGCAACATGGCCGGCGACCGCGACCGCTGGCCCTTCCGCATCGTCGGCACCCTCGGCGAGGCGACCGCGGCCAACTTCGTCCAGCCCCACATCGACGACCGCGTGTTCGTGTCCACCCCCGACGGGCGGCGGGTCGAAGAGCTGGGCCACCGTTCCTCCTACACCTACCAGCTCGAGGCCCTTCGGGCGCACATGCGCGACGGCGCCCCCCTCCCCATCGACGCCGACGACGCGGTGGCCAACATGCAGCTCGTCGATGACTGCTACCGCGCCGCCGGCTTTTCACCCCGACCAAGAGCCGCCCCCGTATAGCTGACCCGCTGACAGATCCGCTGCCTAGCGGAGTGCCCGACCAGTTGCGCCAGGTGAGCACCTCACTTGAAAGTAGGAAAGACGCATGACAACTACAGCACCGACGATGCCAGCGGCAGTGTTCGCCGACATCGGCAAACTGGAACTTGTTGAGCGACCCGTACCACGCCTTCGTCGGTCGGGTGATGTTATTCTGGACGTTCAATCGTCCGGGATTTGCGGCACCGATTTGCACATCCTCAGCACGCCACCAGGGTTCGAGGCGACACCTGGGACGGTGCTCGGGCATGAGTTCGTCGGCGTCGTCCGCGAAGCCGGAGCAGACGTGATGAGCCTGGCTCCCGGAGACCGTGTCGTCGTGGCTCCGAATGTCTCATGTGGGCAGTGCTCATGGTGCCGCCGTGGGCTTCGCAATCACTGCGAGAACTTCACCACCCACGGCGTCTTCATCGACGGTGGCCTAGCGCCGCATGTCGTCGTACCTGCCAGCCAATGCTTCCCGATCGGCCACCATGTGCCCAACCACATCGCTGCGCTCGCCGAACCTCTGTCCACAGTAATCAACGGTGCGAAGCTGGCCCAAGTCTTTCCAGGTGAAACTGCCGCAGTCCTCGGCGGGGGGCCGATCGGCCAACTCTACACAGCGTTGCTCAAACTCGCTGGCTGCCAAGTGATCACGGTCGAGCCGACCGAGGAACGCCGGCAGCTCGCCACCACCATGGGTGCCGACCGTGTTGTCGACCCCAGCCAAGAGGACCTGGCCGTATCCGTCCGGGACGCCACTGCAGGGCTCGGGGCAGATGTCGTCATCGATGCGGTCGGTTCCCAGCTGCCGAATGCGCTCGATGTGGTTCGAAAGGCCGGTCGCATCGTCCTTTTCGGGATGAACGAACGGGCGCGCAGCGAGATCGCCCAGGTGCGCATCACGCGCGATGAGCTGCAACTACTCGGCGGGTTCATCGGTCAGGACACGCTGGTATTTCCCCCGGCGATCCGCCTGCTGGAGCAGGGAAGGCTCAACTTGGAGCCCTTGGTCACTTACCAGATCCGGCTCAAAGAGCTCCCGGCCGCGGTCGAGGAGCTCCGAGCGGGGCGGGCCACCAAGGTCGAGGTCGTCGGCTTCGACTGACCAGCGCAGCAACTATCGCTACCCGATTGGAGCCCGCAATGTTCGATTTGGCCGTCTGCGCGGAAATGGTCTTCCTGGACCTGCCATTTGAAGAACGAGTCCGGCGGATCGCCGAGTCCGGATTCCAGGTCGAAATCTGGAACTGGACCCGCCACGACATCGACGCGCTGGTCGGCACGGGCGCCGAGTTCTCGTCGATGGTGGGGCACACAGCTGGCAACCTTCTCGATGAAGACGGCGCCAAAGCCCTGCTTCGCGGTGCAGAGGAGTCCCTCGCGGTCGCCGAGCGCCTTGGCTGCCGCCGTCTGCTGGTGTTCGGCACCGAGCTCGGCCCGGACGGGGTGCCACTGCGCCCTGTCCACCAAGTCACCGGCGCGATGTGGCTCAACGCGTACAAGACGCTATCCCGCCTTGCCGAGCTGGGCGAGCGCGCGGGCGTCACGTTCTGCCTGGAAAACCTCAACACTGCACTCGACCACCCCGGCGCCCCGTTCGCCCGAGCCAACGACACGCTCGCGCTGGTCGACGCGGTGGCCCGGCCAGGGTTGCGGATGATGCTCGACCTCTACCACGCACAGATTGGTGAAGGGAACCTGATCCAGCTGCTCAAGCGCGCAGACTCGCTCATCGGTGAGGTCCAGGTCGCCGACGTGCCAGGCCGATGCGAGCCAGGCACAGGTGAGATCAACTTCGCCGCGATCGCCGCGGCCCTTGAGGACATGGGCTACCGCGGCACGGTTGGACTGGAGGCATACGCCTCCGGCGACGACAACGTCGCGCTTGAGCGGTTCTCTGCAGTATTCGGCGCCGGGACATCGGCGCAGCAACAGCCATCGAACAGCTGAAGGAAAACACGGGACTCCCGGGTTCGGGTCACGGTGCCCAGGGTCAGCAGCGCTACCAGGCCGGCCAGCAGCCCGGGCTGGTAGCCGACGCGCTCCAGGTCGGTGAGGTCGGGTTGCTTGAGCGGAAGACGACGGTGCTCGGGAAGTCCACGGCCTTTGATGCGATGGACCAAGGATCGCCGTAACGGTCACCTCGCCCTCACCGCAGCCCGAGGACCGTCCGCAGGGCCTCGTCGATGCCCCATGCCTCCTCGGGCGTGACGACCCTGACCAGCTCGCCGATGCGGGCCGTGTCGACGCACCGACCTGCTCGACGAGCACGCGCGTCGGTTGACCGGCAACGTCGATCTCGGGTCGGAACGATGCCGGACGGGCGCTCCTGGACCTGGGAGCGATCAGCACCCCCTGCCGGTCCGGGACGGATGGCTTCAGGCGGGAACAGACCTCGCCTGCGGGGCGGCGCCGCCGGTGGGCTCCTTGGTCACCAGTCGGTCAGCCAAGCAGGCTACGACCTGGTCAGGTCGACCGGCATGCCAAGCTCGGCCGAGCGGTGGAGGGCCTCGAGCACGGTCGCCTGGGCGATCGCGTCGGAGCGGCCGAACGGCGGCGCCCCGCCGGCGGCGAGGGCCGCCGAGACCGTGTCGAGCTCGATCCGGTAGACGTCGTGGTCGGGGTCGGTAGGAGCCAGGGCGCCTTCGGGGTCGCCGGGGATGCGCTCGACCTGACCGTCGCGGGAGAGCTCCAGGTTGGTGGCGCGGCACAGCCAGGGGTCAGGGACGGTCAGGCGGCCCTCGGTGCCGACCAGCTCCAGCTCGTCGCGGCGGGTCAGGTCGAGGGCGACGTCGAACTGGGCCAGGACGTCGGCGGGCAGCCGGAGGGTGGCGGCCAGGCGGAGATCGACCCCGCCCTCGCCGTCGCGGGCCTGGGTTGCCCAGACCCGTTCCGGCTCACCGGCGAACAGGCGGATGGCGCTGGCGCAGTAGCAGCCGAGGTCGCCGAGGGCGCCGCCGCCCAGCTCCGGCGAGCGGCGGATGTCGTCCGGGGGGACGCTGACGCTGAGGGCGGCCCGGACGTGGGCCAGGCGGCCGATGGCGCCGCCGGCGACCAGCTTGCGGGCCAGGATGGTCTGGGGGTGGTGGCGGTACATCAGGCCCTCGACGCAGCGGCGGCCGGCCGTCTCGGCGGCGTCGAAGCAGCGGGCGGCGTCGGCGGCGCT
>Ga0207428_10000617_pt1 | contig 42011 bp, 46 predicted proteins | sample RhiMethybrSRZTD1_FD_187600 | JGI IMG/M metagenome (GOLD analysis project Ga0207428, IMG submission 187600) | Populus rhizosphere microbial communities from Tennessee, USA - Rhizosphere MetaG P. TD hybrid SRZTD1 (SPAdes) (version 3) | ecosystem: Host-associated > Plants > Roots > Rhizosphere >...
TGCAACTTCTTTAAGGAATTCCATCCGCTTGGCCGCCATTTCATCCGTGAGAAACGTGACCCCGGTGAAATTCTTGCTCGGCCGAGCCAGAGACACAGCAATTCCCGCGCGCATCGGGTTATCGCTAACGCCACCGACGATGGGTATGTCGCCTTTGCTTGCCTCGAACAGCGGCTTGATAACATCACCACCAACGCCGAGCAGAAGGTTGGGCTTTTGCGCGACAAGTTCGAAGGCTAATCGCGCAAGTTGATCCGTTTTCCCATTGGCATAGCGGAAGACGATTTCAACGTTGCGGCCATCGACGAGCCCCACCTGCGCGAGTGCGTCCTTCAACGACTGATCGACTGGACCCAATGTTGCTTCGCCGTACACAAGCCACCCAATCCGGGGCAAAGATTTCTGCGCACGCGCAGCAAGTGGCCAGGCAGCAACCGCACCTCCGAGAAACGTGATGAACTCGCGTCGTTTCATTGACGCTCCCTGAAGAACTTATAACAGGCCATCAAGACGATGTCCGCTTCCCCCGAAAGCAGATATGTGCAGTGCACAAGCCAGAATTATTCGATCACTTCGTCGGCAGCGATTTGTAGTGAGGGTGGGATTGTGAGACCCAGTGCCTTGGCGGTTTTCAAGTTGAGTACAAGTTCCAATTTTGTCGGCGCTTCAACTGGCAAATCCGCTGGCTTTGTCCCTTTAAGGATCTTGTCTACGTACTCAGCCGCCTGACGGTAAATAGCTCTAAAATCAGTACCGTAGGATAAGAGCCCCCCGATTTCCGGAAAGAGTCGGAAGGGGTACACCGCTGGCAATCGGTAGCGTGCCGCAAGTCCGACGATCAGACTGCGATGAACCACCGGCAAGCCATCCGGAAAGATGATCAGACCGCCTCCGGCCTGTTTGCTGCTGGTCTCGATTGCGTCCTGAATGTCAGGCGCACCGCGGACGGAAGCAATCCGGACTGCGACCTTCATCTTGTCCCCGGCTGCCGTGATAACCTTCACAAACTGCGTGGTATTTTCGTTCGCAGGATTTGTAATAAGCGTTACGTGCGAAATCGTGGGGTCGATTTGCTTCAATAGTTCGATCCACTTTCCGCCGAATGCAAATTCAAAATTAGTCAAGCCAGTGGCATTGCCGCCGGGATGAGCCAGACTGTCGATAAATCGCTGGCCGATCGGATCGGCAACTTGAGTGAAAACTACAGGTGTGGTTCGGGTATGTTGCCGCGTGGCGGTGAGGCCTGGCGTTCCCATCGCGACAATGACATCCGCTGAGGCTGCGACCAGCTTGCCTGCCTCGGCATCTAATTTTGCGTAATCCCCGCCCGTGGCCCTGACGTCGACAACAATGTTTTGACCTTCGAGCCACCCCAGCTCCTTTATCCGCGCACGAAACGCCTCAGCGATCGGAAGCATTTCCTTTTCACTGAGACCTGTAATCAGGCCGACGAGCCGTTTTTTGCCGCCCTGCTGGGCGATGGCGACCGCCGGCCACGCCGCCGCGCTGCCAAGTAAAGTGATGAAGTCGCGCCGTCTCATTGCCCGTCCGAGGCTAAGGACTGGGCATCGTAGCGGGTTAAGCCGGCACCTTGGAAGGGGGCCATGTCCGCTTTGGGTCAAAAGCAGACATGTGCAGTGCACCCACGCATGTCCGCTAAGTGCCAATAGCAGACATTTACGCCTATTCGATCACTTCGTCCGCGCGCCCGATCAGTGTGTTCGGGACGTTGATCCCGAGTGTCTTGGCGGTCTTCAGATTGATGTACATCTCGACCTTGGTCGCCTGCTGGACCGGCAGATCGGCGGGCTTGTCTCCCGCGAGAATGCGGCCGGTATAAACGCCGGCCAGGCGGTATGCATCCGCGACGGCCGATCCGTACGCCACCAGACCTCCAGCAGCGACAAACTCGCGGCTTGCGAAGGCGGCCGGCACCGCGTGGCGCAGAGTCAGCGCGGCGAGCCGTTCGCCGCTGCCCGTAAACAATGCTCCGCCACTGATCACGAGCCCTTCTGTCCGCAACTCCTTCACCTTTGCGAAGGCTCCATCGAATTCGGTTTCGCTGCTGGCTTTCACGATATGGAGCTCCACGCCAAGGACGCGGGCTGCCACCTGCGCCTCTCGGATATACGCATCGGAGAGATTGGCATCGGCGGGGTTGACCAGCAGGGCCATGACGCGGGCCGCGGGAACCAGCTCGTGCAGCACCTGCAACCGTTTGGGCATTGTTTCAACGCTCGTTTGCGTAACGCCCGTGAGGTTGCCGCCAGGCCGGCTCAGGTTGGAGACAAGGCCGAGTTGAACGGGGTCGGCGCCGGTTTCGAAGACGATGGGAATTGTCGCGGTGGCCACCTTTGCCGCGATTGCCGCCGGCGTGCTGGTCGCAGCGATCACCGCGACCTGCCTGCGAATAAGGTCGGCCATCATCGTCGGCAACCGGTCAATTCGGCCTTCCGCCCAACGGTATTCAATCGCGACGTTCCGGCCCTCAACATAGCCACTTTCAGCCAGCCCTTTGAGGAAAGCCGCCAATTGCCGCTTGTAGTCCTGCTGAGCAGCGGCGTTGACAAAACCGACCACCGGCGTCGTCGGCCGCTGCGCGCGTGCAGCGAACGGCCACATCGTCGCGCCGCCCACCAACGTAATGAAGTCGCGTCGCCTCATCGTCGTCGCCCCCGAGGCTAAGACAGCTCCCATCGTATCGGATTAAGCAACAGCACCGGAAGGGGGCCATGTCCGCTTTGGGTCAAAAGCAGACATGTCCAGCGCACAAGCCGTTGTCCGCTAAGTGCCAATAGCGGACATCGCGCTTACTCGACGACTTCGTCAGCTGTGGCGAGCAATGATTGCGGAATGGTCAGGCCGAGCGTTTTTGCGGTCTTGAGATTGACAACCAGCTCAAACTTGGTCGGCGCCTGCACCGGCATGTCGGCCGGTTTCTCGCCTTTAAGGATGCGATCAACATATCCCGCGGCGCGCCGGACCGGATCGTACGTATTGGGCCCGTACGAAATCAGGCCCCCATCTAAGGCGTAGTAACGATAAGGATAAACCGACGGTAATTTGTAGCGAGCGGCGAGACTGATGATGAGCTTGCGATGGGCCGCCGTGCCTCCTGTCGTTACGATCACGCCGCCATTGCGGGAACGTGCGAACGCCGCCACGGTACGTTCGATTTCATCGTCGTTGCGTACGTTCACCGGCGTGAGCTCAACACCAAGGGACTGCGCCACCGATCGAACTGCCGCGAATTGTCCGATACCAGCCGCAGAGGTGGGATCGCGGAATATCAAAGCTCGGGTCACGCTGGGCGCAATCTGCTTGAGCAACTCGGCCCATTTGCCGCTCATGCTGTACTCGAAATTCGAGAAGCCGGTGATATTGCCGCCCGGATGCGCCATACTTTCAACGAAGCCAGCGCCAACCGGATCGGGAACGTTCACGAACACGATCGGGATCGTACGCGTAGCCTGTTGCAGCGGTGCAAGCGCTATGCTGCCTACGCTCAGGATTACATCGGGCGTCAGCGCGACCAGCTCCGCTGCATAACGGCGAAGGCTGTCGACATCGCCCCCGATCTGTCGGGTTTCAATTTTCAAATCGCGGCCGACCGACCACCCTAACTGCTCAAGAGTTTGCTCGAACACCGCCCTCCGTGCTTGGGCCTCCGGATCGTCTTTTCCGAGGATGTTGAGCAGGCCAACGAGGCGCACGCGCTCGGCCTGCTGGGCTTTGGACACAATCGGCCAAGCCGCCGCACCACCAAGAATGCCCAGAAATTCCCGCCGCCTCATGAGCGCTTCCCCCGGGAAGGCATCGTACGCCCTCACACTAACACGCTGAAAGGGGCTTGGATCGCCGCGACGTCCGCTTTACCCCGAAAGCGGACATGAGTGCAGGCGAGCCCGCCACTGGTTACGTTAGCGGAGGCTGATGTAACTTGTAGACCCAACGACACAAACCCTGGGCGGGCGGCTAGCAAGCTATTTTCCGGCCGCACGCACGGAAATACGGTCGCGCACAAGATCGAGGTGCATGCGCAAGGTGTATTGCATGCTGGCGTATTTGACCGGCAGTTGCAGTTCGCTTGCGCTTTGATAAAGCCGGTCAAGTTTTTCATTGAGTGCGCCCGGGGCCTCACGTCCCGCCGCCAGATCGCGCTCGATTGCCCTCATCTCGTCGTAGAGGCGCCGAATTTTTGACTGCATCAGCCAGTCGTAAGCCTGCGGAAGGAGCGTGAATGCCGGATAGAGCAAAACGAGCACTGGAAGGAAAACGACCAGAAATCTTTCGACCAGCGCCGCCAGCCAGAACGGGAGATAGGCCTGAAGAACCGGCCGGCCGCTCTTGTAGAACCGCTGCGCTTCCTCGCTCAGCGGCAGATCGACGGCTTCCGCCGCCGGAAACTGACCAGCCTTCTGGAATATTCCGGGCGGCGAGTGAATCTCCACCGCCGCGTTGAGCAGAAGATACTGGATGGCCGAATGCAGATCGCCGCGAACCGCAAGGCTCGCCTTCGGCGCCAACAGGATGGTGTCCACGGGCGGCCGGTTCGCCGCGAGATCGGCCACGCCGGCCGGCAGCACGACCTTGTTCAAGAAGGGATAAAGCGCGACGAGAGCATCGGGCCGAGGAACGCTCACGACCTCGATTCCATCCGCCTCCATCAGACGTCGCACCACTGGCGAATCCCAGCCCGACACGATGAAGGCAATGGCGATCTCGCCCGCGATGAGCTTGTCCGCCGCTTCCTCGGGCGGAAATCCCAGGAGCTCGCCAACAACGCCGTCGACCTTGGTTCGTCTCAGGATCTCGAGCGTGAGTGCGCGGCCGCCGCTTCCTTCCGGTCCAATCGAAACGCGGCGGCCGCGGAACGCCTCAATGTCACGGCCAATCCCGTTTCGATAGAACATCCATAACGGCTCAAAAAACACCGTGCCAAGCGATTCGACCTGCGGCGATTCCTCTTTCGTGGTCGTGCCGCCCTGGATAAATCCGACCTGCACGCCCGACCGGCGATCGCGCAGACGCACGAGATTATCGAGACCGCCCGTCGTGTTGACCAGTCGAAGCCTGACGCCGGACCGCGCCAGGATGTCCCGATAGCGCAGGCCCAGTTCGTGATAGGCGCCGCCCGCGGCGCCCGTTGCCATGGTCACCGTGCGCGGTGGCAAGGTCAGAAAAATGTAAAGCCCCGCCGCCAGCAGAATGGCGGCCGCCACCGCGAAAACAATCCAGTACCAGAATTTTTCCAGGCAATCCCCCGATCGGCAGGTCCTTATCACACAATTCGGTCGCTTTTTTATTCGTTTGCCGCGAGAAGCCAAACGCGGCCAAGCAAGATCGAGAGAAGCAAGTGAAGCACAACCGCGGGCCACAAAAGCACGCCCGCCAGTCCAGCAGCAAAACCCAGGTAGGCAAGATACAGCGTGGCCCATACGCTGTAGATCAACATGCCGGCCAGCGGTGGCCCGGGCCAGCACGCGATCCCCAAAGCAACCAGGGCGATGCCGGCCACGCGCGCGACCGGAATGGCGACGCCGGTAAGTTGCTCACCGAGCAACAACTGCCAGACGAGCGTCGGCGCAATCAGCAACGCTATCCCGGTGGCGGCTTCGGCAACGGCCGAGAAAATCAGTACCTTTTTCATCGCCCGACGACACCCAGCCGTTGGCTGCTAGCGTTTCGCTTCCGCAGGCACGGTCTGCGCAGCGCGCGCCCGACAATCAATCGGCTTTCGCCTTCTCCCTCATGGCCGCCTGCAGCTTCTTGATGTCTTCGGGCGACAGTTGCGGCCGGTCGACCTTGATTGTTAGCTTGTTGAGCTTGGCGGTCAGGGGGAACGGTGGCTTGTAGTCCGCATCGTTCACGCCGGTGAGCGTGTCGGAGCCGATGTCGAAGCTTTCATCCCACTGCAAGATCATCGGCAGCGTCTTCTCCATCCGCTTTGTCGCGACCTCCTTGCCGTCCACCTTCAGCGTTCCGGTGCCGGGCCGTCCGACGCCGCCGAAGTTGTTGAACGCGAGCGTGCCGGAACCAGCCCCTTCGTACTTGAAGTCGAACTCGACTGTGTGGCGCCCGGGCGGAAGCGCCTCGTCGCTCTCCCACTTGAGACGTTCGAGGTCGACGAGATTCCACAGAAACACCGGCTTGCCTTTCAGCAGGTAGAAGCCATAGCCGGCGAAGCGCCCGCCCGAGGTCAGGATCATGCCCTCGGCGCCGCCGGCCGGCACCTCGATGTCGGCGGTGATTGTGTAGGACGTGTTGAGCAGCAGCGGCGAGTCGCCCTGCGGCAGTCCCGTCATCGGCCGCGTGTAAACGAATTCCTTGCGGCCGGCGGTGATGTTCGGACGAGGCGCGACGATGCGCGCTGCCACCGACGCGTCCATCGGGAAGACCTGGTATTTCTTGGCCTCGGCGATGAACATCTGCTTCATCTCCTTGACCTTCTGCGGGTTCTTCGCCGCGACGTTCTCGCTCTGACTAAAATCCTTGTTCAGGTCGAAGAGTTCAAGCACCTGATTATTCAGCGGGTCAGGGTTGGCCGGACCGAAAGCCTCCCACGGCGCGCGGTTGACCTTGGTGCTCAAGAACCAGCCTTCGTGATAGAGCGCCCACTGGCCCATCATCTCGAAGTACTGCGTCGTGTGGCGCGTTGGTGCCTTCGCGTTCTTCGCGTCGAAGGTGTAGGCAAAGCTGGTGCCCTCGATCGGTTTCTGCCTGATCCCGTCAATGACCTCGGGCGCGCGAATTCCGGCGGCCTCGAGGATCGTGGGCACGACGTCGATGACGTGCACGAATTGCTCGCGCAGGCCGCCCTTGTCCTTGATGCGCGCCGGCCACGAGACCACCATGTTTTGATTGACGCCCCCCAGTTGCGACGCGTTCTGCTTGAACCACGAGAACGGCGTGTCGAACGCCCATGACCAGCCGGCCGACATATGGTTGTAGGTCTGCTCAGTGCCCCAGACGTCGTAGAACTTCATCTGCACATTGACCGGAAGGTCGTTGAGGCCGTTGAAGAACGCGACCTCATTCGGCGTGCCCATCGGCCCGCCCTCGGCGCTGGTGCCGTTGTCGCCGTTGATGTAGATGATCAGCGTGTTGTCGAGCCTGCCCAGGTCCTCGAAGGCCTGGATCACGCGGCCGATCTCATGGTCGCTGTAGGCGGCGTAGGCGGCGAAGATCTCGGCCTGGCGAATGAAGAGCTTCTTCTCGTCGGCCGCAAGCTGGTCCCACTCCTTCAGCACGTCCTTCGGCCAAGGTGACAGCCTGGTGTCCTTCGGGACCACGCCGAGCCGTTTCTGGTTCTCGAAGATGCGCTCGCGCACCTTGTTCCAGCCCTCGTCGAAGATTTTCATCTTGCTGATCTTGTCCACCCACTCCTTGGTCGGGTGGTGCGGCGCGTGCGTTGCGCCGGGTGCGTACTTGATGAAGAGCGGCTTGTCCGGCTGGATTTGGTGCATCCGCGTCATGTAGTCGATGGCGTCGTCGGCCATCGCCGTGACCAGATTCCAGGTGCCGGGCTCCTTGCCTTCGAACGGAAAGATCTGTGTCGTGTTGCGGAACAGGTTGGGCTGCCACTGGTTGGCGTCACCACCAACGAACCCATAGAAATACTCGAAGCCCATGCCGGTGGGCCACTGGTCGAAAGGCCCGACTTGGCTGGCGGCGAAAGCGGGCGTGTTGTGATTCTTGCCGAACCATGCCGTTGCGTAGCCATTCTCAAGCAGGACCCGTCCAATGGTGGCCTTGTCCCGATCGATAATGCTGTTGTAGCCGGGGAAGCCGGTCGATTGCTCGGAAATCACGCCGAAGCCGGCCGAATGGTGGTTGCGCCCGGTAATCAGTGCCGCACGTGTTGGCGAGCACAGCGCAGTGGAGAACATTCGGTTGTAGCGGAGGCCTTCCCTGGCGATGCGGTCCATCGCCGGCGTGGGGATCACGCCACCAAACGTGCTCGGCACGCCGAAGCCGGCGTCGTCGGTGATGATCAACAGCACATTGGGCGCGCCTTTGGGCGGCACGACGCGCGGCGCCCACCATGGCTTCGACTGCAGCGCGCCATCCTTGATCACGCCGCCGAATTTCGGGTCGGGCGGCGGAAGTTGTTTTCCGTCGATTGTGGTTGTGGCGCCGGGCGAGCCGGGCGTGCCGGTCACCTGCTGCGCTTGAACAAATGAAGGTGCCGTGCTGCCCACGAGCAGGGACAGCGATAATGCTATGCAAATCTTGTTCACGTCAGCCTCTACATGTCCGGCGCCACAAAAAATGGCCGGTTGCTATTGCTTCGCTTGCCGCTCCGGTTCGAGCTTGAAGGTCAGCTTGTTGATCTTGCCGGTAAACTTGAATGGAGGATCGTAACGGTATTTCACCAGCGCAACTCCGGTGCGTGTGTCCTGGCCGACATCAAAGGTTTCGTCTTCCGGGAACGTGACCGGGATGGTGTGCTCCATGGAATTCCTGGCCACTTCCTTGCCGTCCACGGACAGCACGCCGGTACCCCCCTTGCCCAACCCCGAGCCGTCGGACTTGAAGTCGAAGACGATGGTGTGCTTGCCGGCTTTCAACTCGGGCCCTTCCCACAGTGTGCGCTTGAGATCGAGCAGGTTATAGAGGAACACCACCTTGCCCCGACGAATGTCCGCCACACCTTTGCTCAGGAAAAGTCCATACCCGCCGAAGCGCCCGCCCTCGGTGACGATCATGCCTTCCGCACCGCCCTTAGGGATCTCGACCTCGGCGGTGATCGTATAGGACTTGTTCTTGATATCGGGGGCAGCGCTGCCAGGCACACCGGTCAGTTCACCCGAATAGGTGAATTCTGTTCGTCCGGCGGTAAGGCTCGGGCGCGGCGTATTCCAGCGCGCGAGCGTGGAGTTGTCGAGCGGCAGCACGTTATACTTCTTCGCCTCGGCGTAGAAGAGCTCCTGCAACTCCTTGACCTTCTCCGGCATCCTGGCGGCGAGGTCGTTGAACTGGGTGGGATCCTCGTTGACGTTGTAGAGCTCCCAGTTGTAACCGGTGATCACATCCGGCGGCGTCTTGGTGCTCAGCTCCCACGGCAGAGTCGCCGGCGTCGTGGCCGCTACCCAGCCGTCGTGAAAGATGGCGCGATTGCCGAGCATCTCGAAATATTGCGTGGTGTGCCGGGTGGTGGCATTGGCATTCGCCTTGTCCCACGTGTATGCCATGCTCACGCCTTCGATGGGGTTCTGCTTGATGCCGTTGATCGTATCGGGCGCCGGGATGCCGGCTGCCTCCAGTATGGTCGGGACGACGTCGATAACGTGATGGAACTGGCGGCGAACGCCGCCCACATCATTGATGTGGCCGGGCCAGGACATGGCCACGCCCTGAGCCGTGCCGCCGAAATGCGACGGCACCTGCTTCACCCACTTGAACGGAGTGTCCATCGCCCACGCCCAAGGCGCGGCATAGTGCGGGAACGTCCGTTCCGATCCCCAGAACGGATACCAGAGAAACTGGTCCTTCACCGGCACGGCAACGCCGTTGAAGGTGGTGAATTCGTTCGGCGTGCCGTCGAGCATGCCTTCGGCGCTCGCACCGTTGTCGCCGCCAATGTAGATGATCAGGGTATTGTCGAGCTCGCCGAGATCTTCGACGGCCTGGATGACGCGGCCGATCTCATGATCGGCGTAAGCGAGATAGGCTCCATAGACATCCGCTTGCTTGATGAAGAGCCTTTTCTGTTCACGGCTCAGGGAATCCCATTGCGGCAGCTCTTTCGGCCAAGGCGTCAGCCTGGCGTCCTCGGGCATGATGCCCAAGCGCTTCTGGTTGGCGAAGATGGTTTCGCGCAGCTTGTTCCAGCCTTCGTCGAAAAGGTGCATGTCGCCGATCTTCTTGATCCACTCCGGCGTCGGATGATGCGGCGAATGAGTGGCGCCCGGCACGTAGTAGACGAGCCAGGGCTTGCCGGGCGCGATCTCCTTGAGCTGCTTGATGTACCCGATGGCCTCATCCGCCATCGCCGTCTGCATGTTCCAGCCGGGATTGTTCAGGAACGGATAGATGGCCGTCGTGTTGCGGAACAGATTCGGCTGCCACTGGCTGGCGTCGCCGCCGACGAAGCCGTAGAAATATTCGAAGCCCATTCCATTCGGCCATTGCTCGAACGGGCCGGCCTGGCTTGACTGATACGATGGCGTGTTGTGGTCCTTGCCGAACCACGAGGTCGCGTACCCGTTCGCTTTCAGGATTGTGCCGATGGTGCCCTTGTCGATCGGGATGATCGAGTCGTAACCCGGGAACCCCGTCGCTATTTCGCCGACCACACCGGTGCCGACCGAGTGATGGTTGCGGCCCGTGATCAGTGCCGCGCGCGTCGGCGAGCACAGTGACGTCGAATGGAAATTCGTGTAGCGCAGGCCAGCTTTTGCAATGCGGTCCATGGCAGGGGTTGGTATGACGCCGCCGAACGTGCTCGGCGCACCGAAACCCTGGTCATCCGTCATGATGAGCAAGACGTTGGGCGCGCCCTTGGGCGGCACGACGCGCGGTGCCCACCAGGCCTTCGAGTCCGAAGCCTTTTCGTTGATCACACCGCCGAATTCCGGCGGCGGCGGCGGAATTTGTTTTCCGTCGATGGTTGTTGTTGCGCCGGGCGCGCCCGGAATACCGGTGGTTTGCTGAGCGAATACCGAAGAAACTGCCGTTGTGCCAACCAAAAGCGACAACGACAGTACAGCCACTCTTGATTGCATCCTCGCCTCCGATGCCCGCCGCGAAGAGTTGCCCCAATTTGGCGATCTGGCGGGCTTGGGCTTTGATGTAAATCAACGGATCGGATGAACCGGCACAATTGGACCAAGGGGCCCATCGATTTTTACGCAGGAGCGGTGAAATGCTGAAAGAAATGCTGACATCGGACCAACTTTCGCTTGTCATTTCGCAGGCCGCGGCGCCCGCCTTTCTGCTGGGAGCCGTGGCGTCCTTCCTGTCCGTCCTGGTTTCGCACCTAGGACGCATCGTCGACCGGGCGCGCGCGATCGCCGCAATTCCGGATGGCGACGCCAAAGGAGCGCATCTCAAGGGGCATTTGCCCGAACTGCACTTTCGCGCGGGCCTGATCATCCGCTCGATCTATTGGGCGGTCGGAAGCGGGATTGCCGCCTGTCTGCTGATGATCGTTGCCTTCATGGCGGCCTATCTTGGCTCGCGGCACGAACCCGCCGCCGCGATTCTTTTTACGGTATCCCTGCTGCTCTTCACCGCCTCGCTCATTTCTTTCGCGCGCGACCTCAGGGTCGCCCTGAAGCAAAAGGACCTCGCCTGATATCCGTGTTTGGCACGCGGATGACGAACATAGCGTCGAGGCAGATTTTCTGCACCGAACCGCGCGGTCTTCGCTTTCACTAAAGACGCGGTGAGCGGACCCTGTTGAGGTTTTCTCACCTTCAGAGCTGAGTGACTTACGAGAGCGTCTTCACTCTTCGTTTTGGCGCTCGCTTTTTCTTCTTTTTCGACAGCGTCTTCTTCGGTACCGCTTTTTTTAGGCGTGTTCCCTTCGACGGAGTTTTCTTTACCCCTGCTTTCTTTGCGGATGGTTCGCTCGAAGGCGCCCCGATCGGACGCGCTTCCGTTGGAGCAGCATCTTTAGAAGCAGCTTTGGTAAGGGTCAGATTGGCATTTGCAACCAATGCTTCTGCTTTTGCAATTAGATCCTTCAGCTGAATGTCGTCAGCAAATTGTTTGAAAATTGACTGCGCCGGATCGATGATTTTTCTTGCTGCTTCGACAGCGCCGGATGTCTTGATAGATTGCCGTATTTCAGGGAACGACTGTTGTAAGCGGCCTTTCGCTTTTTCGAGGCGATCAGTAAACTCTTCTTTTAGAGTCTTTCTATGATCGTCCGCCATTCACCAAACTCTCTGATTTCGATCAAGGTGACGCTACAGATGCTTCCGCAGTCTGTCTAAATATTCTGTTTGCTCGTCATCGAGCTGCTTGATCGCCTTAGTGGCCGCTTTGCATTTTCTAATCATCTTCCTGATCTTATGTGCTTCAACGCGACGGCGACGCTTTTCGGGCTCTGCCGCATCTTCGTTCAAATGTTCGGATATTGCCCGCCCCATGACGCAATCTCCTCGATCAAAACGTTCTCCACAATTTCAAGCGTTAGCACCCGCCCTGACGGTATCCGTCTTTTTGGCCCGCATCAATTGGCTCGAAATACTGAACAGCGCTTTTATGCAGCAACTTACCGCTATCCAAGGAGATGGCGATCAATTTGCAGAGCTTTGGCGACGCGCGGAGGGATGGCGCATCGAAAGCCGCCGCGCCCCGGCGGGATTTTCTGCGTGGAGATCGGCGATCTTTTGCAGGCGCGCGGGCTAATACCGCGACCGCCAGCGCAGCTCGGCGATGGCGTCGCTCGCGAATTCGCAGCTCACCCGCACGAAATCCAATTTCTTGGCAGTCGGCTTTGCCCGGCTGCCGAAATGACAGGATGTGACGCCGAGCAGGTCGCCGGCCTTCGACAACAGCGGGACGGACAGGACGCCATCAAAACCCGCGGTTTCGGAGAAACTCAAGTATGGCGTCCAGTCCTCGTCCTCGGTGACGTCGGGGACCAAGATCGGCGCATGCAGGCGCGCGGCGCGGGCGCACATGGTGCCCGACGTGGCTATGGGCATGTCAGCGAACTGGTCGAGCAGACACGGCGCGAACTCGCGCGCCGCCACCACGCGCAGACTTCTGGATCCGGGGTTGTAGGTCTGGGCTGACGCGTAGCGCGCGTCCAGATGCTGGCGATTCCACTCCGCCAGCTGGTCCATGATCATGATTTCGCTGGGCGCACTGAACAATTGGTCGACAAACCGGGCCGTCAGCAGCTCCATCTCCAAGCCTCCAGCGTCAACACTGTCGCGCCAAAAAAAACGCGATCCGCCGCCGAAAGTTCCATCGCTTTATTCGATCACGCTCTTCGGAGCGTCGAGACCGCCTGCCGCCGGTTGCAGATGCGACATTAAGCCTTCAACGACGGAGAGCCATCGGCCTCGCAGCCGTTGTACCCGTGGAGTGCATGTAACAAGCACCCGAGGCCCCATTGTCCGGACCCGTCCTCTTCCTCGGCATTCCCTTCGACTTCATCCTGTTTGCGCTGACCTTGCTCGGCGTCGCGCTGTTTCACCGGCATACATTGCCGGTCGCGCTGGCAGGCCTTGGCGTCACTACGGTCTACAAGCTGATATTCACCGGCTTTAAGGAGGGCGCGGGCCTTGCCGGCCTCGGCCTGCATCTCGGTCACGAATTTTCGCTGCTCTCGAACCTGTTCCTGCTGCTGATGGGCTTCGCTTTGCTGTCGCGCCACTTCGAGGAAAGCGCCGTGCCGGACGAGATGCCGGCGCTGTTGCCGGACAACTGGACGGGCGGACTGGCGCTGCTCGTGATCGTATTCGTGCTGTCAGGTTTCCTCGACAACATTGCCGCGGCAATCATCGGCGGCACGGTCGCGCGGCACGTGTTTCGCGGCAAGGTCCACATCGGTTATCTCGCGGCCATCGTCGCCGCATCCAACGCCGGGGGCGCGGGCAGCGTGCTGGGCGACACGACCACGACCATGATGTGGGTCGCGGGCGTAAGCCCGCTGGTCGTGCTTGAAGCCTATGTCGCCGCTTTCGCGGCGTTGCTGGTTTTCGCGGTGCCCGCTTCCCTGCAGCAGCACCGGCACTCGCCGATCGTCAAGCACGCGCGGCGCGGTATCGCGCTCGACTGGGCGCGCGTCGTTATCGTCATTGCCCTGCTCTGCGTGGTGGTCGCGACGAATATCGTTACCAACCTGTATTTTCCCGTGCTTCTCGGCCGGGTACCGGTGCTCGGCCTCTCTCTCTGGGCAGTTCTTCTTGCGACCGCGCCGTGGCGGCGGCCGGACTGGAGCGTGCTGCCGGAAACATTCAAGGGCACAGTTTTCCTGATCGCGCTGGTGACAACGGCCTCGCTGATGCCGGTCGAGACGCTGCCCCCCGCATCGTGGCAGACGGCCCTCGGCCTGGGGTTCGTCTCGGCAGTATTCGACAACATTCCGCTGACAGCGCTCGCGCTCAAGCAAGGCGGCTACGACTGGGGATTTCTCGCCTATGCCGTCGGCTTCGGCGGCTCGATGATCTGGTTCGGTTCCTCGGCCGGCGTCGCGCTCTCCAACCAATATGCCGAAGCAAAGTCAGTCGGCCTGTGGTTGCGGCACGGCTGGCACGTCGCGGTCGCCTACGTGATCGGATTCTTCGTCATGCTCGTGCTGCTCGGCTGGCATGCCGACGCACCGTAAAGATTTACCGGCGCTTGGCTCTCGCAAAGCCGCTGTGTTTACTAAAAACCGCGCGTTTCAAGCCAGCACTTTTTAGCGGCGGGCCGGTACAAGCCCCTCATGGGACAAACCTCCTTGCACTTCGCCGCCATCTGGTTCTCCGCGTGGGGAGCGCTGATGACTTACGGCAGGATTTCACATGAGCCCGCACATGCGCCGGGCGCGTTTCACGGGCCCGACTGCCCGCAGTGCGGCGAACCAATGTGGCTGGCGCTTATTGAGCCGGACAAACCCGACCACGACCGTCGTACGTTCGAATGCGCCAACTGCGACCGCGTCGAAAAAGTTGTGGTGAAGTACCGGTAGCGCCTTGCACATACGAATGTAACCTTTTAGCGGCAATTGATCCTCGAATTCGCCACGGTCGGAGCATGAACTCGCCCCGTGCCGGTCGTCGGCTGTGAGGCAGCGTTACGTCGGGGGACGGAGGGCTAGCCTCTAGGGGATCAGCCAGGCGACCGGCGCCCTCTAGATATGTACGCTAACGAATTTTGAAAAGGCGGCGCCTGTTCAATGGGTGATTCAAAATATGCCCCGGATCACGCCAGATTATCCGTCGCGATTTCTAAATTAGGAAGGGCCGCGGTTTGCGGCCCTTCCGGTCGAGTTTGCTGCTCGAATATGTTCTAGCAGGGCGGCAGATTGGCCTCGGCCGGGGTCGAGCCCGGCATTCCCGAGGGACTGTTGGTGCTTGAGCTTGTGCCCGGGCTGCTCGACGGCGCGGTGTTTGACGCCGCTCCTGTGGTGCTGCCTGAACCCGTCCTCGCGCTTTTCAGCTGCACTTTGCCACTGGCATCACGGCAATGTGTCGCGGCAGAGATGGTGGATGAAGGTGATGCTCCAGGACTTGTGGTGGCCGGAGGCGGCGACGTTGTTTGCGCGCCGGCAGTGAAGATTTCAGCCGCGCTAACAATGGCAGCGCCAATAAAAAGTCGAGTGATTTTCACTATTTCCTCCTTACGTTCCTGTTCCGGGGTGGAAGTAAGGGTCGCCCATTCGCGATCACGACCCTGATCGCGTTCGCACTTTAAGTCGGAGTTCGAAGCGCGACCAACCTGATAAGCGCGTCAAGTGCCACTGGTTCCGGGAACTCCGACCAGCTATCAAGGTCACGCAATTCGGCTGCCCGACGGAATCAGTATCAGGCGGCGGCGCACATGCGCTCGACCGCGTCCGGCGCACCAATGACGACAGGATGGCGCCAGTAGCGCAGATCACTTCCTCCGCCGATCGACGGCGGCTCCGACACGAAACCGTGCATGGCCTCCCACTTTCCATGCCGCCGCTGACGGACCGCGCCCCCTGCCGCCCTGACCAGCACTATACCGCCCGCGATGTCCCAGATGTTCGGGCTGTCGAAACGGGCGACGCGCAACATGCCGGCGGCAACTAGCGCGCATTCGATCGCTGCCGAGCCGGTTTTTCGGGTTTCCCAGTTTTCGTCATTGGCCGTCGCAGCCGGCACGCCGGCCAACCGCCGTCGCACCGCCGGGTTGAGCTTCGGAGTCACGTCGCTGTCCTCGAAACGGAGCTTGCCGCCGGCCTGCGCGTGATAGACGCCTGGCCGCAGCGCGTGGCCGGTCGAGCACCACACCGCGCCCACCACAGGTTCACCGCGCCGCAAGACGCCGATCGATGCAGCGAACATGGGAAAGCCATTGACGAAGTTAGTAGTGCCATCGATCGGATCGACGGTCCACAGATAATCGTGAACGCGTCCCAGCCGCTCGGCCATTTCCTCACCGATGACGTCATGGTTTGGAAACCGCTCGGCAACCCGCATGCGGATCAACGCCTCGATGCGCTGGTCGACCTCTGACACCGGATCACGCCACAGCGTCTTTTCGGCCAATTCGCCCTTGTAGCGAACGGCCATCATACTGCCGAGCGCAGCCTGGATCTCGGCGCCGGCAAGTGTGGCGAGTTCGACCGCGATCCGCTGAATTTCTCCTAGCTCTGTCATTTGGCAACGGCCTTCTGAGCCGGATGCTTCACCGGAATGAGGACCTTCAATTGCTCTTTTTCGCACGCAAGCTCGACGGCCTGTTTCTTGTCACGGTTGCCGTGTGACTCATCGTCAAGACGGTTTGCGCTGTCGGTCCAAACGAGCTCCACGGTCTTGCCCTGACGGGTTGCGACCGGAGCCTGCTCATCCTGAGGCGCCTCAAGCCACGCCTCGAAGTCGCGGCGCCGTCCGGCATCGAAGCAGACGACGTCGAGCAAACCGTCGGCGAGGTCCGCCTTCGTCGCGAGCGGCAAGCCCGGCCCGGTGAAAGGCACGTTCATGACCTCGACGCCAAGGAACTCACCCTTGAGCGGCTTGCCGTCGATCGTAATCGAAAGATCAACCGGCTTTGCGGTCTTGATCCGCTTTTCAAGCAATGCGCGGCCCTTGCGCAGGTTGTCGGCGCCTTTGACTTTTTCGCCCTTGTCCGCCGCCCTCAAAAATTCGGCGAACACGCCGACGCCAAACCCCTCCACGAAACGGGATGCACCCCAGGATGCCTTCACAGCACCGACATCAAGCGGATGAGTGTTGTCGAGTTTCCAGGTTTCCACGAGCTCCTGCGGGGTCCCGGCGATACCCAGCGAACGGGCGATGTTGTTCGCGGTCCCAAGCGGCAGCAAGGCCACCGGCACCGACCGGTTGGCGAGCTTGGTCACAACTTCCGTGATTGTCCCATCGCCGCCCGCGATAACAATCAGATCGGTTTTCTTTTCGAGTGCCTCCTCGACGTCGCCATTTTTGACCGAGACGTATCGGACGTCGAAATCGGCCAGCTTCATAGCGGCCAAAATCTCGTCTTTGGCCGCCTTGTGTCCGGCGGTGGGGTTGTGAAACAGCGTCGCCCGCATGAACCGGATAACATGGGCGCTCGGCCGAGGTTCCAATCCCGAATTACGATTAAGTCACGAATTTCTCATTCTAAATTCCATGTCGAAGGGCAGCCGGCTGACGGTGCCCCGCTTTGGTCACGCCGGCGGCGAACATCATCATTTGAAATGTCTGTTGACCGTTCCGATCATTTCAATAATCATTGAACCATGAAAAAGCGGGGCGCCGTCTCGATTCTGGCCGCGCTGGCACAGGACAGCCGGCTGGATGCCTTCCGCCTGCTGGTCGAGGCAGGCCCGCAAGGAATGCCCGCAGGGCATCTGGCAGCCAGCCTGCGGCTGACACCGAACGCCCTGACTTTTCATCTGGACCGGCTGCGCGATGCCGGCCTGGTCACGGTTCGGCGCGAAGGCCGTTCGATGATGTATGCGGCCCAATTCGAGACAATGAACCAGCTGATTTCGTATTTGACCGATCAATGCTGTCAGGGCCGTCCCGAGCTTTGCAGGCCGATCACCGGCAAAATCAGGCGACGGACCCTTGCATCATCATGAGGGACGCCACGGCCGATAAACCGTTCAATGTCCTCTTCCTCTGCACCGGAAATTCGGCCCGGTCGATCCTGGCCGAAGCGATCCTCAACAAAGTCGGCTTGGGAAAATTCCAGGCCTTCAGCGCGGGCAGCCAGCCGAAAGGCCAAGTGCATCCCGAAGCAAGAAAGCTGCTGCAGAGCCTCGGGTACGACACGAGCGGCTTTCGCTCCAAGTCGTGGAACGAGTTCGCCAAACCAGGCGCGCCCGCGCTCGATTTCGTCTTTACCGTCTGCGACAACGCCGCCGGAGAAGTCTGTCCGCTCTGGCCCGGACAACCGATGACCGCGCACTGGGGGATTCCCGATCCTGCGGCCGCCACCGGATCGGCCGCGGAGATTTCGCTCGCATTCAAGGATGCCTACCGGATGCTGTCGCAGCGGATCGGCGTTTTCGCCGCGCTTCCCCTCCGCTCCCTCGACCGGATGAGTTTGCAGGCCAAACTCAAGGACATCGGGCGCCTGGAGCGCGCAACCGTCCCGGTGAAAGAACCCGGCTGATGGCCTCGGCTACGCAAAAAGCCGCGGCCGAATTCACCGGCACCGCCTTTCTTCTCGCGGCCGTTGTCGGCTCAGGCATCATGGCGCAGCGTCTGGCCGGCGGGAACGTCGCGCTGGCACTGTTTTGCAACACGCTTGCGACCGGTGCAATCCTCCCGGTGATCATTCTGATATTCGGCGGCGTGTCGGGCGCCCATTTCAATCCCGCGGTCAGCGTCGCATTCGCACTTCGCGGCGACCTTACCTGGCGCATGGCCAGCCTCTACGTGTCCGTCCAGATTGCCGCGGCCATCGCAGGCGCCTGGGTTGCGCACGCCATGTTTGAGCTGCCGGTATGGCAAATCTCGACCACCGACCGCTCGGGGTCAGGTCAGTGGCTCGCGGAAGCCGTCGCCACGTTCGGCTTGCTCCTCACGATTTTCGGCTGCCTTGCCCGCGCCCCTGCCGCCGTTCCCTACGCCGTGGGCCTCTACATCACCTCGGCGTACTGGTTCACGGCCTCGACGTCATTTGCTAATCCGGCAGTGACGATTGCGCGTTCGCTCTCGGACACCTTTGCGGGCATCGCGCCTGCCGGGATTGCCCCATTCGTGTCGGCCCAGTTTGCCGGAATGCTTTGCGCGCTTGTGCTTGCGCGCTGGCTGTGGGAGGCAGATGCGCCTGCTCGAGCCGGGCCAAAACCACGCCGGCATAGTCCGCTTTGACCTAGGCTATAGCGACGCGTGTATGGCGATGGCGATCGCAGCGCCGATGAAAAGTGCGCCGCATACAAGCAGGATAGCAAGGCCGTTCAGTACCTTGTCGCACGGTTTGCTGCGCCATTATGACTCCACGCCGGCGCGCGCTTCAGGATGCTGGTCGAGGAAATGACGCAGCGCCATGAATAGTTCCTGCGCGTGCTTCACACGGCCGGCATCGAGTGCCCCGTGAATGTCATCGATGATCATGGTCCGGATGGTTTCCCCGCCATGGGGCTGTTTCAGCAGATAGTCTGCCAACGCGGTGGCCGCGATTTCCGGAATGTGCTCGTGCTCGCTGATGGCAGCGACTTCGTTTTCGTCCAGTCCACAAAAGGCGATGCAATCCTCCAAAGAGACCATGGGATGCTCCAACCTATTTGTCGGGCGCCCTCGCGTGCATCGGTCAAAGCCACGACAAATAAATAAGATCACCGCAATCTTTATACCGTAGTGATGCAGATCAATAGGTCAGCTGTGCTGATACGACTGGCGCCAGCCGTTCGAAGGTGTCGTTGAAAAGTCCGCTAAGTGCCAAAAGCGGACATTACCCAATGGCCCCGGCACTTAAGTCCGGAACAGCGATACAATTCGGTCTGACTGCAATATGGCGTTGGCAAGTTCTATAAATCCCGCCGGGTCGCGGGGCGCAACGGTCAACCCAATTCCCTTCGCACTGCTCACATGCGGTGCCCATACCTGCCTGGTCTCGAGAAGATAGACGCCATATACGACCTGTAGCCCGGCCGGATCGCTGGCCCCAAATTCTTGCTGCAATGAGTAGGCAGCGAGCGCGGAATTCGTGACGATCGAAGCCTCAATGAGCGCCTGTCTATAACCCGGATGATGCGAGACATCGGGTCCGAAGGCCTCCTGAATTTTTTTCGCGGAAGCCTGTACGACAACGAGCAAGCCATCAAGAATGCTTCGCAACGGATGCTTGGTGGTGAGCGATAGGTAATCAGTTGGATTTAAAAACACATCGACCGCAGCCGTTAACGCCCCACAGCCGCTATGTCCCAGAACGACGATGAGCTTCAGGCTTCCGCCGAGGTGCTCAACGGCATATTTCAGGCTGCCCAAGACTTCTGGACCCAGACCATTGCCGGCAACGCGAACTACAAAAAGATCATTCGGCCCTTCGTTGAAGATCAATTCGACCGGCACGCGAGCGTCTGAGCAGCCGAGAATGGCGGCGAATGGACGTTGTTTTGGCAGCGCTGGGTCGTCGGCCAAGAGTCCCAAATCACGCGGATCAACAGAGACAATATTTTGTACCCTGCCATTCTCGTCCGTCATTCCTGCCAGGAGCGCGGCAAATGCCTGGTTGCCATCGTTCAAACGCACCTGCGCGGCATTACTATTCAATGGCCGAGGCCTGGCGGCTGTGTGCTGTGCGCCATACCGATATATAATGTCGACCGTCTTCATTAGTCCACGCTGAGATGTAATCTAAACCACCGTCAGACCGGGCGCTCGCCTTTGACCGTGACGCGCGTGCCCGAGCGCGTGTGCGGCCAGTAGTCCCACATCGCCCGATGCTGCGCGCAGCGATTGTCCCAGAAGGCAATCGCATTCTCGGTCCAGCGGAAGCGGCACTGGAACAGCGGGTTCTCCGCGTGCTGGTAGAGATAACTCAGGATCGCGTCGCTCTCGTCACGCGGAATGCCGACGATGTGAGACGTGAAGCCGCGATTGACGTAGAGGGCTTTCTTTCCGGTCACCGGATGCGTGCGCACGACCGGATGCTCGGCGCGCGGATAGCTCGGCTTGTCGGCAACGCCGGTGTTGGCATAGAGGCCGCGATAGACCATCTCGCCGTCGTGAACCGCCGTCGACCCGTTGAGATAAGTCTTCATGCGGTCCGACAGCGCGTCGTAGGCGGCGTACATGCTCGCGAACAATGTGTCGCCGCCGTGCGGCGGGCACTGCTTGATATAGAGAATGCTGCCCATCGGCGGCTCGAGGTCGCATGACACGTCCGTGTGCCAGCCCTCCCCGTTCGCGCGCGGGCTGTTCTTGTCGGCATAGATCTTCATCAGCGCCGGCTCGCCGGGCTCGTGCGGCGCGGCCGGATGGACGTGCAGCTCGCCGAACAGGCGGCCAAAAGCAAGATGCTGCTGCGGCGTGATATGCTGGTCGCGGAAGAAGATGACGATATTCTCGGCCAGCGCCCGGTGGATCTCGTCCACCGTCCGGTTCGACAGCGGCTTGGCGAGGTCGACGCCCTCAATCTCCGCGCCGATGATCGGGGTCAGCTTGTCGACGCCGATCGTCTCATAAGGCTGCGATGTGCCGGCATCATGCCGAATGCGCGGGCCGTCCTTGCCGCTCAGCGAGCTCATTGGAACCTCCCGGCGAAATCCCGTTTACCGGCGATGGTAGCGCGGGCACGCGCAAGCGCAATGCCCAACGGTAAAGAATGCGAACGCGTTTAGAGACTCAATGGTTGCCGTGAGCTAAAATTCTCAGGGCGTCCAGCATTATCGCCGGGATCAAGCATCGAGTACCGCTTGATGTTGCGTCTTGTAGTATCCGTTCTTCTCATTCTTTTGCCGACGGCGACCGGCTTAGTAGCGCAAGAAGCCGCCGAAACTTCGGATCGTCCTTCGACCCCGGATGGCGGCGAAACAAGCCGGCAGGCGCAGCAATCAATCTGCCTTCTGGTTGAATCGGCGGCTCACGCCAACGAATTGCCAACTGAATTTTTTGTCCGATTGATCTGGCAGGAAAGCCGCTTCCGGTCCACAGCGATCGGGCCACGAACCCGAACCGGCAAGCACGCTTTGGGAATTGCACAGTTCATGCCGGGTACTGCAGCTGAGCGTAATCTCCTCGATCCGCTTAATCCGATAGAGGCGTTGCCGAAGGCGGCCGAGTTCCTCAAGGACTTGCGCAGCCAGTTTGGCAACCTTGGGCTTGCGGCAGCTGCTTACAATGCGGGGCCTGGCCGGGTCCGGGCATGGATGGCGGGCACGACGTCAATGCCTGCCCAGACGCGAGCCTACGTGCTAGCGGTGACCGGCAATTCTATTGACGCGTGGGCATCCGGTCAGGATGTCGCAAGCAAAACCGAAAGCGGAATTAGTTGCTCGACACTGATGGCAAAGCTGAAGCAACCGCCAACGACTTTCCTGGGAGCTCTTCAACAACGCGTGGTGGCCGGTGCAATTCAACCTTGGGGTGCCATTCTTGTGGCACACCAATCGCGCTCGGAAATCCTGGACCGCTATGCTGCGCTCCAGCGGAGGTTCGCGGCAGCGCTAGCCGGACGGGATCCAATTGTATTTGAGCGCGGGCGCGGTGGGCTGCCTCGCTATCAAGTCAGGGTTGGCGCCCAGTCGCGGGAGGCTGCGAATGATATTTGTAAAAAAATTCATCTCGCCGGGGGCGACTGCGTCGTTCTTCGTAACCCAGGCAGTTAATCGCGTTTTTGATAGCCGCCTGTCTCATAAGGCTTTCTGCGCAAGACCCCAGGTTTCCGACCTTAAAATCTGCTTACTTCGGCACCCCGGGAATCCGATATGCGGTTAGCGGAGTGCAAATTTCCGTCTGGTAATTCGCCCGGCATGAGAAAGGCTGATCAATACACCCTTGCTGACCATTTCCGGGCGCTTGCCGACGGGCTGTCAGTGCGCGCCGTTACCGAACGCGCGCCCGCGCAAAGAGCCGAATTGCAGCGCCTGGCCGAATGCTATGCGGAGCTCGCGAAGCAGCAATCGCCGGCCGATTATTTCGCACGAGGAGCGGGCCCGCGATGACCGAAAGGCGCGTGTCCTTCCGCGGCCGGACTCTCAAAGGCGGCTTTATCGTCCTGAGCGATAAAGCACCCAAGCTCGAGTGTACGGTGCGCAACTTCACGAAGGCCGGCGCGGCCTTACGGGTGTCCACCACCTTCGGCTTGCCGCAGCATTTCGACGTGGTGATCGATGGCATGGCGCGGCGCTGCCGTTCGCAATGGCGAACCGACAACAAGATCGGGGTCGTCTTTGAATCCCCGATGTGATGGGCGACGCTTCCCTTCGCGATTCACAGGCGTCAGCGCTCGACATGTCGAAGCAGCGCCAGCAACCCTTTCAATAGATCAACCGGCGATGGCGGGCACCCGCGAATGTGCAAGTCAACGGGAATGACGTCTTTAACACCTCCCTCGACCGCATAGCTTTGCGCAAATATCCCACCGTCTGCCGCACACGAGCCGACGGCAACGACCCATTTCGGCCCGGGGGTTGCATTGTAGGTACGTTCCAGCGCCTCCCGCATGTTCTTGGTCACGGGCCCTGTGACCATGAGCACGTCGGCATGGCGTGGCGAGGCGACAAACCGCAGCCCAAAACGTTCGAGGTCATAGAACGCGTTGTTCAGCGCGTGAATTTCCAGCTCGCACCCGTTGCAGGAGCCGGCATCAACCTGGCGAATTGACAATGAACGCCCGAGCCTGATCTGGGATTCCTTGTTGACGCTCTTCGCTAATTCGGCGAGCGCGGCTTCGTCCGGGACGGGCGGCCGCTCAGTCAGCGATCCCCGGGCAATTCCTTCGAACAGGATTTTGCGCATCTTACAGGTCGTGCCCCGAGTAAGAACAGTTGAACGATTTGTTACAGAGCGGAAAGTCGGCGACGATATTTCCCTCGATTGCCGCTTCCAGCAACGGCCATTGGAACCACGACGCGTCGCGCAAATGGCAACGCGCAACCCGGCCATTCCCATTGATCCTGAGCCAAACCAGAACGTCGCCGCGGAACGCTTCGGCAAATCCCAGGCCCTCGCAAGATTTCGCTCTGCCGAGAGGCGTCTTGATCGCGCCGGCCGGAACTGCGCCAATAATCTGCTCGATGAGCGACAGGCTCTGCTCGAGCTCGCGGATGCGGAGCCAGACGCGCGCGTTGACGTCACCCTCGTCGCGCACGGGCACTTCGAACGACAACTTGTCATATGGCGTGTAAGCAAGCGTACGCCGCGCGTCGAAGATCCGGCCGGATGCACGGCCGACGTAACCGCCGGCGCCGAACTGCGCCGCCAATTCAGGCTTCACAATACCCGTGGTGACGGTCCGGTCCTGAAGCGAAGCCGTATTGTCGTAAAGCTCAGTCAGGTCCAGGAAAACGTCGCGCACCGCTGCGACCAGAGCCGCAGCCTCGGCAAGACCCTTCGGTTCGATATCGCGGCCGAGCCCTCCGGGGACAATCACATCCATCATCAGCCGGTGGCCGAAGCCCGCTTCTGCAACGCGTAACGTGCGTTCACGCAGGACCGCGCACTGCGCCTGCATCAGTGAAAAAGAGGCGTCGTTGCAGATGGCGCCGATATCTCCAAAATGATTGGCCAGGCGTTCAAGCTCGGCCATCAGTGCCCGCAGATAACTCGCGCGCAACGGCGCCTTGATCTGCATCGCGGCTTCCGCTGCCTGCGCAAACGCGAACGCGTAAGCGACGGTGCTGTCGCCGGAGGTGCGTGCCGCGAGCTTCGCAGCCTGCTCAAGCGTCGCCCCCTGCATCAGCGACTCGATGCCCTTGTGTACCCAGCCGAGGCGCTGCTCCAGCCGCACCACGTGCTCGCCGTTGGCCGTAAAACGGAAATGTCCCGGCTCGATAATCCCGGCATGCACCGGCCCGACCGGAATCTGGTGCAATCCCTCGCCTTCCGCCGGAAGAAAATTGTAGGGAGCCTGCTCGCGCGCAGCGGTTTTTTTGCCCAGCGGGTGACGGACGTCCCAGAAGCCGAGATCGAGCCACGGCCGCGTGTCGGGCGCATTCACCGCTTCAAGCCCGAATAGATCGTTGATTGCACGTTCGAGCCGAATGGCCGGCGCATGACGGGCACCGACGCTCGGATATTTGCCGGATTTGCAGACGTAGCTGATGACCGCCGCCTCGCCGGCCGATTCATCGAGCAGTGCCATGTGGACCGACGGCGCGTCCCCCCACAAGCCAAGCAGCACCAGCCGGCCCGTCGCGAGCTGGTCAACGGCCTGCCGCCAGCCTTCGTCGCTTACCAGTGCGCGGGGCCAGGGCCGGTGCCGCTCGGCTACGGTGCTATGCGTTATGGCGTCCAGGATGGCCATGGCTATCCCAACAGCCTCGCAACATTCTCAAAACCCTTCACCAACGGCGCGGGCATATAGATCCCCGCCATGAACACCAATGCAAGGTGTGCAAACATCGGCACGTAGGATGCCTCGGCCTTGGCGGTCGGGCCGCGCGGCTCCCCGAATGCAATCGTATTGACCCGCAGGAACAAGCCACCGAGCGCGACGAGAATGCCGAATGCCAGAATGATGGCCAGCCAGGGTTCGCGCGCGAAGGTCGAGCTCACCACCAGGAATTCGCTCATAAAGATGCCGAGCGGAGGCAGGCCCGCTATCGCCACGACTCCCAGTACCAGCCCCCAACCGAGAACAGGATTGGTTACGGTCAGACCGCCCATGTCGGCAATCTTCTGCGTGCCCTTGACCTGCGCGATGTGGCCAACCGCAAAAAAGATCGCCGACTTGGTCAGCGAATGCATCGTCATGTGCAGAAGGCCGGCAAAATTCGCCAGCGCGCCACCCATGCCGAACGCAAACACGATGATGCCCATGTGCTCGATCGACGAGTATGCGAACATGCGTTTGATGTCGCGGCGCCGGTAAAGCATGAAGGCCGCGAACAGGCAGGAGATCAGGCCCATGATCACCATCAGCGGACCGGGCGCGATCGCTTCCGGATTGAGTGCGAGCAGCATCTTGAAGCGCAGCAGCGCATAAAGCGCGACATTGAGCAGCAGGCCGGAAAGCACCGCGGAAATCGGGGTTGGTCCTTCGGCATGCGCATCGGGCAGCCAGGCATGCAACGGCGCAAGCCCCACCTTGGTGCCGTAGCCCAGCAGCAGGAAAATGAAGGCGACATTGAGCAGCGCGGGATCAAATTGGGCCGCGCGACCCATCAACGCGCTCCAAACCATGGCGTCCACCCCCTCACCGATCACGGGGCGCGCCGCCATGTAGATCAGGATGGTGCCGAAAAGCGCCAGCGCAATGCCGACGCTGCCAAGGATGAAATATTTCCAGGCCGCTTCGAGCGCCTCGTGCGTGCGATAGATACCGACCATCAGCACGGTGGTGAGGGTCGCCATCTCGATCGCAACCCACATCAAGCCGATGTTGTTGGCGACGAGCGCCAGATTCATCGCAAACATCAGCGCCTGATACATGGCGTGATAAAAGCGCACGAACCTCGGCGTGAGGCGGCCGATCTCTATTTCATGGCCAATATAACTCGCACTGAACACGCTCGTGGTGAAGCCGACAAACGTGGTCAGCACGATGAATACTTTGTTGAGGTCGTCCACCAGCAGGTAGGTGCCGGACGCCGGCTCGACGACAAATAACGACGATGCCGTCACGAATGTAAGCAGGGCCGCAAGGACGTTCAGCCGCGCCGTCAGCCGATACCCGGGCAGCGCCGCAAGCAATACGGCTGCCGCAGCCGGAATGACGAGGACGCCGGCGAGCGCATCGATCATTGCCGTTCCCCGCGGAAACGATCGAGCGCCTGTATGTCGACGGTGTCGAAGCGCTCCCGTATGCGAAACAGAAAGATGCCGACGACGATGAAGGCGATCAGCACCGAAAATGCCACGCTGATCTCCACGACCAGAGGCATGCCTTTTGCGCCGGTCGCCGCCAGCACAAGCCCGTTCTCAAGCGACATAAAGCCGACGACCTGACTCACAGCGTTCCGGCGTGTGACCATCATCAGAAGACCGAGCAGCACGACCGACAGCGCAAAAGCCAGGTCCTCGCGCGCCAAAGGGTCGGCCTCCGCTGTAACCCGCAACATCACCACCATCGACAGCGCGACCAGCCCCATGCCCAGCAGCATGGTCGGTCCTACCCCGACCACCGTTTCAATCTCGCGATGAATGCCGAGGCGAACGATGATGCGATGCAAGGCCGCCGGAATGACGACGGCCTTGAACACCAGCGCGATCACGGCCGTGACATAGAGATGCGGCGCACCCTGCACGAAGGCCTGCCAGCCGACCGATGCCGCCAGCACCAGAGCATGCAGGGCGTAGACATTGAGAAGCGCGTAGAGCCGATCCTGGTAGAGCTGCATGAAGCTCACCAGCACCAGCGAACCGGCCAGCAGATGAGCGACGTCGAAGGATAGATTACCGCGCAACATCACAGACTTCCGGAAACAAACAGCAACAGGGTGCCAAGCAGCCCGAGCATCAGCGCCGCGCCAAGGAATGCCGGGACGCGAAACACACGCATCTTGGCGATGGACGTCTCGAACACCGCAAGGAGCACGGCGCCGGCGGCAAGCTTGGCGACATACGAAGCCGCTCCGACCGCGATCGCTCCGGCATTTCCGTCAGGCGGCGCGATACCCCAAGGTATGAAGAGGCAGGCGATCACCGAAACGTAGAACAGGAGCTTCAGCTCCGAGGCGAGGTCGATTAGCGCCAGATGACGTCCGGAATATTCCAGCACCATCGCCTCGTGAACCATGGTGAGCTCAAGATGGGTCGCCGGGTTGTCGATTGGAATGCGCGCATTTTCCGCAATCGACACCATGATCAACGCAAGCAGCGCAAGGCCGAGCGAAACTCGCAAGCCGACCGCGCCCGACGTCATATGGGCGGCCATCACCGACAGCTGTGTCGACCCGGCGATCAGGGCGACCGTGAACACGATCATCAACATTGCGGGCTCCGCGAGCGAGGCGATCATGACCTCGCGGCTAGACCCGATGCCGCCGAAGCTCGTGCCGACGTCCAACCCGGCGAGCGCGAGAAAGAAACGCGCACTGCCCAGCAGCGCGATCAATGCAATCAAGTCGGCCGACCAGGAGAACAGCAAACCGCTGCGAAACGTCGGCACCAACGACGCCGCAACCCACGTACCGGCGAAGACGAGATAAGGAATGACCCGGAACAACCATGACGCGCTGTGTGCCAGCACGACCTCCTTACGCAACAGCCGGATGAGATCACGATAGGGCTGCAGCAGCGGCGGCCCTTGCCGGCGCAGCAGACGCGCCTTCACAACCCGCACGAGGCCCGTGAGCACCGGCGCCAATAACAGCACCAGAAGCATTTGCGCGCCTTGGAAGGCAAAATCGCGGATCAGGACCATATTGCCAGGACCAGAAGGAGCAACACGAGCGCCGAAAACACCAATGCGAGATACCGGCGGATGGTGAGAAATTGCAGAACGTTGAGCCGTCCGGTGGCGTACTCGATGAAGACGGCAATCGGAGCGTATGCGGCGTCCCAGATCAGGTCGCGGATCTCGACAGTAAGACGCGCCGGCCGGGCGGAGCCCGGAGGCGGCATGTCGCCCACCTCGCGCGCATGAAATACGGTTGTGCCGTAGACCCGCCGGATCGGCTGCGCAAAGCTCGAGGCTGTGTACTGTGTTGCAGGACTGGAATCGGGATAGCCGCAATCCCAAGCGGGCCCGCGCCGCATCTTGTCGGAGGCCAATCGATGTATCGCAACGGCGGCGATCGAGCCTGACATCACGATAAAGACAAAGACCAGTAGTCCGTTATAGGAACTGCGACTTTCCGCGACCGGGACAATGGTCAACCAATCAAGACCTGCCTGGTGCGGCATGCTCACGCCAAGGAGCGCATTCGTCACCGGCGCGAGCGCATCGATGAAAATGCCTGGTAACACCCCAGCCACAAGGCATAGCGCCGACAGGAAAAACATTGCAGCGAGCGAGTGGCTGTCGGTCTCCCTCGCATCGGCTGCAGCCGGTGTGCGCGGGCGGCCAAGGAAAGTTATGCCGAACGCTTTCACAAAACAGGCCGCGGCCAACGCCGCCGACAGCGCCAGCAAAGCTCCAACCGCCGGCACCAGAAATTTGAGGCCCCAGGACGGCAATTGCGGACTGAGCAGAATGGCCTGGAACGTCAGCCACTCCGATACAAAGCCGTTTAACGGCGGGAGCGCCGAAATGGCAACACAACCGACAAGAAACGTGAACGCGGTCTGCGGCATACGATGGATCAGGCCGCCGAGATGCTCCATGTCGCGTTCGCCGGTTGCATTGAGCACGGCGCCGGCGCCGAAGAACAGGAGGCTCTTGAATACAGAGTGGTTAAATACGTGCAACAACCCCGCGGTCAGCGCCAGCGCAGCCGCATCGGCCATCCCATGCGCCTTAAATGCGAGCGCAAGACCAAGGCCGATAAAGATGATGCCGATATTTTCAACCGTGTGATAGGCGAGCAGCCGTTTTAGGTCGTGCTGCATCAACGCATAGAGCACGCCCATGACTGCGGTGGCGCCGCCGATGGCGAGCACCGGCATGCTCCACCACCAGACCGGCGGGCCGAGCAAATCGAATGCAATGCGCACAAAACCATAGACCGCCACCTTGGTCATGACGCCGCTCATCAAGGCAGACACGTGACTGGGAGCGGCCGGGTGAGCGAGCGGCAACCAGGCGTGAAGAGGAACAACGCCCGCCTTGGATCCGGCGCCGATGAGAACCAACACAAGGACGATCGCCGCCACGCTGGGGCTTGGTGGCGCGGCACGAACCGATTCAAAGAGATAGTTGCCGTTGTCGCCGGCGAGCAGACCGAATGCCAGAAGCAGTGCCAGCGTGCCGAAGCCTGCCATCAACAGATAGACATATCCCGCTTGGAGGTTTTCGCGCTCCCGGTGGTGCGCGACCACCAGCGCCCACGACGTCAGCGACATGAACTCCCACGCCACCAGGAAACTAAAGGCGTCATCCGCGAGGATCACCACGTTCATTCCGGCAAGGTAAGCCGGATAGAATGAAAGGACCCGCTCGGGCGCGTGCTCGTGCTGGCCGTAGCCGAGTGCGAACAGGCTCGCGGCCGCGCCTCCCAGATTGACCACAATCAGGAAGAACGCCGAGAGTGCATCGACGCGGAAATGAGCACCCAGCCATGGCAGGCCGAGTGGCAATGTTATACGGGACGTTGGCTGCCCAATCAGAAACATGCCTCCTACGACAGCCAGCGTCAGTGCGATGATCAGACAGGAAGCGTAGACAACGCCACTTGCACGCGGCGACCTCGAGAGAACAACGGCGATCGGAGACAGCGACAGAAATGCCACGACGCAGAAAAGCGCAAAGGTGACCATCACCGCCTCCGCGCTAGGCGAACAGCCATTGGTTCGGCGCGCGCGCTCATTTGAGCCGAACCCCCCGGCCACCCTTGCCAGAGGTTGCGCCCTCGCCGATCAGCTCGATTCCGTTGGCGGCCAGCGCATCGACCAACTTCATAAGTGAATCAACGTTGCCGCGAACCACGCCGTCGCTTGCTTCCATGCGCTGAATTGTTGGCAGCGAAAGACTGGCGCGCTCCGCCAGTTCGCGTTGATCGATACCGAGCAGCGCCCGTGCGGCACGCATCTGCGCAGCAGTGATCATGCAATTTCTCAGCGACGATTGAACGTGGTTGTAATAAATTATACGCTTGTTCTTATGTGTCAAGTATCATATTAGATGTAAATTACATCATTGAAAGCCCGTCGGATTGCCGCAGCATTTTGACCTGGTGCTCGACGGCATCGCCCCCGTTGCCGGTCGCAATGGCGAACCGACAATAAGATCGGCGTTGCTTTTGAACCGATTTGAGGATGGCAAATCGCGGTTCATAACCGGCAAAATGCCTGTACGAGGGCAACCGTAGCTCTTCTTTAAAAAAAGAGGCCGCCAACCGAGGCGGCCTCTTTCATGTCGGCAATCTTAGCAAGTTTTGTCGACTAGCCTTCCAGTGCCGGGGGCCGGCTGCGCTTGCACAGCTTGCATTGCCGCGCTCGTATCATCCGAATCCCCATCGTGGTCTGGCCCAGGGCCTTCTGCCCCTTCAGCTCCGCTCGCTGTCGGAACGACAGGATGGGAGCCAATTGCCGCGATGCTCATAGTACTTACTCCATTGACAGCCGACCATGGCGCGCGCGGTCTGAAGGGTTCCTTAAGAGTCGCATAAAGCCGCCATTAATTCGCGATGTCAGCTCGAAAGCAGATACGCGAGATTTATCGGTCAGGGATGTTTCTTGTCCTTGCCGGCATTCTTGTTGCCACCCTTGTTGCCCCCGCCGGTCGCCTGGACACGGTTGCTCGTCTTCACGCCCTGGGCGCGGCTGCCCTGAATGTTCTTGTTATTCTGGACGGTCTTGTTGCTCTGGATGGTCTTGTTGGTTTGAATCGTCTTGTTGTTCTGGATATGGGTGGTGTTGCTCGTCTTGAGTCCCTGAACGTTTTTGTTGGTCTGGACTCCCTGCACACCCTGAACGCCGTGCGCGCCCTTACCGAGCTGCGTGCCGGTTTGCGGTCCGTGCAAGGTCTGGACGCCCTGCACATTTCGCGCGCCGACATTGCCGAACTGTTTCTGGAGGTTCGTGTTCTTGAACTGCGTGTTGCGGTGCGCCGCATCGAACTTCCACGCCTGAAAACCCCCGGCGCCGGGCGCGACGGCGACCCTGTTAAATCTGCCGTAGAGGGCGGTATTGGTCTGGATCGCGGCGTAGCCGGGATGCCCCCAATTGTAGCGGTACCATAGCGCGGGCCCGACGAAGGCGGCCGTGCCGAACGCAATCACGGGACCAGCCACCCACCAGCTCGGGCGCCAGAAGAACGGCGTATAAGCCGGTCCCCAGTAGCCGGGGCCGTAGATGAGGACAGGATCGTAGACCGGCACATAGACGTAATCCGGCTCGAACGACTCAATGACGATGTATTCGGGCGGTCCCGCATAGCCCGTGCCTTGCGGCGCGGGAATCCGGCTGACCTTCTGTTCCTTGCCCGACTTCAGGTTGCCGGTCGTCTCCGCCTGCTTGCGCAGCGTCTGGACCGCCGTCTGCACATCGTTAGGCTGAGCCAGGAAGGCCTCGCCGAGCTGGGCCGTCCAATCCAGCTTCTCGTTCATCATCGCGAGCACCTGCGGCACCGCCGTCAAACCCTTGACGCTCGGATCCCACGGCTCCTTCTGCATCGCCGCTTCGAGCGCCGGACCCTTGACGTTCGGATTCTTCTCCGCCCAGCGCGCCGCCAATGTCACTTCGAGCGGATAGGTCGATGCGGTCAGGACCTGCGCCAGCAGCGCATCAGGGTAGAGCGCAATCGGCGCGACCAGCTGCTGGAGCTGCTGCTGGCTCAGAGGTTGCTGCTCCGGCTGTGGTTGCCCCTGCGGTGGAGGTTGCTGTTGTGCCAGCGCAGGCAATGACAAGAGCAATGGCGCGGCCAGCGCCATGAAGCAGTAGCGGCTGATGCGTTTCGACCAGGCTGACATGGCTAACCCTCCGTCACCCCCCCGGGGGAAAGAGCATCGTACCGCCTGAAGTCAGCCAATTGAAAGGGCAATCGTAAGGATCGGGCGCGGCGAGGATTTGCGATAGGTCCAAATGGCTCTGATTTTTTAAAGGCCTTCCACGATGAATGAGCGGGACTTCGTCGTCTTGAGACGGGCGGCCGTGAATTCTTTCATGCTGTCGCTGTAGGATTTTGCCTTCTTCATGTTCTGGAACGAGATGACTATGAAGGACTTCGGCGCGGCGCCGTCGAGAGCAATCGCGTTCTCGGTGCGCACAATGTAACGCCCGTCCTCCACCATGGCTTCCACCGCAGCACGTACATCTTTTCTTTGAAAGGTATTCTTGAATCCGTCAGCGTCGGTTATCTCATCGATTTCCGTGACGACGTAGATCGGTTTCACGGTCGCAGCATAAAGGCCGCTCACCGCCGTGGCCGCGAAACCGCCGGCTGCCGCGGCGAGCGCGAGCGCGAAATAGCGTTTCATAATTTGTCTCCCCTTCTCAATCTCCGTTGATCTTGTCGAGGATCGTAGCGCCGGGGCGCCCGCGCGCAACTGCTTGGCGCCGCCCAAAAAGGCCAAAGTTCGAATTTCGCAAAAACACCAAATATGCGGCAGGAACGCTGTCGCGGTATTCGCGATTGCCCGTCGGGGCTCAAACCGAGGAGTTGCAAGATGAACCGCACAATGATCGCCGTTGCGGCAGGCGTGATGACGCTGGCGGGAGCAGGCAGCGCTTCTGCGCAAGCCCTCGTCATCGAAGGGCCTTATGCCGCACCGGTGTATGAAGTCGCACCGGCGCCCTACTACGCCGCTCCGGTCGTGGTTGCGCCAGCTCCACGCGTTTATGCCGCACCGCCCATAGCCTACGACGAACGGGTAATCCACAGAGGGCCCATCGCGCGTGAGGTGGTCGTGACAGAGCCGCAGCCCATCCTGGAGCCTGCGCCCGGCATCGTGTACTCGAGCTGGTAGACGTTCAGGCTTACGCAGAGGACGTTCCGGGCTCTTGGAAGGGCCTGGAACGTTCTTTTTCTACCCGCTGCGCGACGATCTTTCGCGATGCCGGTTCGCCGGCGCACCGTTCTGGCCGAATCAGAAGCGATAATCTAACTGGGGCGGGAAGGTTCCTCCCGCATGCCGTCTTCGCCCGCAACGCGCAACGAGCTGCCGGACGTACAGCGCATACTCGCGCAGGCGCTAGCGCTGCAACGGAAGGGGCACATCGCCGACGCGGAACGTCTTTACGCGTCCGTCTTGGCGATCGCGCCGGATAATGCGGATGCCTTGCATTCTATGGGCAATCTCAAGCTCGCGCGCGGCGAGCCCGGCGAGGCGCTGCGTCTCATCGGGGCCGCCATGGCCTCACGCGCGCCGACGCCGCGGATGTTGTTCGACCTTGGCCTCGCGTTCAACGCGCTGAACCAGCACCAGAAGGCGCTCGACAGCTTCGATCTCGCGATCCAATTGCAGCCGGATTTCTTCGAGGCGCACGGCAATCGCGGCGCGATGCTTGCGGCGCTCGGGCGGCATGGCGATGCCATCGAAAGCTACCGCAAGGCCCTCGCCATCAGGCCTGATTTTGCCGACGCGCACTGCAATCTCGGCAGCGCGCTGACGCAGCTGCAACGCTATGATGAAGCGCTTACGAGCCTCGATCGCGCTTTAGCCCTGCGGCCGGACTATCCCGACGCGCTGTACAACCGCGGTAACGCTCTGAAGGCGTTGAAGCGCTACGAGGAAGCGTTGGCGAGCTACGATCGCGCCGTTGCGCTGCGCCCCAATCATGCCGATGCGCACAACAATCACGGCCAGGTCCTGCGGGAGCTGGAGCGATATGAGGAAGCGCTGGCAAGCTATGACCGCGCCTTGGCTCTGCGGCCCCGGCACGTTATGGCCCATTGCAACGCGGCCGCGCTGCGGCTGCTGACCGGCGACTTCGAGCGCGGCTGGGCGCACTACGAGTGGCGCTGGCAGAAGAACTCGGTCATCCCGATGCAGCGGAATTTTTCGCAGCCCGCCTGGAACGGCCGGGATCCGATCGCCGGCAAGGCTATCCTGATCCACAGCGAGCAGGGCTTGGGCGATAGCATCCAGTTCTGCCGTTATGTGCCATTGATGGTGGCGCGCGGCGCGCAAGTGATTTTCGAAGTCCAGAAACCGCTGCAGGCGCTGATGGCATCGCTCGACGGCGCGGCGCAAATGGTGCCGAAGGGCAGTCCCCTTCCCGCTTTCGATTTGCATTGTCCGCTGGTCAGCCTTCCACTCGCGTTCGGGACGCGGCTTGAGACGATTCCTTCGACCGCCGGATATTTATCCGCGCCCGCGCAGCATGTGACGACATGGCAATCGCGCCTGGAGGGAAAACCGCGCCCCCGGATTGGCCTGGTCTGGTCGGGCAACCCCGGGCACGAAAGAGACCGGGAACGGTCGATCGGTCTGCGTGCCCTCGTACCACTGCTGGACAGCGTTGGTGCCGATGTCACCTTTGTCAGCTTGCAGAAGGACGTTCGCGCCGAGGATGCCGCCCTGCTCAGACATCGTGCCGATATTCTTGACTACGGCGACTCACTTGAGGATTTTTCGGATACCGCGGCGCTGATATCGCAACTGGATCTGGTCATCTCGGTCGACACCAGCGTCGCGCACCTTGCGGGCGCGCTCGGAAAGCCGGTGTGGATCTTGCTGACTTATTTCCCCGACTGGCGGTGGCTGCTCCGCCGCGACGACAGCCCCTGGTATCCGACCGCCCGGCTCTTTCGCCAGGACGAGTCCCGGACATGGGACAGCGCAATAGCGCGCGTCCGTCAGGCGCTACGGGAATCCAACTGACAAACGCCGGAACGCTAGCCCGCCTTGCGGCGGCCGCCCGCGCGCGCGGGCTTTCTTGCCGCCTCTCTCGCCGGCTTCTTGCCGGCAATCGAGAACAACATCTCGCGCTGGCCCTCGACGCGTTTCTTGCCGCGCTTCGCCTTCGCCGGCTTTTTGCCGGCGCCCTGCTCGGTGCGGATGCTCTTGCGCAAGGCATCCATGAGATTGATGACCTTGGCCGGCTCGCCGCGCTTCGGCGCTTCGATCTTGATGCCTTTCGATTTCTTCTCGATCAGCTCGCGCAGCGCCGCTTCGTAATGGTCCTCAAAAGACTCGGGCTCGAAGTGACCTGACTTTGTCTCGACGATGTGCTGGGCGAGATCCAGCATATCCTTCTTGACCTTGATGTTCGGAATGTCGTCGAAATATTCCTTCTCGTCGCGCACCTCGTAGGGGTAGCGCAGCAGCGTGCCCATGAGGCCCTTGCCGCGCGGCTCCATCGCGATCACGTGTTCGCGCGTGGTCAGCACGACGCGGCCGATGGCGACCTTGTCCATCTTCGCGATGCTCTCACGGATGACGGCGAAGGCTTCCTGCCCCACGTCGCCGTCCGGCACGATGTAATACGGGCGCATGTAATAGAGTTCGTCGATCTCCGACCGTGGCACGAACTCGTCGATCTCGATGGTCTTCTTGCTTTCCAGCGCGACCGCTTCGAGCTCCTCGTCGCTGATCTCGATGTAGTGGCCTTTCTCGACCTGGTAAGCCTTGACGATGTTCTGCTGCTCGACTTCCTCGCCGGAGTGCTCGTCAACCTTGCGGTAGCGGATGCGGTTGCCGGTCTCGGCGTTGATCTGGTTGAAGCTGACTTTCTCGCGCTCGCTGGTCGCGGGGAAAAGCTGGATCGGGCACGAAACCAGCGAGAGACGAAGAAAACCCTTCCAATAGGCACGCGGGGCCATGACAAACTCCTGAAACTCATCCTACTAACGGCCGACGTATTAAATGTATCCGCTCCCGGCCTGTCCTGCACGGTGCGCCGCAACCACGTTCTACCTCCGTTCCGGCTTTTTCGTCCTTCGGGTTAACCGAAGGAAAGCGCGAAGACCCGCCCGCGAGCTTCTGCCGCACCACGCTTTTCCATCCCGGGAAGCGTGCTCATATAGCCGTCGAAGAACTTCACGCGCCGCGTGACCTCCCTCACACAGGCGCAAGCCGCCTTCCCGATACTGTTTCCCGCATGCAGGCAAATGTACGGGAGGCGTCAATGCCCGATATTTCCGCAACGGAGCAACCCGAGCAAAGCCACATCGTCACCTGGAAGGTGATCTCGATCGGCACGGCGATCGTGCTGGTCGTGTTCCTCTTCCTATGGCTCTAAGCGCGGCCGCCGGCAGTCGCCAGCTGGAATGCATTCACACGATTGGCGCTCTATTCCAACGGGGCGCTCTGTATCCCGCTGTCGTTTAACCCGGCCCGGCAACCAAGGAGACGGTCATGCCGCGTTTCACTGTCGCGCTCGGCATCTTCTTTTTCGCCAGCGCCATCCCCGCTCAGTCGCAAATGCTGCCGCTGCTTCCGAACTACTTCGTGACGCCGGGCGTCACAGTTTCCGGCATCACGCTGCGCAAGATCTGCCGCACCAAGTGGGGCAAGGATGCGCGCCATGTGACCACGGCGATGAAGCGGCAGGTCTTTGCCAACTATGGTCTCACCGGAAACAAGGATCCGGCCTGCATCCGGGATGCTCACGGCAGACGCTGTGAAATCGATCATCTTATCTCGCGCGAGCTCGGCGGCGCGGACGACGCAAAAAATCTCTGGCCGCAGCCCTACGGATCGCAACCATGGAACGCCGTGCGTAAGGACTGCGTCGAGACGCGACTGCACACGGAGGTGTGCGCGGGACACATCACGCTCAAGCAAGCGCAAGATGCAATCCGTTTCAACTGGACGTCGGCGTATCTGCGCTACTACGAGAATCCCGAACCCGGAAAAAAGTGCACGCCGCGAACGAACTAGGTCGAGGCCGCGCCTTGGAACATAAGGCCCGTTTCTGCGTTGTGTTGCATTGGGTTGGTGCAGATGCGAATGCCTCTAGTCTCGTATTTCGTCGTGATGGGTGCCACTCTCACGCTGGCCCTGATCTTTATCAGCAACCGCATCGAGCCGCTCGGCTCGCCGGTTCCGACCTCGCAGATCGTCGGCCTTGCCAAGCCGTACATGCCCGAGCCGGAGCGGTCTCCCTACGCAATCACCGGGACGAATTTTGCGGCTGCCTACAAACCTGCGGCCGCGCGTGCCGCGGAGACGAAGCCCACCCGTCGGGCCGACTCGCTCCAGCAGCAGCCCGCGGCCGACACTGAGGCCCGCCGCGTTCCACGCTGGAAACACATCGCACAAAATCCAATTGCCGCACTGATGGGCATCCACTGACGGGCGCAAGCAGGCCGGTCCCTTCAATCACACAGGCCTGATGCAGTGCCAGGGAACATGCCCGGGCATCCGGCATTGTCTCGCCGACATCCCAATGGAGGGCAGCAATGGTCAGAACCGTAGCGGCGAAGACGCGCAAAGCACTCGTCAGAGCCGCGCAGCACAGCGCGGAGAAAATCAGGAGAGTGGCCGCTGACGCGGCCAGTGCAGCGACTCAGGCGGCCGCTGGAGTCGTGCTCGCGTCGACGGCGAATGCCCTCGAAGCGGGTCGCACGGAAGTCGCGCAATCGACGCCCCGCGTCAAAAAGACGCTTGGACGCGCCGCAAAGCGCACGATTGGCGGGCGCCGCCGCGCGGCCAGCGGACGCAAACGCACCGCAAGACGGGCAGCCGCCCGTCGAAAGACGGCGCAAAAAAGAGCGGCGCCGAAACGCAGGGCAAAACGCCGGTCTCGGTAGCTTCATGCTGGACTGCCGCACGGCGCGTTTGCCACACATTGGGAACAAGACGCATGACGTCAGTATCCGGCGGGTTTAACGCTCCGCGACGCGCACGGCCGCGGAAGGGATTACTCGAAGTCGCAGGCGGCGCCTGGCAGGATCTCGGCGACCTGATTCAGGCGGAGCTGGAGCTGCTCCGCGCAGAGATTTCCGAAAAACTTACGCTCACCGCATGGGCGGCAGGCCTTATTGCCGGCGGAGCCATCCTTTTGGTGGCGACGCTGGTGTTGCTGTTACAGGCAGCGATCGGCGCGCTCGTTGCGCTGGGCGTCTCAGGCCTAGCCGCCATGCTTATTGTGGCCGCGGTCACGTTGGTGCTCGGCGGCAGTTTGGTCTGGTCGGGATTCAATAATCTTGTGCATCGCCTGACCCCGACAAAAACGATCGCGCAGGTTCAGAAAGACGCAAAAGCCCTTACGGGAGCGGAGTGACAATGGCCTCATCACATGTACTTCAACGCAAAGCCGATCAGGCGCGCGAACGATTAAGCGACCGTCTCACGGAACTTGGTGATCAGCTTTCCCCTTCGGCCATGATCGGCGATTTGCTGACGATCGATTACGATAAAGCGCGCCAGGATGTGACACAGTTTCTCTCGAAACACGTGCGGGGCAATCCGCTCGCCTTCGCGCTGATCGCCGCAGGCATTGGCTGGCTGATGATCTCGGTGATCGACGGGCCGTCGTCCAGACTGCATGCCGGTCGTGCGAACCGACCGAGACGGGCACGCGGGACTGCAAAGGCCCGGCGGCGCCATGCAAGGAAAGCAGTTGCTTCGCGGCAGCGCGCTTAGTTCTTGCTTTGCAAAAAGGAAAGAGCCGGGTCAGGGGACCGACCCGGCTCTAGACCGCGCCCTTCTGCGACGGAGGGGAGATTCCACGGCCCAAAAATTAACGCAGCTGGACGCTCTGCGTTGCGTGCGGGCTTTGCAAAAAATCAAAGCGTGGAACCGAAAGCACGCGAAACCGTTCTGTCTCCCACATGAGGCATTGGGAGGATACGCATGAAATACGTTGCAATCGCTATCGCAGTGTTGGGTCTCACCGCGATCAACACCGCGGGAACCGCGAAGGCCGAAGATTTCGGCGTCACGATTCGCGCTGGCGACAGCCATGATCACTGGCGGCATCGTCATCACTGGCGCGGCGATTATGCCCGCGCGAATCACTGCCGGGTGGTGGTCACGCATCGCATCAATGGCCACGGCGATCGCGTGACGGTCCGCAAGAAGGTCTGCGACTGATCGCAAACGCCAGAGGGACTGGACTGGAAAGGGCGGCCGTCGCGGCCGCCTTTTCTTTAGCCGGAATTTACGCCCTACCCTGAAAAATTTGCGCCGGCAAAGCACTCCGGTGGCGCATAAGAAAGCCTGTTTTTATATGGGGCGAGGCTTTCGACATGCTGACCATCATCGGCGCCACCCTGGTCGCCGGCACCAGCGCAGGGTTCTGGTATCTGCTCCCGCGCAATGGGAAAGAACACCCGCTAGTCCAAAATAACGGCGTCGGCTCCATGATCACGATCGTGATCCTGACGCTGTTCATCGTCGGCATAGCCGTGATGTGCGAGGGCCTCCTCAGCTAGTGGCCGGGCTCCCCGCCTTGGCCGTACCGGATTAGTCCGGACCACCGCACCATCTCCCGCAATATCCGGGAAGAAGTTTTCCGCTGTGTGAGGTAGCTCACCTTCGCGCGCCTGCCCGCAGGCCTAGCTTTGCCGCATTCGGGGTTGCCTCGATAACAGGGAGCGGCACCCATGCGCGACATAACTGGCAGCAATCATCGGCGCTACGAACAGGACAGAACGCAGATCGAGACCATCATCCGGCAAGCGATGGCCCTGCGCGCGAAATACCTGCAGGGAAATTTCTGGCCGGCCTGCGGCACGACAGGCGGCGTGCTGCTGTTCTTTGTGGCGGCGGTCATAGTGCCCCCGTGAGCGCAAAGCGGCCGGCGCGTGCTGCATCTTTTTCCACTATTTTCACTGTCTCACCCGTTCGGATGAGGCGGTCACAGCGGGCCAGCGCTACCAGAACTAGTAGCCGGCGGGGGCCGCGAACAATCGTGATGGCAGCATTGGGAATGCAAAGCATTTTCCCTCTGGCAGGCAGAAGAATCGCCCCATTGCGATCCGTTCCTTCACAAAGGATGCTCTTCATGAATGCCGCGAACGCGGGTCCTCGCGACCCCGTAGCCATGTTTGGCATGGCGCGGAAGGAATCGCGCAAGTCAATTCTTTTGCGCTTCATAGAGGCGCTGAAGGAATCACGCCGTCGCGAAGCCCAACGCGTCATTGCAACCTATGCGCATCTTTTGGCTGATCGCGACACGCGGGACGACGACAATCAACACTAGCTCGTGTGATAGAACTCGCCGAGCAGCTCGTTCCATAATAGCGCGAATGCAATGAGGCCCGCGCAACCAATCACGAGAGCGGCCCACAAGAACTGGCCGTTCCACGCGCAAACCAGGGCTGGAAAAGTAAATACGAAAAAGACCAGCCCAAGCGGCACGACCGCGATCCACTGAAAGCCGGAGCCATCACCGGCCGGCACCTGGGCTATACCGTAAAATGTATAAAGCCAGAACAGCGTGCCGGCGATGGACACGGCCAATGCGGCAGCGCGGAGGAAACCGTTCTTCGCGACTTGCGTTGTGGCCTGCATCAGTGCCTTGCCTGGCTGAAACGGGCGAACACCTTCATCGGCAATACCAATACTGGCGCCGACCGGGCAAGCCTGTCCGCACATATTGCGTGTACCGGGTTTGGAGCATGTGCTGCTTCTTCGCGCTGTCATACTCCTGTTTAGTCACGGCGACGCAGCTCCCGTAAGGCGGCTTTGCCGCACTTGCCGGCGCGTGGGGCAATGCGCTTAGCGCCAGCGCAATTGCGACGCCCGTCGCAGATCTTTTCGCGCGTGTACCGAGTTTCGGCCCCATCTGGCGGCTGCTCCCGCATGCAAATGCCTGGCTGGTGACGCCAACGGCATCAGTCTAGCAGAGCCCGAGAATGGCGCCCGCTCTATTCACGGCCGCCGCGGAGCGGCGGTTGTCTTCACCCACTCCCGCTCGGCACGCGTGCGGGCGCATGACAGCTTCGCCTTTGAGGTCGCATGCTTCACCGCGCGCACGCGCGCTCCCACGAGCAGCGGGAAAGTGACGATGGAAATTTCCCAGAGGTCGACCGCATGCAGGCGGCGGATGCGCGTCTTCGGATCGATGCGCGCTTTGGATGCGCGGAAGCCGATAGAGAGGCCATCGATCGCCCCTGCCCGCAGCAGCGAGATCAGCTCGCGCCCGCGCGCAACTTCGGGAATGAGCCGCCCGCGCGCGAAAAGGCCGCGGAAATCCTCGCGCAGTTCCAGCCAGATGCCGACCGGCTCGGAGGGGTCATGCTGGAACAGCATCGGGATTCGACGGATTCCACGCGAGGCCAGCGTATTGGCAAAAGCCCCGCGCATGACCATGTCGCGCGCCTGGTCGATCTCGCCGAACAGGCTGGCATAGCCCTCCACTGTGCCGTCGGCATCGATGGTGGTGCGCGGCGCAAAAACGGAGGCAACCGTCGGTTCGGAGTGCAAAGAGAGCATTGAGGGTCCGGGCCGTGAAAAAAATCGGGCCGTCACCCGCGGAGCTGGTCCGCGGGCCCGTGAAGCGAGTCTGATCAAAGTCTTCACGGATGCCGGCGCAGGGTCCGGCCATGACGGTGGGGAGGTTTCCTGCTAGCGGGCGTTGGCCCGCCGGCGTTCGTTTTGCGCAGCCGCCGTGGCACTGCGCGCGTTGCGCTCGAGGTGATCGATAAACTCACGGAAAACGTCGAGATGGTCGCGTGGCTTATCAGGGTCGCGGCGCGTCGCCGTGCCCGCCGTATCCATCGTGTTTTCGTCCTTTAGAAAATTGACGCAAAATTCTTCGCCCAAAGGTTCCACTCGAATCATTTGCGACGTACCGCCGATCGCCGCAACGTGCGCTGCACAATCG